>OLOW01000509.1_pt1 | contig 26290 bp, 21 predicted proteins | sample 1672801 | NCBI WGS metagenome assembly OLOW01 (sample SAMEA3136725, study PRJEB25190) | human gut metagenome | biome: human gut; feature: human-associated habitat; material: faeces | place: Austria | collected 2013 | reverse complement strand
GTAGAGCACCTGACTCTTAATCAGGGTGTCCAGGGTTCGAACCCCTGAAGGCGCATTGAAAGCACTGTTTTTGCGGACAAAGTGATTGCCGCGGGGACGGTGTTTTTTTGTGCCCCGGAAACATATGGATACTGGAATTCTTTTTCAAAGGAAATCTAACGAAAGCCCTTTGCCATAAATCACAGATCCTGGCAAGGGGCTTTCGTTACTTAGCACTTATAGATTTTTTTCTTTCTTTACTTCCAAAACCTGCTCCATGGATAAACCGGAGATTTTGGAAATTTCTTCAATTTCGTAATTACCAATCTGAAGCATTCGAGTTGCTACAGCAATCATTCCAGCTTTTTCCCAATCTCGCCATATTCTGCTATCAATGCCTGGAATGCGGCATCGTCTTCCTCAATTTTTTTCACGCTCTTTTTGTATCGGATAATATAAAAAGGCAAGAAAAACAGCAGTTCCTTTACTTTCGTTATGTATCGTTGTCTCATGTACTTTGAAAATGTTATCGAAATGTATCATATAGTTCGGAAAATTCCGACGGTTATCTTTTGTAAAGTAAAAATCAGGTTCCTCCTTAATGCCATTTTACACGAAAATATATTAGATTTCTATCCCAATTTGCTGAAAATTTATTTTCCCCTTGAAGAACCTGGAAAAAACGAATATACTTATTTTAATAAGTATATTGCTCAGGAGGGAAAGCATATGAAGAAGAAAATCATGTCACTGATTCTTTCTGCTGTGCTTGTTGCCGGTGCGGGAATGCCGGCCACTGCTTATGGAGAGGAGTTCTACAGTGAAAGCGCAGAGACCAGTTGTGGGGAAGAAGAAAATTCTGTAGTGGATGATGACAGTACAGAAAATGCATCCGCAGAAGGAACGGAAAACAGCTGGGAGGAAGATCAGGGCAATCAGACAGATCCAGAGGCCGGATTCGTGGATGGCGGATTTGGCGACATGGAGGAAGTCCAGGGAGGCTTTGAGGAAAATCCTGTGGAGGATGCGGCAGGAGAGGATGAGCTTTGGACAGACGAGGAAGCAGAAGAGATCACAGATTTGGATGCAAATGCAAGCGGGTTTGACACTGCAAAGACGTTTTCTGTCAATACCACGTATTCCACGAATCTTACAAAGTGGGGAGAAGAAAAATATTTTAAATTTTATGTCGCAAATGCTGGAACTATAGCCTTAAGCTTTAAGCATGATTTTGTGGATTCAAGTGATTACTATTGGCGTGCAACCATTTATGCAGATGGAAATCATGAGCAATTGGCAAGTTACCGTTTTCAGGGAGAAAAAGTACTATATACAGAAAATAAGTGTGGGGTATCACCGGGATATTATTATTTAAAAATCAGTGATTCTAGCTGTTTTTCAGATGCAAAGTTCCAGTTCAGGATAAACTATAACCAAGTGGACAACTGGGAAAAGGAACTAAATAATGATTATAAGACTGCAAATATAATTAAGGTAAATACACAGTATTATGGCAGTGTGCAAAATGAAGATGACAAAGACTGGTATAAAGTTCAGGTACCTGGAAATGGAAGTTTTTCTATAAACTTTACCCATAACTATACAGAAAGCGCATGGTGGGATGTTTGTTTATATAATGATCAGCTTGAAGAATTAGAAGAGGATGACATCGGGGGAAGGCAAACTGTATTTAATAGTGAAAAATGTGGAGTTACACCAGGAGTCTATTATTTGAAAGTATACTCCTATAGTAATTTTGATGCGGCATATGGCTTAAAAATCGACTTTACTGCTTCCGAGATGTGGGAAAAGGAGCCAAATAACGATTATTCAAAAGCAACTCCCATAAGTATGAATGCTGCATATTATGGAAGTCTCCAACAGGGTACTGATACAGATTGGTATAAAGTGGAGATTCCGGCAGCTGGGAGCTATGAGTTGACCTTTGCTCATGATTATATTCAATCAAACCGCACATATTGGCAGGCGATTGTTTACGATGATCTGTTTATCAAAAAAGGCGAATTTGAATATTGCGGAAATAAGCCTACTACTACCAATAAATTTGAAGCGTCGAGCAGAGGAACCTATCATATAAAAATATACAAGGACTCTTGGTCTAATATCCCCTACTCCATAAAACTCACCTCCCACACCCACAGCTACGTCACCCAGGCGACCAGCGCAACCTTGTATCGGGATGGAGAGTACACTCAGAAATGCAGCTGTGGCGCCATCGGCGGAACCGGCATTATCTACCATCCGTCAAAGATCGCTCTTTCTGCCACCACATTTATTTACAACGGACACACCCAGGTGCCGAACGTAACCGTATATGACAGCAAGTCCAATGTGATCGGTCCGGAGAACTACAAGGTGTCTTATGGCAGAGACGGAAAGAGCATCGGAAAGCATCAGCTTGTTATTTCATTCCAGGGAAAATACAGTGGCTCTGTGACTAAAACTTACACCATAAAGCCAAGAGGAACCTCCATCAAAAAGCTTACGAAACTTTCCAAGGGCTTTACCGTAAAATGGAGCAAGGTAAGCTCTGCTACAGGCTACCAGATCCAGTATTCCACAAACAAGAAGTTTAAAAAGAGTTCTTTATCTACCATCAGAAAGAGAACAGCCACTTCTTCCAAGGTAAGATCTTTAAGAGGGAAAAAGAAATATTACGTAAGAATTCGTACTTATAAGAAGGTTGGCGGAACAACCTATTATTCCGCATGGTCTTCTGCAAAGGCAGTTACCACAAAGAGATAAACAGGTGATTTTCATCACAGATTATAGTTAAAGCGGTGGAGTGATCCACCGCTTTCATTTTCGCCTATTCTTCTCCGGCGTCTATGGCTGGGGTATAGAAAGTAAAAACATCATTGGGGGTACAGTTCAGGATATTGCATAAATTTTCGATAGTTGCTGTGGTGATGTTCTTGTTGTGCTTGAGATTGTAGATGGTTTTTGAAGGGATTCGGTGCTTTTCAATCAGAGTATAGGTGGTCACGCCGCGAGCCTTCATTGTTTCCCATAAGGGTTCGTAAGATACCATATATAATTCCTCCTTTAAATCCATTGTATAAAGGCGGACGAAATGTTCATATACCGATAAAAGTCGGCATAAACCCATTGACTATGCCGATTATAATCGGTATAATAATTATAAAAATGAGACTCAATTTTATGGAAAAACAGGAAAGGGGCGGAGGAGGAAAAAAGAGCATCGCAGCACAAGTGAAAAAGAAAAATCAGGAGGAAAAGTAAAATGAAAAGGACGAAAAACATTTTATGTAGCTTACTGGCTTGTCTTCTTGTTATTCTGGCAGTACCCACAGCCGTAAGTGCAGCAGCAAAGAAACCTGTGTGTCCAAAAACACAGACGCTTCAGTATTACAGAGTCTATGCGGGCAACCGCGAGCAGCGTTCCTATGGAAGTGGATTCATTTACATTAAGAATCTTTCCCGAAATGCAAAGATCACCAATGTAAAGTCCTCTAACAAACATTATACAGCTACCAGAGTAAAAGGTATGAATGCAATTCATGTGGAGGCGACTCAGAAAGCCCTGAGAGATTTCAACTATGATGTAAAAGACGGTGAAACCACAAAGCTTTCCTTTACTGTAAAGCAGAATGGAAAGAGCTATCGTCTGTCCTGCAAGGTGACCTTCAAAGCTCATGAGCAGGTTTTCAAAACCTTTAAGATTGGGTCAAAGGATCTGGCATCCCTTACAAAAGGCCACTGGAATGTAATGTATAAAGATCTTGCGAAAAAAGGAAAAGCGAAAATCCAGATTCAGACAACAAAGAATTACAAAATTGATTCTATTCAGGTTACCTATAGAAAAGGTCAGAAGTTCACTTTCAAAAAGGTTGAGAACGGGTCAAAAATCTCTCTGAAAAATCTCGCAAACATTTCTGTGAATTATCACACTACCGTAAAACCGAAATATTATAAGAAACCAAGCGCCGGTGTCTATGGATATAACTATGGTGGTACAGTTGGGAGTCCACTGTACGAAAAATTTCAGTTGAATATGCAGTAAAACCGGTATTGTGAAGGTGTTTGTTTTCGAACATCGGATATTCAAGCAACTGTCTGATAAATAAACAGAAAATTAAAAAAAGGATAAAAAGGACTGTCAGCTGGCAGTCCTTTTTTAGAAAGAGGTACTTATGAAAAAGAGATTGATTGCACTTGGTGCAGCCCTTTGCATGGTTTTTACACCTGCCGCCACAATAACAGGAACAAATGTCTGGGCAGCAGAATCTGAAATGACAGAGGGGGCAGGAAAAACAGCTTCCGAAAATCCGGCGCCTACAAAGGCACCAGCTTCCACGAAGCCGGTGATCAAAAAAGGACTGGTTAAAGAAGCCGGTGGATATGTCTATTATAAAAACGGGAAGATATTAAAGAATGCCTGGAAAAAAGTCCACAGGGCGAAATATTATTTTGGAAAGAACGGATATGCATATACAGGCGCAAGACGGCTGAATGGTAAGGTGTATGTTTTTGACAGCACCGGAAAGCTGCGCCGTCCATCTAAGGCTACGGTTATGAAGTCCGGAAAGTATACTTATTATGTAATGCCAAACGGACAGGCAAAAACCGGCTGGTTCATGGTGGGTTCCAAGCTGTACAGAGCGGACATAAAGGGGCGTCTCAGTGTGAGCAGAACGTATAAAGGAATTTCTTTTAACAAAAAGGGGTATGCAAAATCCAATCTGAATTCCAAATTGAAAAAAGAGGTTATGCGTACCGTTTCCAGAATCACCACACCAGACATGTCAAAGTACCAGAAGCTTTACGCATGCTGGCGCTATCTTACTTCCGGCAATTTCTACTATGGTGGCTATGATCCGGATTTCAGTGACAAGGACTGGTACAAAGAAGAAGCTTACGACATGCTGATGTCCGGCGGTGGAAACTGCTATGGATTTGCCTGTACCTTTGCAGCTCTTGCAAAAGAGGTGGGATTTGATCCCTATGTAGTTGCCGGCCGTGTAAGCGGAACCAGGGACGGAGCTGCCGATGGCCTGACCCGTCACGGATGGGTGATGATCGACGGCTGCTATTACGATCCGGAAGGACAGTATGCAGGCTGGTTCAAGGGTGTGTATGGGGAAGGAAGCTATAATATTGCCCACACAGTTCAGAGATATACGAGATTTAAATATTAAGGGAGGATCCTATGAAAAAATGGAAAAGTGCAGGTCTGCTTTTTCTGGCAGCTACCGTAACCTGTTGCTCCACTGTTTATGCAGCCTCTGATTATATTATCGCCGACAGCAACAGTCGATATTTGACCTACGAGGATGTGGGTTCTCTTTCTCTTCAGCAGGTCAACTATGCAAAAAATGAGATTTTCGCACGCCGGGGACGCAAGTTTGCCTCCACAGAATTACAGAACTATTTTAACAGCCAGGACTGGTACACCGGTATTTATGAACCGGCAGATTTTGACAACAATTCCGCCGCTTATTTAAACGACTATGAGATCAAAAATGCGGATTTCCTCGCATCTGTGGAATTTTCCATAGACCCAAACGGCTATCAGCTGGATGCCGCACCGGAAATTCCAGGCACAGGAGAGGTTACAGATGTGTATGCAGAGGTAGTGGCGGATTATGCGGCTAGTTATGCTAATGGTTTTGAAAAAAAGGGGGCTTATATATCTTCTTTCTTTACACCAGAATACAGGCCAGCTGATTATGACAAAGTTTGCTATACCTACTATGATTTTGCCAATGATCAATTACCGGAGCTGTTAATTTCTGTATATTATAAGGATTCCGATTTTTATAAAATTGTAGATGCATTTGGTACAGATGGAACGACAGTGTCAAATTTATTAGGGGAAGGAAATGGTGGAATTCCATATATAAATTATATCTTTTCCGACAATAATATGATCCTGGCTCGCTGGGCTACCGGCGGTATGTCACACATTGGAGATGAAATTTTTGAATTGGTTCCCGGGGCTGCGGTTGCAAAGTTTGTGTTTGGCATTCAATACGATGGACAGGGAAATTGTTATCGAACCGATACAGAAGATTGGGAAAATGCCTACCGTATTCAACCTTTTGAATATACAGATATCCGTGATTCCTATCAGCCCCGTGAAGATGTGAAGTTTGAATGGAAGGATTTTTGATTTATGAAAAAATGGAAAAACACATGTCTGCTTTTTCTGGCTGCTACGGTAATCTGTTGTTCCACTGTTTACGCAGCCTCTGATTATATCATTGCGGACAGCAACAGTCGATATTTGACTTACGAGGATGTTGGCTCTCTTTCTCTTCAGCAGGTGAATTATGCAAAAAATGAAATTTTTGCACGTCATGGACGCAAGTTTGTTTCTGCAGAATTGCAGAATTATTTTAACAGTCAGGAATGGTACACCGGTACTTATGAGCCGGAATATTTCGACAACAATACCGCCGCTTTTTTTAACGACTATGAGATCAGAAATGCGGATTTCCTTGCGTCTGTGGAATTTTCCATAGATCCAAATGGATACCAGCTGGATGCTGCACCGGAAATTCCAGGCACAGGAGAGGTTACGGATGTGTATGCGGGGATTTTGGCGGACTATTCATCCAGCTATGCAAATGGTTTTAAAAATATGGGTTCTTATGTATCTTCTTTCTTTTCACCAGGATTCAGACCAGCTAATTATGACAAAATTTGCTATACCTACTACGATTTTGCAGATGATCAACTACCGGAGCTGTTAATTTCTGCATATTATAAAGGTTCTGACACTTATGCGATTGTGGATGCTTTTGGCACAGACGGTACTACGGTGTCAAAGCTATTGGGAGATGCTGCTGGAAAATGTGATAATTCATATGTGGATTATATCTTTTCGGAAAATAACATGGTATGCGCACATTGGTCTAGCGGTGGTATGTCAAGCGGAGGAGATGACGTATATGAATTGATTCCTGGAGCTGCAAATGCAAAGCATTTGTTTAGCCTTAATTACAATGGCTCAGGAAATTGTTACCGAAATGATACGGAAGATCCGGAAAATGCCTATCAGATCCAGTCTTTTGAGTACACAGATATCCGTGATTCCTATCAGCCCCGTGAAGACGTGAAGTTTGAATGGAGGGATTTTTAATCTATGAAAAAGAATATCAAAAGAGCGGCAGTTTCTCTGTTGGTTGGAGCACTGGTTTTGCCGGCAAGCACAGCTACAGCTGCTGAAAATACAGAAAACACCAATGAAAAATGGTTTCCAATATCAGTTTCTTCAATAGATAGCAACCATAATCTGATCAGTGATTTTTCCTATGTATATGATGAAAATGGCCGTGTGGTTGAGAGTCCCGTCAAATTATCTGACATTGTAAATGAGATGGTAGATGGCAATGCTTACTGGGAAGAGTTTAAAAAAATTGCAGATGTCCAGGGAACTTATGATGGGCAGTATGCTTATAACCCAATAGGGTATCGTTATGTTTACAATGAGGATGGGACAGTAAATGAGTACAAACGTCGTATTTCAACGGAAGCCATTGACAGCTATCCCTATATCTTTCCCAATTATGCAGATGCGAATTCTTTGAAATATAGCAATTTAGAAAGCCAGCTTATGTATCGGGAGGACCCGGAAACCTATTCTGTTTTGACTTATAGCCATGGTTATCTCACTGCTGTTACGGAGATTTGTTACATAGAGCAGGAATTGTGGGATAAACTTTTTGAGGTTGCGAGTCTTACCGGAAGGGAATCCGGGACTAAGGAAGAGTATGATAATGCCCAGTATTATAATGGATCCCCTTACAATCAATATAATTTTTATTATCTTGCCTACGGTGGAATAATGCTGGAACATAAAGATTGTGATGTCCTGGAAGAAAATGAACCGGGAACAGAATACCGTCTGAATACGGATAAGTATGATCATACTCTTTTTAATCCATTTACTGAGGAATATTATTACAATGAGTATGATGAAAATGGTAATCTGCTTTATCGTGTACGTTATACAGAATATGAGAATGTTTCCTACTCACAGCCTTTTTCAAGCTCCTCTCTTATGGGAAATTATGAAATGAAAAAGGTGGAGCGTATACGAAATATACAACAAATTGACCGCTATACCTATGCCTACGGGGATCCTGCAAAATACAACAGTGATCCGGACAGCTTCCAGAAGAGCATCTGTGATAAGAGCCTTGCGGATATTGTCAATATTGTAGAAGGTAATACCTCATTTCTGAATTCCTGTACAACAGAAGCCGCTTATCTGGAGCAGGCAAAAGCTGGTATCACACAAGAGCCTGCATGGGGAGCAGCACTTGAAGAAGACTGGGACGAGGAAGAGGACTGGGGGGAAGACAGTGAGTGAGGACATAGGTAAGCGCGGTCTGCGCGTATTCGTGGACTGGGTGGAGAACGGACAGGACTGGGATGATGAGGAAGATTGGGACTAGGATGAGCGTTATGGCAGTGCAAATGATCGTATCCGGACTATGACACATTATTAATCTATTGGAATCAGGCAGTGGTCAAGTCCACTGTAAATTCAATAGGGAAAATGGAGGAGAACCGCAAACCTGTGGTTCTTCTTCACATTTTCTCCCTCATTTTCCCACAAAATGAACACAACTTTCCCATGAATTGAACACATTCTATCAGTATAGTATTACCCATAAGGAACAGAAAAACAAAGACGATTCGGAAGGCGGGAAGAGCTGCTTTTCGAATCACAGGAGTAAATAAAGAAAGGAATTATGGGTATGAAACGTAGATATTTAGCAGTTTTAATGGGAGTTATGGTAGCAGCGACATCAGTGCCGGCAGTGGCATATGCAGAGAGTACACAGACAGAGACAGCACAGGAAAATACAGATGCAGACAGTACGGCGGAAGATGCGAAAGCCGGGGATGCCAAAGAAGCCCAGGATCAGGATGAAGATACCATCTGGGGCGAGGTAAAATCTGTTTCTGACACAGAGATCACCATTGCAGTGGGAACCAAAAAAGAAATGAGTCAGCCAGGTGCAGAAGGCCAGGAAGCTCCGGAGAAGCCAGAAGGAGACGGCCAGCAGGAAGATGCCCTGGGCGACGATCAGCAGGGCGAGAATCAGAATGGAGAAGCCCCGGAGAAGCCAGATGGAGAAAACAGTGGTGAAGCACCTTCCATGTTGGATCTGACCGGTGAGGAGCAGACCATCACGGTGACTGAAAATACTGTAATCACAAAGCAGCAGGGCGGTGCACCTCAGGGGCAGCCAGGTGGAGACGGCCAGCAGGGCGAAGATCAGAACGGAGAAGCCCCGGAGAAACCAGACGGAGATGACCAGCAGAGCGGAGATCAGAACGGAGAAGCGCCAGAGAAACCAGAGGGAGATGATCAGCAGAGCGGAGAGCAGTCTGCAGCCAGTGAGGAAATCGCCCTCTCTGATATTCAGGAAGGTGATATTGTTGCCATTACTTTAGATGAAGATGGTAACGCCGCAACCATTACCGTGCAGTCCGCAGATATGGGCGGCGGCCAGGAAGCGCCTGACGGCGGACAGGGCGGCCCTGGCGGAGACGGACAGGAAGCGCCTGGACAGGGTGGCCCGGGAGGACAAGCTCAGGGTGTTGACAGTTATATTGCTGCAAATGAATATACAGAAGATACAACAGTATCAAATGAGACATTAACTTCCACAGGTACAGACGAAAATGCAGCGTTGATCTCCTCCGGAGCAAATGTAACGCTGGATGATGTAGCTGTGGCAAGAGAATCTGACAGCAGCACCGGTGGTGACAATTCCAGTTTTTACGGTGTAGGTGCAGCAGTACTGGCTACAGATGGAACTGCATATGTGAAAAATGGAAGTGTGACAACAGATGCTGCAGGCGGTGCAGGGCTTTTTGCATATGGTGATGGAACTGTATATGCATCTGGTACAACTGTAAAAACGCAGCAGGATACTTCAGGCGGAATCCATGTAGCCGGTGGTGGAACTCTTTACGGATGGGATCTGAATGTGGAAACCAACGGCGAATCTTCCGCAGCCATCCGCAGTGACCGAGGCGGCGGAACAATGGTCGTAGATGGTGGAACTTATGTTTCAAATGGAGTAGGTTCCCCGGCTATTTACAGTACCGCAGACATTGCAGCAAGCAATGCCACTCTTACTGCAAACGGTTCTGAGGCAGTGTGCATCGAGGGACTGAATTCCATTCACCTTTATAACTGCGATCTTACCGGAAATATGAGTGATCTGGACCAGAACGACAATACCTGGACAGTGATTCTTTACCAGAGCATGTCCGGTGATTCTGAGGTGGGAAACAGTACCTTCCAGATGGATGGAGGAAGCCTGACCTCTGAAAATGGCGGTGTATTCTATACCACAAATACAGAAAGTACCATTACCTTAAGCAATGTAGCGATCAACTATAACGATGATAATGAGTTCTTCCTTCAGTGCACCGGAAATACCAACCAGAGAGGCTGGGGGCAGTCCGGAGCCAACGGAGCTGACTGCCATTTTACAGGTATCGGTCAGGATATGCAGGGAAATGTAATCTGGGATTCTATCAGTGACCTTGATTTTTACCTCACAGAAGGCAGCAGTCTGACTGGTGCTGTTGTGGATGATGAAAGCTATGCAGGAGAAGGGGGAAGTGGTTACTGCAATGTATATGTAAGTGCAGATTCCACCTGGACTGTAACTGGAGACAGCACAGTTTCTTCTCTGGAAAATGAGGCAACCATTGTTGACAGCGAAGGCAAAACTGTGACCATTCAGGGAACTGACGGAACAGTCTATGTCGAAGGGGACAGCGATTATACCATCACAACCGGTTCCTACAGTGACACAGCAGATCTGTCCGGTGCAACTGCAATTGACGACCAGAGCAATTATCAGGTGGAGAAACCATCTGACTTATAAAAAAGCGATTTGTTTATATAGGTATTTAACAGTAGAAAAGGACTGTTACCTGGCAAAAATTATTTGCTGAGGCAACAGTCCTTTTTCATGTGGATAGGTATGTATTAGAGCGTGTTTAGAATACAATAATTCCCTTCTTTTGGATTTTTCGATCCAGAAGCATTTGAAAAGCTTCTACAGATTCAGAAAATGGGAAATAATCGGATATAAAATCTTTTAAGACTAATTTTCCGGAACGGATCCAGTCAATAACCTGCTCAGTAGCCAGGCCTTCATCTTTTTTACAAGGCATTTGCTGATAAATGACTTTCCAGTTATAACTTGCTTTGCTGAAATTAATTGTAATTTCTTCTTTTTCCGGAACACCGTAACATAATACAGCACCACGATCTGCAATTAAAGGCATAGCAGCATTGACAACAAAAGGATGTCCTATGGCATCAAGGACAAAGTTGACACCGGAAGGATAAAGACTGCGAACGATGTCTGTAACATCTTCCTCTTTGCTGTTGATGACATGTTTCGCTCCATTTCTTTTGGCATTAGCAAGTTTTATGTCATGGCGATCGATCGCAGTAATTTCTTCTACACCACAGAGATTTAAGAATTTTATAAAAGTCAATCCAACCGGTCCGCAGCCGTACACAACCACAGAATCACCTGGCTGGATTCCGAAATAGCGGATATTACTTAATACTTCACGGAACGTGATGATCATGGATGCATCTACGGGATCAATGTCAGCTGGAAGAACTGTTTGTGCAAATGCGCAATCTGGAACATTTTCATCCTTCCATGGAGCTTTCGGATCACAAACAACAGCATATTCGCTAAGTGCTCCCCAGGCTGAATTCATTCCCGGATACAGTTCTGGATCAGGGTCTATGAAAGGAAGAAGCACTTTATCTCCTATCTTAAAAGAAGTAACATTACTTCCCACCTCCACAATTTCTCCAACTCCTTCATGGCCGAGAATAACAGGATAGGCGGATTCCGGGAAGCCTTTGAAAGTTTTGTGCAGAAGTTTAACATCAGTACCGCACATTCCACAGGCAATTGTCTTTACCAGAGCCTGATTAGGATTATACTTGGGCTTTGGAAGTTCACAGATCTTTGTGCTGCTATCTTTTTCAATAACAAATGATTTCATTCTTGCACCTCTTTCTGCTGTTTTATCTGTACTAATATCTTATGACCAATCTTTGCCTGATAAAAGAAGAAAAAAGTCAGAAACAGGGTTTGTTTTCCGTATAATTATGAAAATAAAGCGAGTGGTGGAGAAGGCAGTTTGGAAACTACGGAAATAATCCCCCTTTTCTGACTTTTGTCACCTTTCCCCAAAATGGATATGAGTATATGATAAATAATATAAAAAATGTACGATGTTTTGAAAGATAGCCTAGGACAAAAACATAATAGTGCATAAAAAACAATATGTATATCGCAAAAATCCGAAATGCAAGAATAGGTGGTAGGTGAATGAATGAGTATATTCTGGAAATGAAAAATGTCAGCAAGAGATTTGGTGGTATTAAAGCCCTCTCACAAGTACATTTTAATATGAAAAAAGGTGAAGTTCATGCTCTACTGGGAGAAAACGGAGCTGGAAAATCTACATTGATGAAGATCTTGGGCGGTGCATATCAGAAGGATGAAGGAGAGATTTATGTAAATGGAGTCCTGACAGATATTTCTTCTCCTGCAAAATCCCAGAAGAACGGGATTGCAGTAATCTATCAGGAACAGGCTCTGGTTGACTGCCTGTCAATAGCAGATAATATTCTCCTTGGCAGGATTCCCAATTCAAAAGGTGTGATAAATAGCAAGGAGCTGATCACAAAAGCTCAGGGATACCTTGAGGAAGTAGGAATTACTTTTGATCCCAAGACGAAACTTTCTGATTTAAGTGTAGCCCAGAAGCAGTTTGTAGAAATTGCAAAAGCGTTGTCTGTTAATGCAAATGTTATTGTTATGGATGAGCCTACATCTGTGCTGACCGTAACAGAGACAGAAAAGCTGTTTCAACTGATCCGTAAGCTTCAGGCAGAGGGAAGGAGTATTATTTATATTTCCCATCGTTTGGAGGAACTCAATGAAATCGCAGACAGATGTACCATATTAAAGGATGGAACTTATGTGGATACCATCAGTATGGAAGGTGTGACAAAGGACCGCCTGATCTCATTGATGACAGGAAGAACGATCAGCAAGATTTATCCGGACAAATCGCAGAAGGTTGGGGAAACCGTATTAGAAGTAAAAAATCTATCCAGAAAAGGCGTATTCAAAGATGTCAGTTTTTCTGTGAGAGAGGGCGAAATACTGGGGATGAGTGGTCTGGTAGGATCCGGACGAAGCGAAGTTTGCAGATCCATATTCGGTGTAGATCCTTTTGATGGAGGAGAAATTTTACTGAATGGAAAAAGTGTAAAATTCCATTTGGCGAAAGAGGCGATCAAAGCCGGAATCATCTATACAACTGAGGATCGAAAAGGAGACGGACTCATTCTGGGAATGTCTATTCGGGATAATATTTCCATTTCGACTTTGGAAAAATTCTGTAAGAATGGCGTAATCCGAAAAGGTGAAGAAAAAGCCAGCACAAATAAATATATTCAGGAGCTGGAAGTAAAATGTGCAGACGCAGATCAGGCAGTAGGAGAATTATCGGGTGGAAATCAGCAGAAAGTCATGATTGCCCGGGCAATGCTGGCAAATGCGAAAGTGATTATCATTGATGAACCTACTCGAGGCGTTGATGTCGGAACAAAAACGGAGATTTACAAAATTGTACGTGGATTCGCAGAACAGGGCTGTGCAGTGATTGTAATTTCATCCGAGCTTCCGGAAGTAATCGGCTTGAGTGACAGAATCCTTGTCATGCATGAAGGAATTGTGACAGGTGAAGTACAGGGGGATGAAGCCTCAGAACAAAGAATTTTAACATACGCAACTGGAGGAGAAAAATAATGGGAAACAAAAAGACATCATCAGATTGGAAAAATATAGCTAGAGTTACATTGAAAAAACATAGTTCTGTGGTAGTTTTGCTGGCAATTGTGATTTTGGCTTCCTGCATTTCAGATGTTTTTCTGACAAAGAATAATATTTTAAATGTATTACGTCAGATAACTGCAAACGGAATTCTTTCCATTGGACTGTTAATGGTTATTATGACAGGCGGAATGGATATTTCTATCGGTTCACTTGTAGGTGTTACATCCGTATTTTTTGTAGCATTCTATTTTCCGGATAAGGCAGAAGGTCCATTTCAGGGATTCTTCACAGTTATGAATAAAATTCTTCCATCCGGTGCAGCAGGCATGGTAATGGTACTGATCATTCTGCTGATCATTGGTGCATTATTAGGATTTATCAACGGAATTGTAATCTGTAAAGCAAACGTACAGCCATTTATCATGACAATTGGTACACTGACATTGTACAGAGGTATTGCGCTGCTTGCTTCCAACGGAAAACCAATCTATATGGATGAAGAAAGAGCTAATATGGTATCCTTTATTGGTTCAGGAAGTGTACTTGGAGAAATACCAACCCAGTTGTTAGTGCTGATCCTTGTTGCCGTTATTGTGGCATTTTTATTAAATAAAACAATTTACGGACGTTATGTTCGGGCAATTGGTGGAAATGAAGAGGCGGCAAGAGTTGCAGGTATTAATGTTGACCGTTACAAAGTAGTTTCTTATATGTTATGCAGTATGATGGCAGTTATTGCCGGATTTGTTTTAACAAGCAGAACCACCACAGGAGATCCTACTCTTGGAAATTCTTTTGAAATGAATGCAATTGCATCTTGTGTAATTGGAGGTGCAAGCCTTAACGGAGGTGTAGGAACTGTATTCGGAACGATTATTGGTGCTGTGATCATAGGTATCATCAATAATATTCTGAACCTGGCAAATATTTCTACATATTATCAGTATGTAGTACGTGGAGGAATTATTATCTTAGCCGTAATTTTCAATTCAAAGAAAAAGAGAAAATAAATAAAAAATTAAAAGGAGGAAGTATTTATGAAGAAACTTGTAGTTTGCGCATTAACAGCATCAATGGTATTGGGGGTTACTTCACCGGTTTACGCAGAGGAGGAAAAAACCTACAAAATTGGTATGTCTATTGACACTACCAGCCAGCCATGGCGTGCCGGTCTGGCAGACGATGTAACGAAAGAAGCAGAAAAATATGATAATGTTGAACTGACCGTTACAGATGCCGGTGGAGATACAAATAAGCAGATCTCTGATGTAGAGGACCTGATCACAAAGGGCGTTGATGCTATTCTGATCAGTCCTGCAGAAAGCCAGCCATTATCAGCAATTTGTAAGACCGCAGTTGAAGCCGGAATTTATGTTGTTGTTCTGGACCGTGAGCTTGCAGGCGATGGATGGACCACCTTTATTGGTGCAAATAATGCAGATATCGGAGCAGCAGCTGGAGAATTCATTAAAGAGTATATGACAGAGAATGATCTGAAGAATCTTGTTATGATCGAAGGATCTGCTGGAACAATCACCTGTGTAGACAGAACAGAGCCGGTTCTGGAAGCTATCGAGGGAACAGATATTAATGTGGTAGCAGAACAGTCTGCAAACTGGCTGCAGGAAGAAGCGATGGAGGTTGCTGAAAACCTGCTTCAGGCAAATCCGGAAGGCACAATTGATGTAATCTATTCCGAATGTGATGCAATGACCCTTGGTGTAATTGCAGCATTAAAAAATGCCGGAAGAGATGATGTAAAACTGGTAAGTATTGATGGCCAGAAAGAAGCACTTGCAGAAGTTAAAAACGGAAAGATCGTTGGTGATTTTACTTATCCATTCCCAGGTGCAAAAGGTGTACAGGTTGCAATGCAGTTAATTGATGGAGAAGAAGTTGAACGTAATATCGATATCGATTCTGTTTTCATCAATGCAGATAATGTAGAGGATTATTATGATCCGGATGCAGCATTCTAAATAGAGCAAAATACATTTTGAAATAATTCTTTTCAGCCAGGCTGTTCTGACAATATATGTCTGGACAGCCTGAATGGTTAATTAAATATCAAAGGAGGAGCAAAAGCAGTGGCACAGGAACTTTCAGCAAGATGTAAACGAATCAGAGAAAGATTAGTAAATTTTGAACCTATTATTTGTCCTGAAGGAGCTGTGATCTGGACGGAATCTTTTAAAAAGACAGAAGATCAGCCGCCGGTTCTTCGGGCTGCAATGGCATTAAAAGCATTGCTGGAGCAGAAAACGATTTTTATTAATGAGGACGAATTGCTGGTAGGTAATCAGGGAAGTGCGCTGAGAGCAGCGCCGGTTCATCCCCAGATTACGAACTGGTATTACAATGAATTAGATAAATTTAATTTCCGTAAAGCATCAAAATTTACCATTACAGAGGAAGCAAAAGAGCAGATCCGTTCTGTACAGGATTATTGGAAAGGCAAAACAGTTATTGAGCGTACTTATGCATTGCTGCCCCAGGAAGCTGTTGACAGTATGGATTCCAAAATGTTCACTTGCGCATATACTCTGAATAAAGGAACCGGTCATTTCCTGTTAAATTTTGAAAAAGTATTAAAAGACGGTTTTTACGGAATTGAAAAGGAATGTAAGGAAAAACTGGATCATTTGGATTATGCGAATCCGGAAGATTTTGAAAAGATTTCATTATATAAAGCACTGATCATGACCTGTCAATCTGTCAAAACATTTGCGCAGCGCTACGCTGATCTTGCCAAAGAAATGGCAGAGAAAGAGAAGGATGAGGTAAGGAAAAAAGAGCTTCTTACAATCGCAGCAAACTGTGAAAAGGTTCCCTATTATCCGGCTGACAATTTCTACGAGGCAGTTCAGAGTACATGGTTTGTACAGTTGATCTCACAGATCGAATCAGATGGTACAGGTGTATCAATTGGCCGACTGGATTATTTCCTGTGGCCATACTATGAAAAAGATGTGAAGGAAAATAAGCTGACACCGGAATTCGCAGGCGAATTAATGGATTCCCTCTGGCTGAAATGCGGCGAAGTTCTGGAAGTATGGAACGAAGAAGATACAAAAGCTTTTGGCGGACACCCTATTTCCCAGACAATTACATTGGGAGGAACAGATGAAGATGGCAAAGATTCTGTGAACGACCTGACTTATATTTGTCTTGACACAACTATGAAAGTAAAAATGCCTCAGCCTTCTGTGTGCTGTCGAGTTCATAAGAACTCTGACTTCAGATTTCTGCGTAAATGCGCAGAAACAATCCGGGAAGGACTTGGAATGCCGGCAATGTACAACGATGAGATCGCAATCCCTTCTTTAATGAAGAGAGGTGTCACCCTTGAGGATGCCCGTAGAAACTGGGGCGTTGCAGGATGTGTGGAAATGGGCGTTCAGGGACAGATGTGTCACTTCGCAAATTCCGGATATTTCAATTTAGTAAGATGTCTGGAAGTTACCATGGCCGGAGGATATGATCGCTATACCGGAAAACAGGTAGGTCCTGTAACTCCAAAGATAGAAGAAATCACCAGTTATGAAGAATTAGTCGATGCATTTAAACAGCAATTCCATTGTGCAATGAAACATATGGTTCAGATTGGAAATGTGGTAAATACAATGCATGCAAAATGGGTAACCCTTCCATTTGAGACCTGTTTTACAGAAGATTGTGTGGGACGTGGCCTGGAAGTGCATGCTGGTGGTGCAAAATATAACCATGATGGTCCTCAGGCAGTTGGATTGGCTGATGTGGCAGACTCTTTCTGCGCTATTAAAAAACTGGTATTTACAGAAAACCGTTTCACCCTGAAAGAGCTGAAAGAAGCCATTGACCATGATTTTGTAGGATATGAGGATATTAAGGTACAGCTGATCAATGATGCTCCGAAGTATGGAAATAATGATGCTGAGGTAGATATGATTGCCAGAGATATTCTGACTTATTTCTGTGAGGAAGTAGGACAGTACAGAAATCTTCGCGGCGGACATTTTGTACCGGGAGCATATTCCAACTCAGCAAATATTCCGTTTGGAGAGGATTGCGGTGCAATGCCAAATGGAAGATGTGCAGGTATGCCCATTGCAGAGGCTTGTTCCCCTACACATAATGTTGAGAAAAATGGACCGACCCAGGCAGCATTATCCGTAGCTCATCTGGACAGTACTCTTGTAACGAACGGAACCCAGTACAATCAGAAATACCATCCAAATACCTTAAAAGGCGAAGAAGGTCTGGCTGCTCTGGTAGCGCTTATGAAAACTTATTTTGAAGAGGGCGGCTATCATATTCAGTTTAACGTGGTATCCGGCGAAACACTTCGAAAGGCACAGCGTGATCCGGAAAAATATAAGGATTTAGTAGTAAGAGTGGCAGGATACACAGCATTTTTTGTAGATCTGGACAGAGCATTGCAGGATGACATTATCGATCGTACAGAAATGGCATTGTAAGATTGCTGAAATAAAGTGACAATAGATAAAGTTTTTTGAAATTTGAGAGACTTGCTTCGTTTAGCTGCGTAAGCTGCATATTACGGAAGGTGATCAGTTACCTTATGCAGTTCAATGTGGCTGAACGGAGCATTTTTCGTGAACAGGAAAAGGAGACCAGAATGGAAAATAAAGGAAATATCTATAATATACAGCATTATTGTATTCATGACGGCCCGGGAATCCGTACAGACATATTCTTTAAAGGATGTAATTTTCATTGTCCATGGTGTGCGAATCCGGAATCGATTAACGGGAAGAGGCAGCTCTCTTTTATGGCGCATAAATGTACCAAGTGTGGTCTGTGCGTTGCAAAATGTCCCAACCAGGCGCTAAATTTGCAGATAGAGGAGAGAATTGATAATAAAAAATGTGATTTGTGCGGAATTTGTGCTCGCTATTGTCCGAAAAACTGTTATACTGTTTATGGAAAAGAATATACTGTGGAAGAATTAATTTATGAGGTTGAGAAGGATATTCCATATTATAAAAACTCAGGCGGCGGAGTAACGGTAACCGGAGGGGAGCCTACATTACAGCACAGATTTCTTGTTGAATTTCTTTCTGCCTGCAAAGAGAGAGGAATCCATACGGCCATGGAATCAAACATTAGCTGTACACAGGAAGTTTTGGATCAGATTGCACCTTATGTAGATTTATTTCTGGCAGATGTAAAACATATGGACAGCAAGATCCATCAGCAAACTGTCGGACAGGGCAATGAAGCTGTGCTTCGGAATATCAGGCATTTGACGGCAGAACTTGGGAAACAGGTTTCTATTCGTGTGCCATGTATTCCGGGATTTAATGTAACAGATGTAAATATGGAGCTTTTAAAGGAATTTGCTCTGGAAATACAGAAAACAGGATGTCTCCAGATGGTTCATCTTTTACCCTATCACAACCTGGGAATGGGAAAATATGATTCACTGGGAATGGACTACTCAATGAGAAATATAAAACCTCTTTCTGAAACAGACCTTTTGCCATATAAAAACAGCATGGAACAGGCTGGATTGCAGGTGAAAATAGGCGGTTGATTCCATCATGACGGGAGGAGTAGGCGTTTGAGGCAGGAAGTATTATGCCTGAAAGGTGTCACAAGGATGCAAAAAGCAGGAGTTCATCTACAGGATATAAATCTCAGGTTATTTAAGGGAGAACTGGTAGCTCTTTTGGGTCCTAATGGCGTTGGGAAAACATCTTTATTAAAAATAATCTGTGGAATGACTCCGTATGATGCAGGAGAAATTTTATTTCATGGAAAGACTGCACAAGAAGGTAATGCGTGTAAAATCATGTATTTTCCTGGAAATGGAGGATACATTGATAGTTTGGATGAAGTGGAAAATATATTCCTGAAAAAACATCAGAGATTTCTGATTCATAAAAAACGGGAAAAAGCGGCATTACATTTAATGGAGCAGGAGTATGGCATTACCGTTGCCGATAAACGTTCCGGACACTATGATATTGGAGATCGGAAATTAATACGATTGTTCAGTATTCTAAGAGAAAAACCGGAAATATGCCTTATTGATGAGCCGTTGGCCTATTTGAATATAAAACAAAAGGAAACGTTCTGTTCAATTATTGAACGGGCATTAAAAATGGGAATCAGTATTCTGGTATCTGCACATGACTTGGATTTTGCCATTTCATATGCATCCAGAAGTTATATCCTGTATGACAACCGAATTGTAAGATGTGTAAATCATGAGAATGAGAACCTGTGGGAAATTTATCATAAAATGATGGACAACCTGTCAAATCAGCCGGAATCCAGAGGAGGTATTATTTGCGGCAAAGAGATACTGTCGGTGCAGAAACTCAGTGGGAAGAAAACAACAAAACAATTTAATTTCTCATTATACCGAGGTGAATGTGTTGGGATCACGGGAGGCGAGGATCTTCAGAGGAAGCTGTTGATGGAATTGCTGGCAGGTATTGAGGAAAAAACATCTGGTGAGATTTGTTGTAAGGGAAAATCTATAAAAAAACATTCCCTCTATGAAATGCGAAGAAGAGGAATTATTTATTTACCTAATACTGAAGATGCTTTGATTGATCATATGAAAGTATCTGATTATGTTGTACTTAACAGTATGAAAAGAGTAAGCTATCTTGGATGTGTAAATGAAAAGCTGGTAACTTATGTGGCAAAATATTATATCAATCAGGTTTTGGGAAAAGCATATGACAGCGAAATTGAATATTTGAACAGACCCATTGAGAAGCTGAGCTTTGGAGCCCGAAAAATAATCCGTTTAGCTCAGGGACTGTGTCAGGATCCCGAGATTTTGCTGATCGATTCTCCTACGTCAGGATTGGATATGAAGATCAAGCAGAATGTAAGAAACATTTTTTGCGAATTAAAAGCGAGTGGTAAAACGATTCTTATAAATCCTACAGATGACGATGACCTGACGTTATGTGACCGCTATATTGGAATATGAAAGATATTAAGATGAATAGCAGCTTTGGAGGAAGAATGATAAAAACAGTAATAGTCGATGACGAACCCTGGGTTTGTAAAGTGATTGAAAAACTGGTTAATTGGGAGGCCTTGGGCTTTGAAATTGTTGGGGAGGCACATGATGGAGATGGAGCCTTTGAAATGATAATGACACAAAAGCCGGAATTAGTACTGACAGATATTCGTATGGCTGGTATGGATGGTCTTACTTTGATTCAGCAGGTTCGTGCCAGTGGGCTTAAAACAGAGTTTATCGTGATCAGTGGACATTCGGATTTTGAATATGCAAAAGAAGCATTAAAATTTGGAGTACTTGGATATCTGCTGAAACCCATAGAACAGGAAGAACTTTTGTTCTACTTAAATAAGGTTAAAGCAGAAAAAATGAAGATGGATGCGGAGAACAATGCAAAGGAGCAGTTGGCAGAACAGCTTCAGGAAAGTAACAGGTTACTAAAAGAGGGATATTTCCGTCAACAGGCAAGCTGTCATTTTCAGGGTATGGAAGGTAATCTGGATTCCCTGAATTATATGTATTCCTGCAATTTTCGACCGGGAATCTTTCGTGCGGTAATTTATCATCTGGACAATCCGGCTAATTTTGAAAACAGAGAATATGACAGCAATCAGAGCCTGCTGCAGCTTAAAAAATATCTGATAGATAAATATCACTCAAAAGTGTATGAATATGTTATGGTTTTTGACAAATATGATCTTTTGCTTATTCTGAATTATTCAGAGAAAGAGCAGGAGACAATAGAGAGGTATCTGCAAAACAGTGTAACAGAACTGCAGGTCGCTTTTGTATTGCATCTTTGCTTTAAACTTACAGTTGGTGTAGGAAATCCGGTATCAAGTCTGCAGCATCTGGATGAGTCGTACCGTACAGCTTTAAATTGCATTGAAAGCAGGATACGTCTTGGAATTCAGCGAGTTATTTTTCCTGAAGTGCTGCAGCAATATTCAAATGATAAATTAGATGATATTTTTTCCGTAGAGTCACGAAAGCTGATCAAGTATAAACTGAATATGCATGATTATCAGGGGCTATCAGAGTTCCTTCAGGACTTCTATAACAGATTAGAAAAAGATAAAACACTTTCTCCGGTTATTATTTTTCGGATATCAAGAGAAATTGCAAAGATATTTGCAGGATATACGGAGGAACATTATCGTTATAATGAAGAACTACAGGCATTAAGTGGACAGCTGAAGGAAAAAATTGCCAATTGTTTTCAGATCAGTCAGATCAGTCAGCTGTTTCATCAGATGATTGAGCGTTACAGCTCCTGGGAAATAGAATCGAGTAATAAGAAAAATGAGCATATTATATTGATCGCAAAACGCTATATCAGTGAGCATTACAGAGAAGAAATCATGCTTGCAGACGTAGCGGAAGAGGTTGGTCTAAATTCCCACTATTTTGGTGAACTGTTTAAAAAGGAAGTGGGAATTGGCTACAATGAATATCTGACAGGATTCAGGATTGATGTGGCGAAGGGATTACTGAAAGATACACAGATAAAAACGAAAGAAATCAGTGCAATGGTAGGCTATAAGGATACGAAATACTTTGGAAAACTGTTTAAAAAGGAAATAGGGTTGTCGCTGACAGAATATAGAAAGGTATTTACCTGATGTGTTTGCCTGAGCTTCTGATGATCCCAAGGGTATTTTCTAAGCAGATGTGAGAAAGGGAAATATAAATGATGAAGGGAAGCAGAAGAATATCGGGAAAAATTCGTTTGTTTTATCAGCTGAAAAAAATAGAAAAGACCATTCACGAAGTGAATCAAGTACTGAAAAATGCCATGTACAAGGATGAATCAGGAACTGACGTTGGCTTTTCTGATGATGACAATGATGAGGTTTTAGAGTTTTACAGAAACGTTCTAAATTTACAGGAAAATATAAAAAGGATTGAAGAAAGTAAAGCGAAAGAAATTTATCTGAGAAAACAGGCAGAATTATCAGCGCTGCAAAGTCAGATCAACCCACATTTTTTGTATAATACATTAGAGACGATCCGCGGACTGGCAATGGTTTACGGAATTGCGGATATTGCTGATATGACGAAGGCTTTGGCTGATTTATTCCGATATAGTATCAATAGTCACGGGGTTATAGTATCCCTGGAGGAAGAGCTAAAGAGTATACACAATTATTTCCTGATTCAGGAAAGGCGGTTTAATGGCAAATTTTCTCTTATAGAAAATGTGGATGAGGATGCACTGCAATGCCTGATCCCTAAGCTTTTACTTCAGCCAATTGTTGAGAACTGTGTACACCATGGGCTGGAAACCAAATCTGGAAAAGGGACGGTTATTGTTGAGGCCTGTTTAACTGAGAAAGAGATTCTGATTACCATCAAGGATGATGGACTGGGTATTAAACCGAAAAAGCTTGAGGAATTACAAAAACATCTTAAGGATTCCAATGGTAAAATTCCGGAACAGGATAATAAAGCACATATTGGATTGTTTAATGTTAATGAACGAATTCAACTTAGTTATGGTTCGGAGTATGGATTGTCAATTGAGTCAATGGAAGGAATTGGAACATCAGTTGAAATTGTATTGCCCAAACAGCTGATATAAAGAAGGAGGGCCGGACCAAATGGCCCGGCAAGTATGAAAAAGAAAAAGTTTAAAAACAAATCTATGTAAAAAAGCTTTCGCTTTATTTGTTTACTAATATACCGGGAATTTGTGATGAATTTGTGAGAACGAGTTGAAAAAAATATGATATAAATCTAAAAAACTTATAAACTGCACACTTTTTGCAATATAATCCCCATAAATTGCGATAGACTTTTGAAAAAAATTCCATATAATAAGATTATCAGCGCAGTGAAAATTAAGATAAGTCAATATGGCGGTGGTTTAATCTTCACTGTACCGGTTAAGATCGCAAGATTTACAGAGACCGGAGTTGTTGAATACGGGGAGGTATGAGTATGCAGGCTGTATTTGAAGCAATCAATGGGGTGTTTGGTTTTATTGGCCCGCTGTCGGATCTTTTGTGGGATTTTCCTACAAACTTTGAATGGTATCGGAATATTCCTATTCTTGGAAATATCTCTCTTGCCATTATTGTGTTACTTGGATCCGGCATATTTTTTACAATTAAATTGGGATTTATTCAGGTTACCCATTTCAAAAAAGGAATTCGTCTTCTTACAGAAAAACGATCTGTACAGACTGGCATTACACCGCTGGCAGCTTTTTTATTAAGTGCAGCCATGCGAGTGGGACCGGGAAATATTATTGGTGTTACCGGAGCCATTGCAGTTGGGGGACCAGGTGCTCTTTTTTGGATGTGGATCTCCGCATTTTTCGGAATGGCAGTGGCCTATATGGAAGCGGTTCTGGCACAGATTTTCAAGGAAAAGAAGGACGATGAATTTGTAGGGGGACTTCCGTTTTATGGAAGAAAACTTCTTGGAAACAGTGTGGGGATCGGTATCTTTTTATCTATTCTTTATATCCTCTATGCACTATGCTGTCTGCCTGCACAGGGCTTTAATGTGGTATCTTCCGTGGGTAGAATGGCAGAAATTCTTACCGGAAAAACCATCGCAGTGGACTCTGTATTTTATTATGTCGCCGGTGCAGCAATCATCGTTCTTACCTCTGTGATTGCATTTGGCGGTATCAAAAAAGTTTCAAAATGGACGGATATGATGGTGCCGGTAATGGCAGTTTTGTACATTCTGGTAGTATTTATTCTGATTCTCCTCAATGTGGGGCAGATTCCGTATTTCTTCGGAGCTGTATTTGGAGGAGCTTTTAAGCCGCAGGCATTTTTTGGCGGTGCAATGGGAACAGTTCTCGCCCAGGGTGTGAAGCGTGGACTGATGTCAAATGAGGCCGGACAGGGAACCATCACCATGTCTGCGGCTGCAGCAGATGCAAAGCATCCCTGCGAACAGGGAATTCTGGCATCTCTTGGTGTATTTCTGGATACTATTGTGATCTGTACTCTTACCGGTTTTGTTGTTGTTATGGCGCATTGCTGGACCGGAGAGGGAGCTAAGGCCTGGGCTGCATTGGATAAGCTTCCGAAATTTACAGAATCTATCGCAGTGCTTACTCCCGGAACTTCCATGAATGCGGTGATGACATTTCTGGTAACCTTATGCTTCGGATTGTTTGCTTTTACCTGTCTGCTGGGTATGATCAGTTTCTCGGAAATTGCTGCAAACCGTATCCGCAAGGACGCTATATGCATCAATATTGTGCGTTGCATCGCATTATTCGTGGCTGCATTTGGTATCCTCTGTAACCTTGCAGGGCTGGAGCTTGGTAATCTGTGGGCATTCTCAGACCTTGGAAATATTCTGATCGTGTATTTCAATGTTCCTATTGTATTTGTAGGAGCAAAATGTGTATTCCGTGCTACCAGGCATTATAAAAAGAATGACGGAACACCTTTTGATTCCAGTGTGGTAGGAAGAAATGACTGTTCATACTGGGACGAAAAAGAAGCAGAAGAAAAGAATGGATTTAAAAAGAACAGATTTTAAAAAAGTGCAGATTAAAAGAACCGAAAAGGGAATGAAAAGCTTCCTTTTTCGGTTTTTTTCATGTATAATGTAAAACAGATTTCAGATTACTGCTTGGGAGATATATTTCCCGTGACAGTAATGATTCCAAAGAGATTTTACAGAGAAGACAGGAGGAAAACCTTGAAAAAAGAATTAGTTATTGTCATTGATTTTGGTGGTCAGTACAATCAGCTGGTTGCAAGACGTGTCAGAGAATGCAATGTATATTGCGAAATTTATTCTTACAAGACCGACCTTGAGAAGATCAAAGCAATGAATCCCAAGGGAATTATTCTTACCGGTGGACCGAACAGTTGTTATGAAGCTGATTCTCCTACTTATCAGAGAGAATTATTCGAGCTTGGTATTCCGGTGCTTGGACTTTGCTATGGTGCACAGCTTATGATGCATGTTCTCGGCGGTAAAGTTGAGAAGGCAGAGGTCAGCGAATATGGTAAGACTGAGTTGCTGGTTGACAAAAAGGATTCCAGAATTTTCAAAGGTGTATCAGACAAAACGATTGTCTGGATGAGCCATACAGATTATATTTCCAAGCCGGCACCTGGATTTGAAATTTCCGCACATACAGCGGACTGCCCGGTTGCTACAGCCGAAAATGAAAAGAAGAAATTGTATGCAATTCAGTTCCATCCGGAAGTTCTTCATTCAGTAGAAGGCAAGACAATGCTGTCCAATTTTGTACTGGGTGTGTGCGAATGTGCCGGAGATTGGAAGATGGATGCATTTGTTGAGCATACAGTTAAAGAAATTCGTGAAAAAGTTGGTGACGGTAAGGTCCTTCTGGCTCTTTCTGGAGGGGTTGATTCTTCTGTGGCACTCTTACCTCTGCACACCAGCAGGACATAGAACTACAAATGCGAAAACGCCGATA
>OLOW01000507.1_pt1 | contig 26313 bp, 29 predicted proteins | sample 1672801 | NCBI WGS metagenome assembly OLOW01 (sample SAMEA3136725, study PRJEB25190) | human gut metagenome | biome: human gut; feature: human-associated habitat; material: faeces | place: Austria | collected 2013 | reverse complement strand
TTGCGGAGGATGGAGAGGCGGATTTGCCCCCTGTTGAGCAACCTATGTATCCGTTGGGAGAGGATAGCGAACGAAATACTTATGTCGCTCCGCTCGGAAAAGAAACAGGCAGGGGAGGTGTCGTTATCTGAGCCGATAGGCATGGATAAAGATGGAAACGAAATATCCCTTTCCGAGGTGCTGGGCTCTGACGAGGACGAGATACACAACGCCGTGGAGCTTACCGTGGCGGGAGAGTACCTCAGAAAGGCAATGGATACGGTGCTGACGCCACGGGAGCGCAAGGTGATAGAGCTGCGCTACGGCCTGACGGGCGGCAGGATAGTGACACAGAGGGAGATAGCCAAGCTACTCGGAATATCGCGCAGCTATATTTCAAGAATAGAGAAAAAAGCGCTGCACAAGCTGAATAAAGAGCTGGGCGGCGATAAAGCTTAGGAGAGATAAAAATGTCAGATATACAGAAGTCAAACGCAAAGTTCGGTCCCGCGGGGAACAGCGACAGCTTTTATCAGGAGGGGCATTCCGCTACGGTGGAGATGCCAAAGTGGATTTCAGAGAGGGGGCTCGATTGCTTTGAGTATTCCTTCGGCCGCGGAGTGCGCATGGGAGCTGAGGGCGCCAAGTCCATACGGGCCGAGGCGGAAAGGTACGGCATACAGCTCAGCGTACACATGCCGTACTTCATAAACCTGGCTGCGGAGGACGAGGAAAAAAAGAAAAAGAACCTTGGTTATTTTGTCGATTCCCTTAAAGCGGCAGAAGCTCTCGGCGCAAAGCGGGCTGTGTTTCACCCCGGCTCCGCGTCAGGCGGCAACAGGGGGGAGATACTGGAGAGGGCCTGCGGCTTCTTTAAGGAGATAATAGCTGCACTGGACGAGATGGAGCTCATGAATGTCACCCTCTGCCCCGAGACTATGGGGAAGATAAACCAGCTGGGCGACCTCGATGAGGTAATAGCCCTCTGCAACGTGGATGAGCGCATATGGCCCACCATAGATTTCGGACATCTCCACTGCCGCGGCCTCGGGGCGATAAAATCCAAGCAGGACTATGCCGATATACTGGACAGGCTGGAAAACGGCATAGGCACGGAACGGGCGAAGACCATGCATGTGCACTTTTCACGGATAGAGTACACAAAAGGCGGGGAAAAGATGCACCATACCTTCGCGGATACACAGTACGGCCCTGAGTTCATGCCGCTGGCGGAGCTGGTGGCCGAGCGGGATTACAGCCCGGTTTTCATCTGCGAGAGCAAGGGAACCATGGCGGAGGACGCAAAAGCCATGAAAGATATGTATTTTTCCGCTGCAAAAGCCTTGTTGAAGTAGTGCGAACTGTGATATAATGCAAAATGGTTATAATCTGCACATAATGCAGTGTAGGTAATATACACGATACTTTTTACTTTGGAGGTAATTCCTTATGATCATGGCTGGCGATTTCAGGAAGGGCGTAACCGTAGAAATAGACGGGCAGGTCTGGTCCGTCGTCGATTTTCAGCACGTTAAGCCCGGTAAGGGCGCCGCGTTCGTACGTACCCGCCTTAAGAACGTTATGACCGGCGCGGTGCTCGAGCGCACCTTCAGCCCCACCGACAAGTATCCCACCGCTCACATTGAAACAAAGGAGATGCAGTATCTCTACAACGATGGTGACCTGTATTACTTTATGGACACAGAGACTTACGAGCAGCTGCCCCTGAATCACGAGCAGGTAGAGGATGCTATCAACTACATCATCGAAAACGATACCGTTACAGTTCGCTTTTTCAAGGGTAATCCCTTCTCCGTACAGCCTGCCAACTTCGTAACTCTTACCGTTACCGAGTGTGAACCCGGTGTCCGCGGCGATACCGCCACTGGCGCAAACAAGCCTGCCACCGTTGAGACTGGTCTGAAGATAGTCGTTCCTCTCTTCGTAAACGAGGGCGACAAGGTGCGTATCGATACCCGCACCGGCGAATATATGGAGCGCGTATAACGCATTCTAACAGAAAAACAAGGAGGTCAACTATGGGTTATATGAAAGAAAAGGTCGCATATCTCAAAGGTCTTGCCGAGGGTATGAATATCGGCGGGGAAGGCCAGGGCAAGCTCCTGAACGCCATGATATCTACCATGGACGAAATGGCCGACGCTATCGACGAGAATGAAGCCGCCATGGCTGAGATAGACGAATGCCTGGATGACATCTATGACGAGCTGGATAATATCGATGATTATCTTTCCGACGATGAAGATGAAGACGAGGATGAAGAGGACGACGATTTTGTAGAGCTTCAGTGCCCCGAGTGCGGCGAGACCATCTATTTTGACGAGGACATGCTGGAGAGCGGCGAGGAGCTCCTCTGCCCCAACTGCAACGCCTTGCTGGTACCCACCCTTGAAGAGGACGATGACGAGGAAGAATAAGCACCTTCAATCCCAATAGTACACTGTACAAAGCTGAGGCCCGCGCTTTGCGCGGGCCTTTTGTGAAGGCCAACGGCAACCGTTATTTCCAAGAATATAAAAACAAAGGAAAAGTGTCATGCTTGCATATATAGAGTCCGCAGCCTTAGGGTATATAATAGGCAACATCCAGTTTGCAGTAATATTCAGCCATCTGCTGCATCGTGATGACGTGCGCCATCATGGCAGCGGCAATGCCGGCAGCACAAATATGCTGCGGGTATACGGCAAAAAAGACGGTATAATCACCTTCGCGGGAGATCTTTTGAAGGGTGTCGCGGGAGTGCTGATAGGCAGGCTGCTTGGCGGCGAGAATTGCGCCTATATTGGCGCTGTGGGCGTTATACTGGGTCACTGCTATCCGGCGTTCTTCGGATTTCACGGCGGGAAGGGCGTGGCTTCGTCCTTGGGCGCGGTGTTCGCCCTCAACCCGCTTTATGGAGGTATAGTCTCGATAGTAGCCGCCATAGTAGCGATAGCCACAAAAACCATATCCGCAGCTTCCCTTTCAGGCACCGCGGCATACCTGATCATAGCGCTTATATGGGGTACTAAGGGAAATAAACTCTTTGCGGCAGCCCTGTTTATCCTGATATGTATACGCCACAGGGAAAACATAGCCCGTATGATCGCGGGCAGCGAGGGGCGTGTGCTGGAAAAATTTAAAAAGGAAAAATAGCCTGAGGGCTTTGGCTTTACGGAAAATGAAATACGGATACGTTGTATTTGACATGGACGGTACCCTCATAGATACCTGCGAGGCGATACAGCAGTCGCTGAGGGATACCATTGTAATGCTTACCGGCAAAACGCCTGCAAAGGCCGAGATGCGCGCCACCTTCGGCACGCCGAGCGATGTAGGGCTTAAAATGCTGGGAGTGAGGGACGAGGACATCCAGCGGGGCATATTGCTCTGGAGCGAAAATATCAAAAAGTACGAGGATACGCCGAGGGCGTTTCCCGGCGTGCGGGAGCTTATGGACGGGCTTAAGGCGGGAGGCTGCCGGATAGGCATAGCCACCTCCAAGAACGCGGCGGAGCTTGAGCACAGCCGCGAACAGTTCGGGGATATTGTATCCCGTGCGGACTGCGTAATATGCGCGGACGATACGGCAGAGCACAAGCCTGAACCGGGGCCGCTGCTCAAGTATATGGAGCGTACCGGCGCGAAACCGTCAGAGGTGCTTTACGTGGGCGATACGGTGTACGACATGCAGTGCGCCCGGGGAGCGGGCGTAGATTTCGCCCTTGCGCGCTGGGGCAATCCGGACGGCAGGGTGGATGCGGATTACGACGAGCCTACGCCTCTGGCGCTGCTGGAAAAACTCAGATAAAAAGCAAAGGCAGGAATGGGGAAAAGCCCGCATCCCTGCTTTTTTGTTTTAGCCTATCTCGGATATTGCGGCCTCGCCAAAGCTGTTATCGACAAGCTCGGAAAGCTCTATCCTCGCGGCAAGCTCTCCGGCGCCATCGAGTATATCCTGAAGCCGGGTGAAGGCGTCCTCGGTCATTGTGGGAACCTTGGTCCAGGAGTCGGTAGCCCGGTAGCTCTTTGCCACGGCAGACAGCGTGGCGATATCGGTATCCGGGAAGTAAGACTGCATTGCGTAGGCGACCTCCTCGTCGCCTGCCGCCCATACCCATTTCTGAGCCCTGTATATGGCTCTGACGAAAGCCGCCGCGAAGCCGGGCTCATTCTCTATGGTATCCTTGCGCATCATGAATGTGGTATAAGGTACTTCGCCGCTTTCAAGGCCCATATTGGTGACAATGTGGCCCTTGCCCTGTGCAGCGAAGGCAGAAGCGGTGGGCTCGAACAGCGTCACGTAGTCGCCTGTGCCGCTTTCAAATGCGCCGCCCATAAGGTTGAACTGTATGTTGCTTATTACCTCAACGTCACTGCCCGGTTCAAGGCCATGCTGCCTTAAAACATAGAGCAGGGTCATATACGGCATCCCGCCGGGACGACCTGCGATAATGGATTTGCCCTTCAGCTTGGAAAAATCAAAGCTGCCGTCCGCTTCTCTGCCAAGCAGGAAGGAACCGTCCCGCTTGGTGAGCTGGGCGATTATCATAGGGTGATCCGCCTTGCCCTGATTGGTCACGTATATGCCTGTTTCAGGGCCCATGAGAGCTGCATCCGCCTCGCCCGAAAGCAGTGCCGTCATGCTGGCGTCACTGCCGCCGCCTGTGACGATGTCAACCTCGAGGCCTTCCGCCGCAAAGAATCCCTTTGAGCAGGCCACATAAAGGGGAGCGTAGAATACGGAACGGGTGACTTCGTTGAGCGTTACTTTGCGCAGGCCGCTTTCGTCTTTGCTGCAGGCGGTAAGTGCAAACAGCATAATAAGGCACAGCAGCAAAGCTGTCAGTCTTTTCATGATAAGCATATTCCTCCATATCAGTTTACTGCTATACTATGCCGGAAGTGCAGATTTAGTGCACGGAAAAGGCCGCCCTTATGAGGCGGCCGGCGTCTTTACGGCGGGAAGCTATGCCTTGCGGCGCATGAACTGAGTGCGCGCATAGTGGCCGAGGGCTATGAAGGAGCATACTATGGACATGCAGAACAGCGCGGTGCTGAGGCCGCATATACGGCGAAGCAGCAGCGGAAGCGGGGATTTTTCCAGAAGCGCCATGGTTATGCTGGCGCAGAAAAGCACGGTGGAGGCCTTGCCGAAGCGGTCGGAATAAGCCACCACATTGGAGCGGAGCATTATCAGCCCGCCGATTATCATAAGGCTTTCTTTTATTATCACGGCGGCAAGCATGGGCCAGATTATCCAGCCCTCGGTATAGAAGCAGACTGATACCACGAGAAGCGTTATCTTGTCTGCAAGGGGATCCAGCACCTTGCCGAGATCTGATACGCAGCCGTATTTTCTGGCGATAGCTCCGTCCAGCACATCGCTGACCATAGATATGATAAAAGTTATCACACAGGCGTTGTACTGATGGCAGACGAAGAAATAGGCAAATACCCCGGCGCAGGCTATGCGCACAAGCGTGAGTATGTTTGGCAGATTTTTCATTGGCGGTATCACCCCCCGAATAAAACGCTTTTCACTATAAGGATAACCCATATGGCGGCTAAAAATAAAGCCTTTATTATAATTTTATATAAAACAGCCAGTTTTGACCATTGGAATTTTTAATGGGTGACAATCCGCAGCCGCATGAACGGAAAAATTGCGGCATTTTTTAAAACAGACCGTTATTCCGTTGACATGGCAGGTGCTAAAGTATAAAATAAATAAGGTTTGTATACTGCCTGTTTATCGGGCTATCAACAAGAGATAAGGAGATTTTCAATGCTTAAGAACAACCGTATCCTCCGAGTGCTTGCGGCGGTGATGACCGTTATAATGGTTGCCTGTGCCTTTGCAGGCTGCAGCGCAGTTGTGCAGGATCCCGTAGTTGCAAAGGTAGGCGACGTTGAGATACTGTATTCTACATTTTACAATGCATTCAGCACCTATGCCCAGTATGGCATCATAGATACCAGCAACTCCGAGACCGCAAAGGACGGCCGCCAGATGATAATGGATATGCTGGTGAATTCCGTAGTACCCGTGGCAGAGGCGCATAAGCTGGGCATGGAGCTCACCGATGAAGAGATGAACGAGGCCAAGGAGAACGCCCTTACAGCCGCCAACAGGTATCTCAGCCAGTATGAGGACAGCGAAATAGAGGACGAGACAGAGCGCCGCGAGAACGCCATAAAGGCCTTTGACGCGGCGTACAAGGCCAACGGCTACTCCTTTGCGGCAATACTCGCCGATATGGAGCAGCAGTATGTTGACGAAGCCCTGGGCCAGAAAATATTGAACGAACATTACTCTGCCATAGCAGAGCCTACCGACGAGGAAATACAGGCCCGCTACGATAAGGAGCTCGCAGCCGATAAGGAGGCTTACGAAAAGGATCCCTCCCAGTACAATACCGATGAGAGCTACTATTCCTACTACGGCAATCTCAAGCCGCTGGTAGCCCCCGCGGGACTGTACTATGTAAAGCATATACTCATAAAGAACGCCGAGAATGCCGACGAGGACAAGAAGGACAGGGACTACAAGGCCCTTGCGCAGGAAGTGCTGGACAAGGTAAACGCCGGAGAGGACTTTGAAGCCCTTATGAAGGAATACAATGAAGATCCCGGCATGGACAGCAAGCCCGATGGTTATATCGTAGGCGAAACCTTTGAAAACGTATATGACGAGGCTTTCCAGAAGGCGGCAGCTGCCCTGAAGAAAGAAGGGGACGTTTCCGGCTTGGTAGAGGGTACCTACGGCATACATATAATCAAGCGCTATAAAGATGTAAGCACCGACGTAGTTCCCCTTGAGGACGTAAAGGACGATATAAAGAATCTTATCATGAGCGAAAAGAAGGACGAGATGTACGATCAGCTCATGGAGCAGTGGAAGTCCGAGCTGGATGTAGTTACCTACGACAAGAGAGTGCAGTATGTGGGCGTGAACCAGTAATAAAAAGCAGCATAAAGGGTAAAGCAAAAGAGCGGCGGAACGCCGCTCTTTTGACGTTTTTATCTTACCTTGAAGCCGAAGTCGGCGCCGTAGCCCGTGCCGTTGAAGTCCGGGCAGTAATAGAAGATGTAATACTCTCCAGGCCCGTCTACCGTTATCTTGTCTCCCGTTATGGTCTCGCCCTCCTGCCCCTTGGGAACGGAGTATTCCCAATGCTGGGCGGTGTGAACCTTTGCCTTGCATTCCTTTGAGTATACCGGTGCCAAGACCTTTATATCCAGCGTGAGCGGGAATTCCGTAACGCCGCTTACGCTCTTGGGCAAAAACTCCGCGCCGGGATAGTCGAACATCGAATGTCCGTCCAGCCTTGCGTCGTTCGGGCGGGTGATGAGCTCGCAGGTGCAGGGTATCTCTGCGTCAGAAGACGCAGTCTCCACCGCAGTCTCCACCGCAGGCGGCGCTTCGCTGCGCGTCTGCGCTTCCTCCTCCGGGCGCACCCCCCTGCCAGCGGCAAGGCCGGAGCAAAAGCCGAGCAGCAGCGCAAGAATGACGGGCACGGCACGCATAACGGCGGGATTTTTCTTTTTAACGCCCAGCTCCTCAAGCAGCTCGTCCGCAGAGGAATACCTGTCCCTTGCGCTGAATTCGAGGCATCTTTTTATTATCCGCCCCATTGGGCAGCTTATCTCGGCCCCCGCGGCGTATGGCTTTCCCTCCGCCGCCTCGTATAGCGTTGCGCCCAGGGAGTATATGTCGCTCTCCGGCCCGGTCTGACCGAAGCCGTACTGCTCCGGCGCGGCGTAGCCGTTGGTGCCGAGGGTAACGGTATCCGAGGTAGCCTCCGGCTTAAAGAGACGGGAAGCGTCGAAATCTATCAGCACATACCCGCCGCCATCGGCGCATATTATGTTTTCAGGCTTTATGTCCCTGTGTATTATGGGCGGGCGGCTGCTGTGCAGCAGAGAAAGGGCGGAGCATATATCTATGGCGAGCCGCCTGAGCTCATCCTCGCCAAGCCTTCCGTTATCCAGCGCCCTTCGCAGCGTAACGCCGTCGATATACCCCTCGGTCACCACCGCCCCCTCATCGTCCTCCCTTACGGATATCACCTTGGGCAGCCTCGGGCTGTTCAGGCCCATGAGGGCAGAGTACAGCGGCACGGCGGAGCTGCTTATCCTGCGCTGGGTAGCGCATACCCTTCCGTCGGCTCCGTATACGAACGTGATCGGGCTTTTTGCGGCAAAATCGTCTTTAAGCGTCACAGGGTATCCTCCTTTATATCGAAAAGCAGATCATTGCACCGGCTCAGCCCTATGCCTCTTTCGAGGGCGAAGATAAGCGCGCCATCGCGGTGAAAGCGGGGATCGAGCAGGGCGTGGCGGCTGATGCGCAGCAGCGTCTGGCATTCCGATAACGTAGAGCCAATGGCGAGGCAGAAGGCCACCACGGTATCCCGCCCCGGAGTGCGCTCATCGTTGAGTATACGGTAAACGTAGTTGCCGGTGCCGGTGCGCGCAGATATATCTCCCGGGCGCAGCCCGTACTTATCCAGCAGGGCGTAAAGGCAGCCGCCCGGCGTTTCTTTTATGAGCTCGTCTTCGTATTTTTGAAAAAAAGATAATAAATCTGAAGTCTGGCTGAGGAAGAAAAGCAAATTGGAAGTACTTATGCTCAAGGGCTGTCCCTCCCTTCTTGTATCAGAATAAACCAGATGTGCGCCCCCTGTCAACACAAAAGGCAGCGGGCGGTTTTTTCGCCTCCGTGTCGAAGAAAAACGCTGTTCTCCGATGGTATGATTTTACAAAACGTATCCATACTATAACCACACACCGTGTCCTATAAGGAGAAATGCAAAAAAATGAAAAGAACAGCCGCCGTGATGCTTCTCATAATATTGTTGGCTGCGGGCTGCGCCGATGCGGAGGCAGGGAAGCCCATATTTGAAACGACCCCGGCCGCCGTGACCGCTGCGCCCACGCCGGAGCCTACTCCCGCGCCAACACCGGAACCTACGCCGGAACCGACGCCGGAGCCCATACCATTTTCGAAATACGCGCCTACCGTAAATATGTCCTTTGAGGAGCTGATAGGGGACGATGGGGACAGGAGTCTGCCCAAGGGATACCCAAAGGCGGGGACTTATAAGATAATAGTCGATATAGCGCATCAGGTGACGATGGTATACAAGGCGGACGAGGGCGGCGAATACAGGCCGGAAAGGTATATGCTCTGCTCGACCGGAATAAATGGCCGTACGCCGAAGGGGACCTTCAAGATGGGGGCGTACAGGGTGCGCTTTTCGAAGTTCGCCCGGGACGGAAGGTACGGGCAGTACTGGACGCAGATACGCAAGGCGATTTACTTTCACACCACGCTGTACACCGCAAAGGACGTGAACGCATACGAGGCGGCCTCCTTCAATAAGCTGGGCGTGGCGGATTCCCACGGCTGCGTGCGGCTTACGGTGCCGGATGCAAGGTGGATGTGGTATCATATCGCCCCCGGCACGGAGTGCGTGATACGGGAGGGGGACCCCGATGACGCAGAGACCGCCGCGATAAGGGCGGGGCTTACGATAGCCAAGGCACCGGAGGAGCGCGTAGAGCTTTCGGCGGGGACTGCGCCGTATACCGACGATTGGCGCGTGGAGGATATACCCATAGAGGAAAAATTCCGCCAGGGCAGCCAGAACTGAAATACCGCATATTGAGACACTCCGAGGCTGCCCGATAATATTAGGGCAGCCTTTTGAACTGTTGCAATTTTTGGCCGGTTTTTGTATGCTATAAGCATATCTGAAAGGACATTGGTGCTTTATGACTAAAAGGGCTTATTACGAAAACGGCGCGCTGGAGTGCGAGGCTACAGTGCTTAGGTGCAGAGCCGTGGAGAACGGGTTTGAGATACTTACCGATACTACCTCTATTTTCCCGGAAAGCGGAGGACAACTGTCAGATACGGGCTTTATTGGGAATTCCCGCGTGACCCACGCCCGCGAGGAGGGCAGCGAGGTATGGCATCTCTGCGATAAGGCCGTAGAAGCGGGTGCAAAGGTAAAGATAGCCGCCGATGCCGGGCCCCGCCTGGACCACACACAGCAGCACAGCGGAGAACATATACTTTCCGGCATGGCAAGTAAGCTGTTCGGAGCCAAGAACGTAGGCTTCCACATGGCGGAGGACTATGCTACCATAGACCTCGACACACAGCTCACCCATGAGCAGATAAAGGAACTTCAGCGAGAGGCTAACCGCGCGGTGCAGCGCAACGTTCCTGTTACATATGAGACGGTTCAGGGCGAGGAACTTGAGCATATCACGCTGCGCAAGCAGGCCAGGGGCCTCAAGGGAGATATCCGCATAGTATATTTTGACGGGGGAGAGGTAGATTCCTGCACCTGCTGCGGCACACATGTAGCTTTTTCCGGCGAGGTAGGATACATAAAGATAACCGCCCATATAAAATACAAGGGAGGCACCCGCATATGGTTCGCCTGCGGCATGCGCGCCGTCGAGGATTCGCTGAATAATCAGGATATCGTGGATTCTCTTGCAGTTCGCTTCAGTGCAAAGCAGGAGGACGTGCTCAATGCAGTTCTGCGTCAGGGGGACGAGCTCACCGCCGCAAGACATCAGCTCAAGGAGCGCACCGAGAAGCTAAACGAATTCATCGCGGCGGAATTGCTCGGCAAGGCGGAGGTGATAGGTGCCACAAAACTTATAATAGATATGCAGAAGGGCAGCTCCATGAACGAGCTGAAGAACCTTGGCGATATGCTCATAAGGGACGAAAACGTCCTCGCGATGCTCTTTGGCGAGAACGGGGACAGCCTCGTATATCAGCTGGCACGCGGCAGGAACGTCAAGACCAGCATGAGGGAGCTTATAAAGGCGGTGAACGCAGCGGCAGGCGGCAAGGGCGGTGGAAGAGACGAGTACGCTCAGGGCAGCGCTAAGATAACCAGCGCAACGGATGCCGAGGGCAGCATAGAAAGCCTCAGAGGTTATTGCAGGAGCATGCTGAAGGCATAAAAGCACAGAAAAACAGCGAATATACTGTTGACAAATATCCCGAATGTGATATAATAACCAACGGCAAAGCAGAAGCAGCCCGCTTCTCACCCGCCGGCAGAATTCAGCCAGGCGCGGTAAATACAGGCAAGGATTTGAGCTAATGTATTCGGCGGGTCTTCAGGCCCGCTGAATTTTTTATATGGAGGTGTCCACCATAGCCAAGGAAGAACTTCAGATCAACGAGGAGATCCGCGATAAGGAAGTGCGCCTTATCGACGAGAACGGCAACCAGCAGGGCGTTGTTCATAGCGACGTCGCTCTTCGCATGGCCGAAGAAGCGGGGCTTGACCTCGTCAAGATAGCCCCTCAGGCCACGCCGCCCGTATGCAAGATAATGGACTACGGAAAGTACAAGTTTGAGCAGGGCAAGCGGGAAAAGGAAGCCAAGAAGAACCAGAAGGTCATCGATATAAAGGAGATACGCCTTTCCGCCACTATCGATACCCACGATATGGAAGTTAAAGCCAAGGCAACCGAAAAGTTCCTCAAGAACGGGGACAAGGTAAAGGTGAGCATCCGCTTCCGGGGCCGCCAGATAAAGCACGGCGACCTGGGACTGGACGTAATGGACACTTTCTACGATATGGTCAAGGACAGTGCTGCGATCGACCGCCCTGCTAAGCAGGAGGGACGCAATATGTTCATGATATTAACACCAAAAACCAATTAATACAGGAGGAATACCCCATGCCGAAAATCAAGACCCATAGGGGTGCCGCAAAACGCTTCAGCGTTACCAAGTCCGGCAAGATCAAGAGAGCAAAGGCCTATAAGAGCCACATTCTTACCAAAAAGACCACTAAGCGCGGCCGCAGACTGCGTAAGGGCGGCTTTATTGCCGAGTGCGAAGCCAAGAAGGTTCGCGAGCTGATACCTTATAAGTAGGAGGAAATGAATCATGGCAAGAATAAAGAGAGCAGTTAATGCCGTTAAAAAGCGCCGCAAGGTCTTTAAACTTTCAAAGGGCTACTATGGTGCTAAGAGCAAGCAGTACCGTGCAGCTTCCCAGCAGGTAATGCGTTCCATGGCTTATGCCTACGTTGGCCGTAAGCTCAAAAAGCGCGAGTACCGCAAGCTTTGGATCGCCCGTATCAACGCCGGCGCACGCATCTGCGGCACCACTTACAGCCGCATGATCGACGGCCTGAAGAAGGCTGGCGTGGATGTGAACCGCAAGGTTCTGGCCGATCTCGCCGTAAACGATATGGCGGCCTTCAAGAAGCTGGCCGATATCGCCGTCGAGGCAAGGGCCTAATAAGCTTAAATAAAATAGCGCAGTCAGAAACGGCTGCGCTGTTTGATTAAAGGGAGGATACGCCAATGCTTATACAGAGCACCCGTAATCCAACGGTAAAGCTTGTACGTTCACTGCTTACCAAAAAGGGCCGAAGGGAGACGGGACTGCACCTGATAGAGGGCGAAAGGCTTGTTGCGGAGGCCGTTTCCTCAGGCGCGGAGATAGATTCGCTGTTCGTCGAGGAGGGCCGTGAGCCTGTGTATTGCCCGAATGGCAGCGTGTATCAGGTGACGCGCCATGTCCTGGAGAGCATGACGGATACTGACAACCCGCAGAGCGTCTGCGCGGCGGTAAAGACCCCGAATATTAAGCTCCCGGACGAGTATCCGGAAGGCCTTATAGTGGCGCTGGACTGCGTGCAGGACCCGGGTAATATGGGGACCATAATACGCACAGCCGATGCTATGGGTGCTGCGGGGCTGCTTTTGAGTTCCGGCTGCGCAGACCCATTTGGCCCAAAGGTGCTGCGTTCTACAATGGGCAGCATATATCACCTGCCCATATGGCAGGGTGAGCTTGCTGCTGAGCTTGTAAAGCTGAAGTCTGAGGATTTCAGGCTGATATGCGGCCACCTCGCAGGAAATGAGATATTGCCCGAGCCCGGCCGCCGCTGCGTGCTTATAATAGGAAACGAGGGCAACGGAGTGTCAGATGCTGTGGCGGAGCTGTGCGATAAATACAGGCTGCCCATGTTCGGAAGGGCTGAGAGCCTCAACGCCTCAGTGGCCGCCGGCATAATGATGTACGAAATAGCTAAGGAAATGCGCAAATAGGCGCTTAAAAGAAGGTGTGAGCTGTATGTGGCTTGTATGCGCCATACTGAGCGCGGTGTTCGCCGCCGCGACGTCCATACTTGCCAAGGTAGGCATAGAGGGTGTTGGCTCCAACCTCGCCACGGCCATACGCACTATGGTAGTTGTGGTGATGGCGTGGATTATGGTGCTGATCACCAACCAGCAGGGCGGAATAAGCGGGATAACGCCGAAGAGCTGGCTGTTCCTGTGCCTGTCCGGCCTTGCCACCGGAGCGTCGTGGCTCTTCTATTATAGGGCCATACAGATAGGCGAGGTGAGCAAGGTAGTGCCGATAGACAAGCTGAGCGTAGTCATAACGCTGATACTTGCGTTTGTGTTCCTGCATGAGAAGTTTACATGGAAGAGCGCGGTGGGGGCCGCGCTCATAACCGCGGGGACGCTTATAATGGTGCTGTAAAAGGTTTAGATCACAAACACCGTTTAAAAAGCAGGAGGTAAAGTGGACAACAAAAACAACTGCATTATTTGCGGAGCCGAGCTTGAGTATTTTAATTCGCCGAAAACGATAGAATGCGAGCTGTGCCACAGGATATTTCAGACTAACGCCGCCTGTAAGAACGGCCACTATATATGCGATAAATGCCACAGTACCAACGCTGTGGAGTTGATCCGCAGCGTGTGCGGCAGCACAAAGAGTAAAAACCCAATAGAAATAATGCGGAAGCTGATGGCACAACCTGCGGTGCATATGCACGGCCCGGAACACCACATACTCGTGGGCTCTGCGATTATATCTGCTTTTCATAACTGCGGAGGCGATGTGGATCTGAATGCCGCATTGGATGAAATGAAAAACAGGGGAGAGCAGGCGCCGGGTGGGATATGCGGGTTCTGGGGCTGCTGCGGTGCAGCAGTCAGCTGCGGAATGGCAATAAGCATAATAACCGGAGCAACGCCGCTTAGCGGGCAAGAATGGGGTTTAGCCAACCTTATGACGTCCGAAGCACTGGAAAGAATAGCGGCCATAGGTGGCCCGCGGTGCTGCAAGCGGGACAGCTTTACAGCTGTAAGCGCTGCGGCGGAGTTCATAGAAGAGAAATTCGGTATAAGGCTTGAAATGCCGGAAAAAATAATTTGCGGCTTTTATCCTATGAATGGACAGTGCCTTGGGGATAGATGTCCGTTTCATCCTTAAAAAAGCTAAAGATAAACAGAGAAGAGCCCCATTTAGGTGAGGCTCTTTCATATGCTTTATATTATGTTCTCGCCGCCCTTTGCCAGTCCGGGTATATGCCCACCTTGGCGAGCATATGGTACAGCTTGTGCATGGGCATACCGATTATGGTAAAATAGCAGCCCTCCACCCGCTTTACGAATACCGCGGCAGGGCCCTGTATGCCGTATGCCCCCGCCTTGTCGAGCGGCTCGCCGGAGGCTACATAGGCGCGTATGTCGGCCTCGGGTATATCCTCCATGGTCACCTCGGTGGTGTCATGGCAAACGTCGCAGCCCTGATCGGTCAGTACCGCAACGCCGGTGTATACCGTGTGCGTTTTGCCGGAAAGCTTTTTCAGTATGCTCACGGCGTCCTCGGGGTCCCTGGGCTTGCCGATTATTTCTCCGTCGAGCCATACTATGGTGTCCGCGCCGACCACACAGGCGCCGGGTTTATCCTTCTTTACGGCGTCCGCCTTGCGAAGGGCAAGCTGCTCTACAAAATCCCCGGGCTCGGTAAAGGGTATGTTCTCGTCGGCGTCGCTGGTTATGGCGGTGTAATCGAGGCCCACAAGGCTGAAAAGCTCCCTGCGGCGGGGAGACTGGGAAGCGAGAATAAGCTCCATACATTTCACCTCAAAAAAATTCTCAAAAAATCACATATTGTAGAATATCACAGCCTGCGGCCAAACGCAAACCCGGAGGGTATATCTGTAACAATATATGGAAATACTTTTTTGTGAAGATCACACGGAGGTATTTCTATGCTTGGAATAAAATTTTTGAGGGATATATTCGGCGAGGCGGTGGCGTTGGATCTTGGAACCGTGAATACCCTTGCAGCCATAAGGGGCAGAGGAATAGTGCTTAGGGAGCCCAGCGCCGTGGCGGTGTCCACAGGCAGCGAAAGGGAGATACTCGAGCTGGGCGACAGAGCCATGCAGATGCTGGGCCGCACCCCGGGGCAGATAACCGTAAGCTACCCGATGAGGGACGGCGTGATAGCGGACATGGCGCTGGCGGAAGCCATGATTCGCTTCACCATAACCGAGGCGCTGGGCAGAAAGGCGGGGCCGGTAGGCATACGCCTTGGGCTTTGCCTGCCCCTCTGCGTAAACGATATAGAGCGCAGGGCGCTGATGGAGGCTGCAAAGAACGCGGGCGCAAGGGATATGATAGTGCTGAACGAGGCCCTTGCCGCCGCCATAGGCGCAGGACTGCCTGTGAGCGATCCTGTGGGCAACATGGTGGTGGATATAGGCGGAGGAACTACGGATTCCGCAGTGGTGGTGCTGGGCGGCATAGCCTGCCATAAGTCAGTCCGCACGGGCGGCACGCACATTGACAAGGCCATAGTGGAGTACATAGCCAGGGAATATAAGCTCAGCATAGGCGAACGTACTGCGGAGCAGATAAAGCTCACACTGGGCAGCGCCCTCATGGGTGGGGACGAGCATATGGAGGTGCGGGGAAGAAGCATGGATACCGGGCTGCCCAAAAGCATAGTCGTAGGACAGGGTGAGATAAGCTATGCCATAATAAAGCCGGTGCGCCGCATAGTGGGCGCAATAAAGGATACGCTGGCGGAGACGCCGCCCGAGCTTGCGGGGGATATATATACCAACGGCATAACGCTAACCGGCGGCGGAGCCATGCTGGACGGACTTGCAGAGTATGTGAGCCGTGAGACTCAGATGGAGGTGCGCGTAGCCGACGAGGCGGAGAACTGTGTAGTGCTGGGTGCGCTGAAGGCGCTGGATATAAAGGACAGAATAGACTGCATACAGGACGGTGAGCTGACCGCATAAGCATTGCAATATGGCAAAATCCGGCCTGGTTTTTAAACAAATGTAACGTTTTACCGTCATGCCTTGCGCATGGCGGTACTTGCATTTATAATAATTATCGGAGTTTTATAATGAGTTTGTATATAGCGGCCGTGGGAAGTTTTTCCCGAGGCGTAACGATAAGGAGCAGGTAATGCACGATTTTTTTCGCAGCAAGGGCTTTTTGATAATCCTGATAATAGTAGCTGTGCTGTCTATATTCATAGCGGCCACATACCGGGACAGGGCAAAAGTGTCCTTTATTGAGGATACGGTAAACTCTGTGGTCAAGCCGGTACAGAGCTTTTCCGTTAAGGCGTCCAACTCTATAATACACTTTTTTGAGAGGGTTTTCAGCTCTACGGATCTTGATAAGGAAAACGAGCAGCTTAGGGTAAAGCTGGCTCAGTACGAGATAATCGAAAGCGAGCTGGAGACGCTGCGGGAGGAAAACTCGCGCCTCAAGGATCTTTTGAATTACACGGATATTACCGATAACTACAGCTATATAACCTCTACCGTAATAGGCAAAAGTCAGGGTATATGGTTCAGTGAATTTACGGTAAATGCCGGCCGTAATGACGGCGTAGAGGAAAATATGGCGGTAGTAAACTCGCAGGGACTTGTTGGGCGCGTAAACAGCGTCAGTGCAAATACCTGCAAGGTAACCGCTATAATTGACAGCACCTCTGATATAAGCGCCATGGTGGAGCGCACACGCGACTACGGCTTTGCGCGGGGTATACTTAATACCGACGAAAAGGAGACGCTGGAGCTTTACTATCTGCCAAGCGGCTATGACCTGGTTCCCGGCGATACCATAGTTACCTCGGGCATAGGCGGCACCTTTCCAAAGGGCATAGCCATAGGTACGGTGACCGAAGTATCCCGCTCCAGTGATGACGCGGAGGAAAGAAACGCCATAATCGAGCCGGCGGTGGATTTCCTCAGGCTCGAGGAGGTAATGATAGTAAAGGTCGATACCAAAGAGGAGGAAACGACAGAGTAATGTACCGGCTGTATGCGGCTATAAGCATAATAATCGGGATGTATCTCGATTCTGTGCTGTTCGCAAAAGTAAATATAGCCGGCGTAGTGCCGGACTGCGTGCTGGTGGTGATAGTATGCATGGGAATACAGCTGGGCGCCACCGAGGCTGCGGCGGTTGGCTGTGCTGCTGGGCTTGTCATAGATATACTTTTCGGCAAGGCGGTAGGCATAAACGCCATAGCCTATATGGTTGCCGGCTCCGTGGGAGGCATATTCTATAAAAAATATTTTGCGGACAATATGATTATCCCGGTGCTGACGGTTGGCGTATGCGCTTTCTTGAAGGAAAACCTCATGGCAATACTCACCAGGATGGTGGGCGGAAGGTTTTCGTATTTCGGTATGCTGATAACCTATATGGTGCCCTCGGCGCTTATGAGCGCGGCGCTGTGCATACCGGCGCACGCGCTGCTCAAGCCCAGGCTGATGCTTTCCGCCAAGAAGCGCTATGACAGAAGCGCCGGAGGAATAAAATAATGAAGAACAGCATATCGAGGTTCATAATAATATCGTTGGTTCTGATGTGCCTTATGGGCGCGCTTATATATAAGCTCCACGAGGTCACCATAGTAGAAGGCGCGCAGTATGCTGAGGCGGCCGCGAATACCAGCACCAGCTCAATAGACATAAAGGGCACCCGCGGCAGGATACTCGACCGCAACGGAGTAGTATTGGCATACAGCAAAAACAGCTATAATGTGGAGTTCCTTCGGGATGCGGACAACCGTACCGATTACGACTCCGCCACATATACCGATTCTCTCATCAAGGCCATAAAGATAATAGAGGACGGTGGCGGTAAGACCATAGACACATCGTATATACGCCTTGGCGAGGATGGCAAGCTCAAATATGAGTGGGGTGTGAAGAGCAGGGCGGCACAGGTGGCCAGGTACAAAAACTTCTGCCAGTCTATGGGCTTCAATATAACCGAATCCCTGAAGAAAAACGAAAAGATAGAGGACAAGTCCAAGTGGGACACAAGTACATGGCCCACAGCCGAGGAAGCCTATACAAAGCTTCGCGCCCTGTGGTTCATACCGGAAGATCTGTCCTTTGAGGACGCCAACAAGGTCATATCCATACGTCAGGAGGTATTGCTCAACAACTACCGCGCCTATGAGCCTATTACCATAGCCTACGATGTGAGCATGGAGGTAGTGGCGGAGATCAAGCTGCGGGCGGACGAGCTTACCGGCTTACAGACCAGCCAGAGTACTACACGCGTGTATCCGCGCGGCACTACGGCGGCGCACATCCTCGGCTATCTTGGCAGGACGGCGACAGAGGAAATGGTAAAGGAGAAGGGCTATTCCTATGACGACTATATAGGAGTATCCGGCATCGAATACACGATGGAGGAGTATCTGACAGGCTCGACCAACGAGCGCAAGGGCGAGAGGGTGCTGGAAAAGAACAAAAACGGCAGCGCCATAAGGGAGCTTTCCTATACCCCCGCCAAGGACGGCGACGACGTTATGCTCACCATAGACATAAACCTTCAGTCCGTCGTTGAAAAAGCCCTTGAGGATCTTATAGCCAAGATAGACGAAAAGGAAGAAAAGCAGCTTCTGGAGAGATATGCGGATTATGAAAAGGCTACCAACGACGACGTGGAGGGTATAAAGACGGCAAAGACCGGCGCGGCGGTGGTCATGAACGTAAACACCGGGCAGGTACTTGCCATGGCGTCTTACCCTTCTTTCAACCCAAACTGGTTCATAGCGGGCCTCAGCCCTGAGCAGAATCAGGAGCTTTTCAACAGCGAGTTTTCTGCGGAAACCACACCCACCCGAAACAAGGCAATATCCACAAAGCTGGCGCCCGGATCCATATTTAAAATGGCCACCGGCGTGGCGGCGGCGGCAGAGGGTGTTCTGGATATTAACGAACGCATAAGCTGCGACTATCAGTACATAATCAAGTATACCGATGAAAATGGCAATGAAAAAACCATAGAGCAGAACGCTCCTAAGTGCCACCTGAATAACAGGAGCAAGATAAGCCAGCACGCGAATCAGACACTGGCGGACGCCATAAAAAATTCCTGCAACTACTACTTCTGCGAGGCGGCGTATCGCCTGGGCATAGATAAACTCAATGAATGGGCGGGCAAATTCGGCCTCACCAGCCGCACCGGCATAGAACTCACCGGCGAGACAGAGGGTATCGTGGGTGGCCAGAAGGTACTGTTTGACAATACACTTACGGGAGAGGACGGCACGCTGGACATTGCAAACCAGAAGACAAGCCTTCCCGGCTTGGTTTACCGCAAGCTGAAGGAAACCCTGGTAAAGTTTGTGGAAAGCCGAAACGCCGAGGTAGACGAGGAGGCAATAAACCGCTGTGCCAAGCGCCTCATGGAGCTTCAGGATGGTGACATAACCAACAAGGGCCCTGAGATACGAAGGATAATAAGCGAGGAGATAGACATTCCCGAGGGTATAACTCAGATGCGCAAGGACTGGATAAACAGCATTTCCTCTCTGCTCAACGAGATACAGTGGAAGCCCACTCAGACCATCCGTGCCGGGTTTGGCCAGGGTACTACGCTGGTCACGCCCGTCGCCGTAGCCCGCTATGTAAGCGCACTTGCCAACCGCGGCACGGTGTACGACGTCCACATAGTAGATAAGGTGATGGACAGCAGCGGCAGCACCGTAAAGAATGTTGCTCCCAGCGTGTACAACCAGATAGAAATCTCCGACGACATTTGGGACGCGGTGAGCAGCGGAATGAAGGGCGTCGTATCCCCGGAGGATGGCGGCACAGCCTCCAGCGCCTTTAAGGATTATCCGGAATTCCGCAAGAAGTATATCGATACCGAAATGTTCGGCGGCAAGACCGGCTCTGCTCAGATAGGCCGGCGGGCAAAGAACATAGATATCGAGAACACCTCGTGGTTCGTTACTTTTGCTCCCCGGGAGCAGCCCGAGATAGCAATAGTGATATGCGTACCATACGGCCTTTCCGGTTCCTCCAGCGTTCCCGCCATAGTGGACATACTGACCTATTACTTCGGCCAGTCAGAGAATGCGGCACCGGAGAACCTTGTAGCCATAAACGGCCTTACGGAATAACAGATAAAATAAAAAATGCCGGCTTAGCCGGCATTTTGTGGAGACTGTCGAAAAACCCAGGGGTTGATAAGGGGCCGCAGCCCCTTATGGCTTTATTCGGATTTGGCGACATGTGCGGCAAATCCGCAAAAGGCGCTTGCGTAGCAAGGCTTTCCCTGCATGAGGTGCTGGCCGCGCCATAGGCGCAAGCACCGAATGAGAAAACTCAAAAAAGTGGCGTTTAGCCACTTTTTTGACACTCTGCACAAAATGCCGGCTTAGCCGGCATTTTGTGTTGTTCTGCTTCAAAATCTATTGCTTCAGCTTCCCCTGGGTCTTTGCCATGAACTTCTGTATATCCACTATGAACCGCTCATGGGTGCCCTCGCCTATGAGGCCGTGCTCATCGTAGGCGGAAACGCTGAAGGTGAGCTTGCGGCCGTCTATGGCGGTAAGTTCGCTCTCGCACCATACCTTGAGGCCGGCGGGTGTGGCGCTGACGTGGGATATGTTGAGACTGATGCCTACTGTAGTCTTGCCGGGCTCCATATACGGCTCCACGCTGAAGCATGCGCAGGTCTCCATGAGATTGACCATCTGCGGCGTAGCGTATACTTCGAGTGTGCCGCTGCCGACGGCTTTAGCGGTGTTTTTGTCAGTTACATTGAGCTCTATTTTGTTCTTTATGCCTGTTGCCAGCATTTGTAATTGCCTCCTGTAGGGTATTTAGCTCTTCCATCATCGGGAAAATAAGCATGCGTCCGCCATGATTTGTGCCCGATGCATATCATATATAATATCCCATTCAGACGGTTCAGGCAATGGCGAAAACAACTAAGGAGAACGGAATGAAGGGATATCATACCGCCATTTTTTTGCGATAGATATCAATATTGGTCGGTCAGCAGAGCGCGAAGCTTATCGAACATCGTCTCGCCCTTTTCGGGATAAGCGGCGAGGATAAAGCTGAGCAGCCCATCAAAGGCTTTCGCGGCAATATCTGTGCAGCGCAGTACCGAGGGCGCGGTACACAGCCAGCTTACCTTGAGACAGTGAGCACACAGAGGCAGCTCCGTTCCTTCGGGGTCGAGGGCTGCGAAATAATCCCTGTTAGCCGCGCATTTGCTTATACAGCAGGAAATGTCGGATTCTCTTGCCGAAACGAGGGAGTTGAATCGCTTTACGCATGCATCGAGGTTATCCATGCCGGTGGGCAGGCCGTCCTTTACGAGGGACATGGCCGCTGCCTCCGGCAAGCCTTCGCGGGAGAAAAACTCTGCAAGGCGGCCGGGAACACCGCGCAGTACATCGCCAAAGCCATACAGCAGCTCCAGATACTCAGAGCCGTATATGCGGTTTAGCTCGCGGCGTTTCAGATCGATGAAGTTATCCAGCGTTTCATCCGAGATACGTATGCGCTTGGCGCCTTCTTCGGCAGAAAAGGCTGGGTCCACTATGGCCTGATCTATGAAGGAACGGATGTCCTCCTGAACCGCGCCGCAGAGCGCTTCGGAATAAATCTCAAATGCGGATGCGGACTGCTCAAATGGGATACCGGCTTCCATACGCCGGCGTATAAGACCCATTATACTTATGTCATAGGCGGTAAACAGCTGCTTTCTGCCGATCTTTGTGCCGCTGATTATGCCGCGGCTGAGAAGGGTGCGTATCTGCTCGGTTGTGAGCCGGGTTCGCCGTGCCGCTTCGCTTAGCGGCACGGCGTCGCCGGTGGTGCGGTAATCAACCTTGTGTATGGCGTCCAGCAGTGCGAGCTCCGGTGGGCTTCCGGCTCCGGAAGAGCTCAGCAGATGCTTTATCACAGAAAGGGGGTAAAACCGTTCCCTTTGCAGCATGCGTATTGCCCGTATGGTGGCTACGCAGTCAGGGGAATACCAGGACATGTTCCGCCCGGTCTTGAGGGCCGGGCGGATAAGCTCTTCTTTAACATAAAACTTCAGCGTTGATACGTTTACGTTGGCAGCTTTGGCAAGCTCGCCAATCTTCATGAGATCGTCGGTGGACGTCTTCTGCTCGCTCATAGGAAAAAATAGTTACCTTTCAGGGATTATTCGCAGTCAAGAACTATTTTAACGACGTCCGGCGGATTTTCAAGTGCCAGTTTTAAAGCTTCCTTGTAGTCGTCCAGCTTGAAATGATGGGTGACGAAGCCGTCCAGCTTGTATATGCCGTCCCGTATCCACTCCTGAACAAGGTCGAAGGTATAAAGATCCCGGCCCTGCCAGTGCTCCATGCCGTGTGCGTCCACCCCCACCAGGGTCAGTTCCTGCCACCAGATGGGACTTTCGTCAAAGGTTATGGCCCGCATGTGGTGGCCTATCTTGACGAGGGTTCCCCGGGCCTTCAGCAGCCTTACCGCGGTATGGTTTGACCAGTCGCCGCCTATGCAGTCGTATATCCTGTCAAACCCGCCGAAGAAGTACTTGTTGCCCTTCATGCCGGTATATATCTCGCTGCCGCCAGTAGCCTCAGCCGTGGCCTTGTAGGGGTCGCCGTTGAGTATGTGGTCGGCCCCCAGCTTCAGGGCAAATTCCTGCTTGGTCTTGACGCGCTCCATGGCCCAGACCTCGCAGTCAGGCTCCACTATCTTTATGGCCTGTATGACGCCGAGGCCTATTGTGCCGCAGCCCATGACCAGAATCTTTTCGCCCTTTTGGGGCCTGGAACGCAGCACGGAATGTACGGATACGCAGGTGGGCTCAACCATTACGGCCTGTTCATCGGTTATTTCGTCATATACCCTTGCTAAACCCTTCGCAGGGTATATGAAGCTGTCGCTCCAGCCCGCTCCGGTCACTATGTCGCCGTATGGAGAGGCCGTGCCATAGTTGGTGCAGAAGTTATAGTCGCCCCGCTTGCAGTATTCACAGCGATCCTTTAAGCCTTTTGTGTCGCATCCTGCCATGTAGGCGCGGATGGTTACCCTGTCGCCGACCTTGAACTCTGTAACGTCTTTGCCGACCTCGGTTATGACGCCGACGTTTTCGTGGCCCAGATATGTGCGCTTGGAGCCGGGTATGGGTTCGAAGGCGGAGTTGGTGCCGGTGGTTGCCTTGAAGAAGCTGATATCCGTTCCGCAGAGGCCGCAGGCGATATTCTTCACCCTTACCCAGTCGCCTGCGGGCAGCGGGGTCTCGGGCAGATCCTTTAAGTATTTTACCGCGTTGAGGCTGCCGTATAGCAGGCCCTTGGCGTGCTTGGCGGCGAATTTGGTAGCGAGTATCCGGGGTATGTCTTTATCGAAATATACTGTCTTCATATACTTTCCCCCCAATCATCAGGTGAGCATACCCTGTAATATTGCCATGTAGTCATTCAGGTAGCAGGCGTATTCCGGGCTGCCTATGGTCTCCACGTAGCCCTTTTCCACGCCCTCAACAAACTCGCACTCCTTGCCCAGCACCTTCAGCGCGCCGTCCAGCGAGAAGAAGTGGAACAGCACGAAGGGGCTGCGGCGGGTGTATACCCCATGGCCGGATTTGGACTGTCCCGCCTTTACCCTGAGGTAGCAGGCTATGTAGTCCGGCTGGCCGTCATGCTCCACCTGAAACTGGTAGATCCTGTCAGGCTGACGGCGGCAGAACTCCTGCATGTCCGGATCGCCCAGCTTGTTGTACTGGCTGAGGGCGCGGGTTATCATGTACAGGCTGCATTTTACCTTCAGCAGCTTTTCCGTGTCGTTTTTCAGCTTATCGTTGGGCTTGGTCATTATCTTCAAACCCATGAGTATGGACAACACGTTGGGAAGGAGACTTAAGTTGCCCTTTATGGAGGGCAGCGAGAGACCGCCCTTCAAAAGGGAGTTCATCTTCTCTACTGAGGAGAAAGTGAGAGAAATGTCGCTTTTTTCTGCCGGGCCCTGAACTACGGTGAGATTGCCGTTCTGGAATATCAGGTGGCAGCAGAGCAGCTCGCCGTCGTTCATTGCGCCGAACTGCACCGTGGCGTTGAAGTTCTGGAATTTCTTATGCAGCTTGGGATCATCGTCAAGCAGCACCTGCATTGTGGGGAATGCTGCGTTGAAGAACAGCTTTGCCGTCATTAAGTCCTGAGGAGATGCTGACATAGTACCGCCTCCTTATTCGTCGTCCCAGTTTTCGTCCGGCTCAAACTCCATACCCATCATTTCGCGGACCTTATCTACTATGCCGTTTGCGTCGAACTGATAGTAGGAGTACAGGTCTTCAGCATAGCCAATGGTGGCGAAGGTGTCCTGCATGCCGTGCTTTTTGAATACGCAGCCCTTGCCGGATTCGGCTATTACGCTGGCCACGGCGTCGCCCAGGCCGCCCAGCACGTTGTGCTCCTCGACGGTGAGTATGCGGCGGGTGTCTACTACGGCGCTCATTATGGCTTCGCGGTCTATGGGCTTTATTGTGTGCATGTTGATGACGCGGACGCTGAGGCCGTCCGTCTCGGCAAGAGTTTTAGCGGCGTTCACAGCCTGAAGCACGCCTATGCCACAGGTAATTATGGTCAGGTCGGTGCCTTCATGCATGGTGATGGCCTTGCCGATCTCATAGGTATAGTTGTCGTCGGCATATGCGGGGGGCTCAAAGCCGCGGCCTATGCGCACATATACGGGGCCGGGGAGGTCTACGCATTCATCTGGTAGTAGCTGCGTTTCAGCATGACAATATCATAACTGTCAGGACAGTCGCGTATGGGGAGTTCGGCAATTCCGTATTGAGCCGAATCCACATACGTGTTTTTTTTAAGAATGGAAATGCTGTTGCTGGTCTGTACCACATCAAGAAGGCTGCCGCGATCGAACAGGTAGAGGATCTGCTGTCTGGGCTGAAGCTTAAGCAGACGGTGCTGTTCCGGATCCTGGTAGTCTTCAAAAAGAACCAGCGGATAAGCGTAGATCTCTTTCATAGTGACGCTTTCCTGATGTGCCAGAGGATGGTGCTTGGACATGAGGGCGACGGCAGGGACGCATTCTTTCATAACGACTGCTTCCAGCTTGGTGTTTGCAGCACGTTCCTGATACATTTCACTCAGGGTATGAAAACAGTCGATGATCGCCAGACGGTACTGATTCTCATAGATACATTCGAAGTTCTGGCGAATACTGGTTTCGCGATAGGTATCGTGCGTTTCCGGGTGATCCTGCTCTTTGAAATCCACCAGGCTCTGAAGGATCTGAGCTGACCAGTTGCAGGTGATGGAGATGGTGTCGCCGATGCCGACACGCAGCGGGATCCCCTTTATTTTCTCCATTTCCGCCAGGATAGCTTTTGCAGACTGGATAAAAAGATAGCCTTCCGGGGTAGGAACGCTGCCGTTACTAGTACGTTTAAATATTGGATATCCAAGCTCATCCTCCAGGGATTTCAAGGCGGTGCTCAGGTTCGACTGAGACGTGTAAAGATTTTGCGCAGCCCTGTTAATAGAGCCGCAGCGCTCGATTTCGGCCACGTATAAAAAAGAATTTAGATTCATAACTGTTCTCCTGATATTATCTGACAAGGTGTAAATTTTGAAATGTGATAGTATATTTCGGAAACGACTGTTATATGGATAATCATATAACATATTAGAAAGCGAAATAACTACATCACCCTGTTCTTGTGCTACAATGAGAGCACCATATGGCGATCGACCAGGCATGAAGTGTCTGGATCAGCCTTTAGTCAAATTGTATACTACAATGAGGTCGTTTGCAAGAGCAAGCACATGAGTGTAAGTAAGGAGGATTTTTACTATGAATGTTAAACAGCCGGCAAGTGCATTATCGTCACCGCGTTTCTGCAATATGGGGACTTTCATGAGGATGCCAAGACTGGATTCTGCAGAGGGTCTGGATTTTGCTATCGCAGGAGCTCCATTTGATACAGCAAGCTCTTTCCGTTCCGGTTCCCGTTTCGGTCCGGCAGCGATCCGCAGCATTTCTGCCATGATGAAACCAAACAATGTTATTCTGCAGGTAAACATTATGGACAGTCTTAAAGGTGCTGATCTGGGAGACTTTAATGTAACGCCTGGGTATATCCATCCTACTTACGCAGCTATTGAGGAAGGCGTAAGCGCTATCTGTGATAAAGGTGCAGTTCCGATCATTTTAGGCGGTGACC
>OLOW01000506.1_pt1 | contig 26322 bp, 18 predicted proteins | sample 1672801 | NCBI WGS metagenome assembly OLOW01 (sample SAMEA3136725, study PRJEB25190) | human gut metagenome | biome: human gut; feature: human-associated habitat; material: faeces | place: Austria | collected 2013 | reverse complement strand
CGCGGGCGAGCGCGAGGCGGGCAACCCCGGTTTCTCCTACGTCAGCCTTTCCGACGAGGAAGCGGAGGGTGCCCGCGAGGGTATTACGGAAGAGAAGGGGTACTTCATCCTTCCTTCGCAGCTCTTCCAGAACGTCGCCAAGGCGCCCGAGGGAGACTCCGAGCTCAATATCCACGTGTCGGAGATCTTTAAAGCCATCGAGGGATCCAGCGTGGGCACGCCCTCCGAGAAGGACTTCAAGGGCCTCTTCGACGACGTCGACGTCACGTCCAACAAGCTCGGTGCCACGCTCGAGGAGCGCATCGGCCGCCTGGCCAAGATCATCTCCGGCATCCGCGACCTGGATTTCGGCAACATGCGCGACGCGAGCATCGACCTGTTCGGCGACGCCTATGAATACCTGATGAGCATGTATGCCGCCAACGCAGGCAAAAAGGGCGGCCAATATTTCACCCCGGCAGATGTTTCCGAGCTTCTGGCCCGGCTCGGCACCATTGGCAAAACAAGGGTCAATAAAGTCTATGACCCCGCCTGTGGCTCTGGTTCTCTGCTGCTGAAGGTGGAAAAGGTACTGGGCAAGGACAACATTGAGCGGGGCTTTTTCGGTCAGGAGATTGACCTGACCACCTATAACCTTTGTCGCATCAATATGTTCCTGCACAATATCGACTTTGATAAATTTAGCATCGTGCGGGAAGACACGCTGATTTCTCCGCAGCACTGGGATGACCAGCCCTTTGAGCTGATCGTATCCAATCCGCCCTTTTCAGTGCCGTGGGAAGGGGACAAAAACCCGTTGCTGATCAATGACCCCCGGTTTTCTCCTGCCGGAGTGCTAGCGCCTGCTTCCAAGGGCGACATGGCGTTCATTATGCACAGCCTCTCATGGCTGGCGAATAACGGCGCGGCGGCCATCGTCTGCTTCCCCGGTATTATGTACCGTGGCGGTGCGGAACAGAAAATCCGCAAATACCTGGTAGACAACAACTTTATTGACGCGATTATCCAGCTGCCGTCCAACCTGTTTCTGAATGTCACTATTTCGGTGGACATCATGCTGCTAAAAAAGGGTAAGGCGGACAACGCCATCCTGTTTGTGGATGCTTCCAAAGAGTTTGTGAAGGTGACGAAGAACAACCGCCTGTCATCGGAGAATATCCATCGCATCGTATCTGCAGTGACCCAGCGGAAAAACGAAGCCTATTTTTCCCGCCTGGTGTCCAATCAGGAAGTGGGCAACGCCGAGAACAACTATAACCTCTCCGTTTCCACCTATGTGGAGCAGGAGGATACCCGGGAGAAGATCGACATTGTAAAGCTGAACGCGGAGATCGCCGAAATCGTGGCACGGGAACAGGTGCTGCGGGCGGAGATTGATAAGATTGTTGGAGAGATTGAGGAATAGTGCAATGGAAGTGTATTATAGATGGTTTGTTGACCATATTGATATTTTGGGTTTCGCCCTTGACCTTAGCGCTCTTATAGTTACTATTGTCCTTACGGTTGGTATATATAAACTTGAAAGGCAGCATGAAAAAGAACGAGATAAAAGTGAAGAAAAGATGCAGAAATTGGCTATAGCTGAAGCCGCAAAAGTCTTCTTGATTGACAATGATGAAGAGATTGAGTATCTTCCTTTGGCTGAAGTTGCTAACAAACTCAGGCTGAGAAGAAAGCATTGCCGAAATCTGATAACACGGTATTTGCGTTGCAATGAGCAGCAACAACAAGAGATTCTTCAGCAGGCTAACTTACCCCAGATTCAAATTTCAATGACAGCAGTGCAGCACGCGTTGGAAGCCTTGCAGGCTGATATAGACAACTATCATTTTGGAAGAAACATTCTTTATGATGGAGGAAAGTATCTCCATCGAGCATTTGAGAAATGGGCAAATATGCCAGTTGATGATATTAATCCTTATATATTTGAGAACTTAGAAATAAGCAAATGTCATCTTGATCAATCGACAACTTCAAGGCGGTCCTTAAATTGTAATGCTTCCCTTTCTTCTTATATGTGCAGTTATCTACGTGCCCAAAAAAGGGGAATTAACAAGAAGATTGTTCCTCCTATTAACATGGTGTTTGAACGATGTAATCTAGGCGTCTGTGATGAAAGCACTATGACATTCTGGACTATGCGAATTATTATTGATGCCTGTTATACTATCAAAGAACCACAATATGAAGAAGTATTCGACGAGGCTCTAATTCAAACACAAGAGGACATGTATTACTATACTTTGGCAGTACTGTGTCAGACATATACAACAGGGAGGTGAAAAGAGTGAGCAAATTAGGAGTATTAACAAGTGAACTTTGCCCAAAAGATGTAAAATATACAAGCATTAAAAATGTTGCGGAGGTTGGTACGGGGAATAGTAATGGCAATGAATCAGTAGATAATGGACTGTTTCCATTTTATGTACGATCTCAAACTATTAAAACAAAAGATAATTATGAATATGATGAAGAAGCAATAATTATTCCGGGCGAAGGTGGGATTGGAGAAATTTATCATTATGTAAATGGTAAGTATGCACTCCATCAAAGAGTTTATCGCATCCACTTTGTCGTTGAAGGTATAGACACTAAGTTTGTTTATTATTATATGCAAGCACACTTTAAGCCTTTTATTCTTAGAAAAGCAGCAAGTGCCACTGTAACTTCAATCAGAAAACCCATGATCGAGAATTTTCTATTGCCTATCCCTCCCTTGCCCGTACAGCGTGAAATTGTCCGGATTCTGGACAATTTCACAGAGCTTACCGCAGAGCTTACCGCAGAGCTTACCGCAGAGCTTACCGCAAGGCGGAAACAGTTTGCGTATTATCGGGATGAACTGTTAAAACCAAGAATGAATACTCCAATGGTCAGCTTGAAAGAGATAGCCACCGATATTTATCGAGGCTCTGGCATCAAACGAGATCAGGTAACGGAGAAAGGCATTCCCTGTGTTCGTTACGGCGAAATCTATACTACCTATAATACATGGTTTGATAAGTGTATCTCACATACCACGCTTGAACATGTGACAACTCCCAAGTATTTTGAATACAGTGACATTCTTTTTGCCATCACTGGGGAAAGTGTTGAAGACATAGCTAAGTCCGTGGCCTATATCGGGCATGAAAAGTGCCTTGCCGGTGGCGATATAGTTGTTTTAAAGCACAATCAAAACCCGAGATATTTAGCGCATGTTTTGGCAACTACAGCGGTAAGGGAGCAGAAAAGTAAGGGAAAAGTAAAAAGCAAGGTTGTTCATTCTAATGTTCCTTCCATAGAACGAATAACCATCCCCTTACCCTCTCTCGAAGTTCAAACGCGATATGCCGATGTGCTTGACAACTTTGAAATGATTTGCAACGACCTCACCAGCGGGCTGCCCGCTGAAATTGCAGCCCGTCAAAAACAATATGAATACTATCGGGACAAGTTGCTTACCTTTAAGGAGAAAGTGTAAAATGAAGGTAAAAGGACAGGCGTTAAAGGATGAAACCATCCTCGAGATAGGAAGGTTTACGATTCTATGGAATTGTTTTGAACGCGATTGGTGCAACAATCATTGTAATCCCAAAACCATCAAGAATAAGGCCCTAAGCTTCAAAGTGGATAAGGAAACGCAAGCTCATTTAGCCGCGGTGTTGAACCAGCGCAGCTATTTGTTTGGGCAGCTTAAAATGGATTATGTAGAATCTTCTTTGCATCCAGACTGCGCAAGGTCATCGTCACAGGAAGATATGCAGGCCATGTATCAGTTTTTGGAGCAAAATGGTAGCGACGTGCTTTACGGGTGTTTCTTGGTAATCTATCGCATCCGGAATAATTTGATGCATGGACTCAAGTCTCTTCAAGAGCTGGATGGACAAATCGAGCTTTTCAGGGCTGCAAATGATGTTTTGGAGAGTCTTAGGTGAATGATATGAGCTATTTCAACATTGTCGCGCAGAGCAGCGAAAGCACCGTCGTAACCGAATACAAGCCCCAGGCCAAGCGCTCGGAGGCGTACCAAAGCGAAACAGCGCTGGAACAGGAGTTTATTTGCCTGCTGCAGGAACTGGGGTATGAGTATCTGCCCATTCATACGGAAAAAGACCTGATTGACAACCTCCGCCGTCAGCTGGAGGCCGTCAACAACTGTCGTTTTTCCGATGAGGAGTGGCGCCGCTTTTTTAGCGAGGTGCTGGCCAATCCCAAAAATGGCATTGTGGAAAAGACGCGCTTCATCCAGGAGGACCATGTTCAGGTGCTGTGTCGGGACGATGGCAGCAGCAAAAACATCGCGCTGATTGATAAGAAGAATATTCACAACAACCGGCTGCAAGTCATCAATCAGTACGCTGTTTCCAAAGAGGAAGGGGCTGCCCATGACAATCGCTATGACGTAACGGTGCTTGTGAACGGCTTCCCAATGGTCCATGTCGAACTCAAGCGGCGGGGCGTACCCATCCGGGAGGCGTTCAATCAGATTGAGCGTTATCAGCGGGACAGCTTCTGGGCTGCCTCGGGCCTTTATGAGTATGTGCAGATTTTTGTAATCTCTAACGGCACCAACACCAAGTATTATTCCAACACCACCCGGTTCAATCATATCAAGGATGTCACTTCTCACAAGGCAAGCAAGGAAAAGACCAGCAACAGCTTTGAATTTACCTCCTTTTGGGCAGATGCCGGCAACCGGATTATTCCCGACCTTGTGGATTTTACCAAGACCTTTTTCTGCAAGCATACCTTGCTGAGCATTCTCACTCGCTACTGTGTGTTTACATCGGAAAACATGCTGCTGGTGATGCGCCCCTATCAGATCGTTGCCACCGAACGCATTTTGAACCGTATTGAGATTGCCAACAACTACAAAAAGTTCGGTACGGTTGCCGGAGGCGGTTACATCTGGCACACCACGGGCAGCGGCAAAACGCTGACTTCCTTTAAGACGGCGCAGCTCGCTACAAAGCTGGACTATATCGACAAGGTGCTGTTCGTGGTGGACCGCAAGGATCTGGACTACCAGACCATGAAGGAATATGACCGTTTTGAAAAGGGCGCGGCCAACAGTAATACTTCCACCACCATCCTCAAGCGCCAGTTGGAAACAGACAACGTAAAGATCATTATCACCACCATTCAGAAGCTCTCTACCTTTATCAAAAAGAACGCCGGGCATGCCGTTTTCGACAAGCATGTGGTGATTATCTTTGATGAATGCCATCGCAGCCAGTTTGGCGACATGCACCTTGCCATTACAAAATATTTCCGCAAATATCATCTGTTCGGTTTCACCGGGACGCCCATTTTTGCGGCCAACGCGGGAGCAAGCAAGAATCCAAACCTGCGGACCACGGCGCAGGCGTTTGGCGATCAACTGCACACCTACACCATTGTGGATGCCATCAATGACCGAAATGTACTCCCGTTCCGGGTGGACTACACGAAAACGATGGATATGGAGCCAGACATTGATGACAAAGAGGTCTGGGATATTGACCGGGAACGGGCATTTCTGGCGCCGAAGCGTATTCAGCTGGTGACTGATTATATTTTGACTCACTTCGATCAGAAAACCTATCGTGGAAGCAAAACCTATACCTTTAGCGTGCTGCAAAACATTGCCAAAGTGGCATCCGCCAGCGGCAGGGCTGCCATTGAAGAGATCAAGCAAAAGCAGCGGCTCAGCGGCTTTAATGCCATTTTTGCGGTTTCCTCTGTGGAGGCGGCAAAACTGTACTATGCTGAATTCAAGCGCCAGATGGCGGAAGCGCCGCAACGCCGCCTCAAGGTCGCACTGATCTACAGCTATGGCGCAAACGAAGCGGAAGCGGATGGTATTCTGGATGAGGAAAACCCGGAGGATACCTCCGCCCTTGACAAGAGCTCCCGTGATTTTCTGGAATCTGCCATTGCTGACTACAACGAGATGTTTCGCACCAATTATTCCACCGACGGGGACAACTTCCAGAACTACTACAAAGATGTGTCCCTGCGGATGAAGAACAGAGATCTGGATCTTCTCATTGTGGTAAATATGTTTCTGACAGGCTTTGACGCCACCACGCTCAACACGCTGTGGGTGGACAAAAACCTGAAAATGCACGGGTTGATTCAGGCTTTTTCCCGTACAAACCGCATCTTGAATTCCATCAAGACCTTTGGCAACATTGTCTGCTTCCGTAGCCTGCAAAAGCGCACAGATGAAGCCATTGCCCTCTTTGGTGATAAAAATGCGGGCGGCATTGTATTGATGCGCGGCTATAAGGATTATTATTACGGTTACAAGGATGACGAAGGAAAATACCATCCCGGCTACGCCGATATGATAGAAGAACTGACCACAAAATTTCCCCTCGCGGAGGAACGCATTACCGGCGAACAAAAGCAGCGGGAATTCGTGATTCTGTTTGGCGCCATTCTGCGTATGCGCAACCTGCTGACCTCTTTTGATGAATTTGCAGGGAATGAGATTCTTTCTGAACGAGACTTGCAGGATTATCTCGGCAGGTATCAAGACATTCGCGATGAATGGAAAAACCGCAAGCCCACCGGAGAAAAAGAGGATATCACCGATGATATCGTCTTTGAAATCGAATTGATCAAACAAATTGAAATCAATATTGACTATATACTGATGCTGGTCAAGAAGTATCACGATTCTCATTGCGACGACAAGGAAATCCTGATTACCATTCGCAAGGCAGTGGATGCCAGCCCAGAGCTGCGTAGTAAAAAAGCGCTTATTGAAAACTTTATTGCGGGTATCAATGAGGTAGATGATGTGATGCTGGAATGGAGGGCCTTTGTCGCCGAGGAAAAGGAACGGCAGCTTTCTGCCATCATCAAAGAGGAAAAATTAAAGGATGAAGAAACAAGAAAGTTCATGGAAGCGTCTTTCCGTGACGGCACCGTGAAAACCACCGGTACTGTCATTGACAAGCTCCTGCCTCCAATGTCCCGCTTTGGCGGAGGAAACCGCGCCGAAAAGAAGCAAGGCGTGATTGACAAGCTAAAAGGATTTTTCGAGCGCTTCTTTGGTATAGGGTAAGGCCATATTTGTCAAACGAAGTAGAAGCATCGTAGTTGGGAGTAATCGTTGAGGCTAAATAGTGTTCAAATGGAGGGACTATCCGATTTTAAATGAAATCTTCAACCCTCATTGCTCAGAACGATCATCAGAATTGCTAATTCAAGGGAGGTGCGCTAAGGTATCAGCTTTAAAAAGTGACAATAATTCAATGCTTTGTTAAAAAAACACGATGCACGGGGAGATGATATGAATGGCGAAGGACTGGCCTGTTCTTATCGATGACGAAGAAAAAGGATATGAAATTGAAATCATGGCATCTTCATTGGAAACGATATTTGCTTCCTATCTTGAGCGATTCCCCAACCCGCTAATAAAAGAATTCTCCGAGGCGATACAGCAAAGCCTATATGCAATTTTACAGGGCAAACATGTGGAATGGCATGAGTTTGGCTTTGGCATCAGCAACGAGAATGGCACCAGTTTTGTTTCGTTCTCCATCGAAGATACAGAGGCAGAGATTGTAAGCGGCGGGAGTGTTTATGACCCGCAAATCGGCAGCGATACCCTTCCTTCAACACGGTATGCGCTGGGCGATGGGGATGAGTACCTTCTGGGAAACCTGTTGGATGAAGCGGCGGTGCTTGTGGATGAAGGGGCAAAGCTGCATGTGGATGCGCCGGAAGAATACTTTTTTGATGAAGACGAGTAAAGGCTGACCCTCTATTACTTTAATTTGATACTGATGGTATATCTTCTCCCTGCTCAAAGCAACGATGAAGTATGTGAAGTTTTTGCGCTAATAAAGGGTGCCGAGGATGATTCTCGGGTTCAACGGCAGCACAGAAAAACCTTCACCTGTCATATCTGGTAGGAATATCTGGAACGAGCGGAAAATGCCCGTCATTTCCTGATTGGCAAAGCAACCTATGCCCTGCATTCGCAGACCATTGAGCGAGTCTTTGCAGACGCAAAAGAAAAACACGCAATGCGTTATACACCCTACCGAGGGCTGACTGCGGTTACCGCATGGGTCAAGCTCAAGTTTGCTGCGATGAATCTTGAGAAACTCGCCCTCCACAAGTGGCGGCCTTTTCTTCTTTTCTTTCTTCACCTATTGCAAGAAGCCACTTTGCTACGTTGCAAAGTGGCTTCTTTGTGCGGGCTGAAAGCATCCACTTTCTGCTCCGATTCCTTTTTGTCAACAGGTCCCTTATTCTACCTTTTCGCATTCGCTTTGCAAAGTCACGTATGACAACCTTACAATAAATCGAAACGGCGAAATATCCAAAAACTTGAATCCCTTAAAAAGATATGGTATCATCGAAAAAAAAGACCTGCCGTCGCAGGTCCATTCCGCTCGATGCGGGTCCTCGCAAGAGGACGGGGTGGCTAAAGCCTTATTTGAACATGGTGCTGTCCTGAGGTAACAAGACATCTGTATTATATACAAAAGAAATGGGGATTGTCAATGGAGCGTTGCGGAAAAAACGCGGCATATCTGGGCCTGGACATCGGTTCGACATCAGTCGGCTGGGCTGTGAGTGATGAAACATACAGGCTATGCAGGATCAAAGGGAAGGATATGTGGGGCGTTCGGCTCTTTGAGGAGGCGCAGACCGCTGCTGCGCGCCGCGTGGCGCGCGTGCAACGCAGGCGATATCAACGACGAAATCAGCGCCTGGCTCTGCTGCAGGAGCTATTCCAGGCACAGATTGCGCGGGTGGATCCTGCCTTCTTTCAGCGCATGGACGCGGCAAGGCTCTGGTCTGAAGATAAGCCGTGGAAGTACACGCTCTTTGAACAGAAAGGCTGGACCGACCGGGAGTATCATGCCCAGTATCCGACGGTCTATCATCTGCGTCGTGCGTTGATGACACAGGACGGGCCCTTCGATGTGCGGCTGGTTTACCTGGCGCTGCATCATATCCTCAAGAAACGAGGCCATTTCCTGTACGCTGACTTGGGAGACGGTCAGCTGCCAGAGCTGGAAGAAATCATGCGCGAGCTGGAACTGAGGTTCGAAGACGAGCTGGGAATGGAGCTGCGCTGCCACGATATCGATACGCTCAGACCCCTGTTGATGGACAGCACACTCAGTATCAGCGCACGGCAAAAGCAGCTGAACGCTGTGTTCACGGCGGAGACAAAGCAGCAGAAGACGTGGGTCAAGGCATTGACCGGCGCAAAGGTCAAGCTGTCCGAGCTTTATGAGGACCCAACGCTGGAAGAAGCCGAGCAAAAGGAGGCAGAATTTCGCAAGGCCGGCTATGAGGATGGACTGCCGGTACTGGAGGCCGTGCTTGGCGATCGCTTCGCGTTGCTGGAGGCATGGCGCAGCTTGTATAACTGGGGCGTATTGCAGCGTCTCCTTGGCGGCGCTTCATCCATCTCCGAGGCAAAAGTACGGCAGTACGAGCAGAATAAGAAGGATTTGGCCGAGCTCAAGGCAGTCCTGCGCGCAGATCGCACACTGTACAATCGCGTGTTCCGCGCAACGGACGTGCCGGGTAACTATGCGAGCCTTGTCGGGCATGCATGGGTTGAAGGGAAAAAACAGACAGTCAAGGTCTGTAGGCATGAGGACTTTTGCAAGTTTATCGAGAAGGTACTGGATACGCTGGAGCAGGACGAACGTGTACAAGCCCTGAGAACACGGGCAAAGGAAGGGACACTCCTGCCAAGGCTTATCTCCGGCGACAATAGCGTTATTCCCTACCAGCTACACAGGGCAGAGATGGAACAGATTCTGGAATCGGGCGGCCGTCTATCTGCCCTTTCTGAAGGAGAAGGATGCCGAAGGCTTGACGCCGGCGGACAAGATTCGTGCACTATTGGTGTTTCGCATTCCGTACTACGTGGGGCCGCTCAATCCACATTCCCCCAATAGCTGGTTCGTACGCAAGACGGAGGGACCAATCTATCCCTGGAATTTTGGAGACCGGGTGGATCGCGTCAGCAGCGCACAGGCTTTCATTGACCGTATGACCTCCTCCTGCACCTACCTGTGCGGATGCGACGTACTGCCCGCCTGCTCGCCCATCTATGAGCGTTTCACAGTGCTCAACGAACTGAACCCCATGACGGTAAAGGGCGAGCCGCTGTCCATTGAGTTGAAACAGGCGCTTTATGAGCAGGTATTCCTGAAAATCAGGAAGCCGGGCATTCGCAACATCGTCGGCTTCCTGCGGGCGCAGGGCTGCGACGTGAGCCGGGAGGACCTTGGGGGCATCGACGTGCAGGGCGGCGTCAAGAGCAGCCTGCGCACGACGCTTGCACTGCGGGAGATTCTTGGGGAGAAATATGACGATGCGCAGGCTGAAGAAATCGTACTGGCGGCAACATATTTTGGCGATGATCGCAGATTGCTTCGGGAAAAGCTGCGCAGCTTGGGGCTAACCGACGACGTAATCGGTCGCCTACTGCGCCTGCACTGCGCAGGGTGGGGACGACTGAGTCGGGAACTGCTGTGCGAGGTGACGTCTTTTGCGCCCGGCCAGCCGGACGGGGTGAGCATATTGGAAGCACTGTGGCAGACCAACGAGACGCTGATGGGGTTGCTGAGCGATTGCTATGCGTTTGCAGAGGCAATCGAGGAGCGCAACCGTGAGGTGGGGGAGGAAAGTCTGTATGACTTCATAGACGAACTGTACGTCTCGCCGTCAGTAAAACGGCAGATCCGCCAGACAGTGCTGGTTGCTCGTGAACTGCGCAAGGTGATCGGACACGACCCGAAAAAGATTTTCATAGAGATGGCGCGCGGCAAAGAAAAAAAGCCCGAACGCAAGCCTGAGCGCAAGCAGACCCTGCTGGCATGCTATGAGACCTTCTGGGATGAGGCGGGCGCGCTCTACGAGACCCTGATGCAGACGGACAACCAGCGGCTGCGTCAGGACAAGATTTACCTTTACTACACACAGATGGGCAGGTGCATGTGTTCTGGCGAGCGTATCGATCTGGAGGAACTGCTGCGTAGCGAGAGCCTCTATGACATCGACCATATCTACCCCCGTTCGCGCGTGAAGGATGACAGCATTGACAATCGCGTGCTCGTCAAGCGGACGCTAAATGAGAAGAAAGGCAATGACTATCCGCTCAGTCATGAGATTGTGGAGGGGCAAAGGGCGTTTTGGAGCATGCTGCTGTACAGGAAGCTGATCTCCAGGGTGAAGTACGAGAGACTGACGCGCCGCACGGGCTTTACAGACGAGGAGTTAACCTCATTTGCAGCGCGACAGCTTGTGGAGACCCGCCAGGGCACCAAGGCGGTTGCCCAGCTGTTGGGGCGCATGATGCCCGACAGCGAGATCGTCTATGTGAAGGCGGGACTGGTATCTGACTTTCGCCATGCACGAAGCCTGCCTAAGGTGCGAGAACTCAACGACCTGCACCATGCCAAGGACGCGTACCTCAACATTGTTGTGGGCAATATCTATAACACGCAATTTACCCATTCGCCCATGCGATACATTTGCGAGCACAGGGACAATTATACCGTCAATCTGGATAGCCTCTTGAAGATGGAAATCCATCGTGGTGGCGTGCTGGCGTGGGATCCGGCAGATGGAGGATCTATCGCTACCGTGCGCCGGACAATGGCGCGCAACAGCCCGCTGGTGACGATGATGCCGGTAATCTACAGCGGCATACTGTTTGATTTGCAGCCGAAGCCCCAAGGCCAGGGCCAGATGCCGCTCAAGAAGGGCTTGCCGATCGAAAAGTATGGCCGATATAATAAGGTTACCGGCGCGTGCTTCATGCTGGTGAAACATACGTTGCGTCGACGTCGGGTACGCTCCCTCATTGACGTACCGCTGCACCTGTACCCCGACGCTGTCTCCCACCCGGAGCTTGCGCTACGCCACTGCATCGAGATGCGCGACCTGAAGGAGCCTCGGATCATCCTGCCAATCATTCGTATGCGAGCGTTACTCTCCTTGGACGGGTATAAAATGTATATAACAGGCAGGACCAACGATAATCTTTGCATCCAGAACGCCAATCAGCTGATGGTATCGGAGGAGTGGGAACAATATATCAAAAAGATCGTCAAGGCTGCGCGGGAAAGTATGGAATACGAACGTCTTCGCGGCGGGGACGGATATCGGCCCAACCCCCGGGATGGTCTCTGCCCGGAGAAAAACTTGGCACTTTACGACCTGTTCGTGCAAAAAATGGAGCGCATGCCCTATTGTCAGAGAATGAGCGGCCAAAGGGACAAGCTGCTCCAGGCTCGAGCGGCGTTTGAGGCTCTGGATGTTGCGCAGCAGTGCTGCATTCTGTGTCAGCTCCTCAACCTGTTTTCACGGTCGGGAGAGAGAGTAGATCTGACGAGTATCGGACTGGTCAAGAATTTTGGCGTCCTGTACCCGTCTGGGACGATATCCGGATGCAAACGCGCGTTGCTGATCCACCAGTCTCCGACCGGACTGTATGAGCGGGTCATTGACCTCAACAGGCTATGAGCTGGCGAACCGTGGTGATCTCCAGCCGCTGCAAGCTGGATATGAGTCTTGGCTACCTGCAGGTGCGCCGGGAAGACGTTACTCGGATTCACTTGTCCGAGATTGGAACGCTGATCGTGGAATCGACCGCGGTGTCTATGACAGCGGCGCTATTGGTGGAGCTGTCGCGGAGAAAAGTGAAAATCCCCTTTTGCGACGAGCAGCGTAATCCTACGGCTGAGGTGATGCCCTGCTATGGCAGTTATGACGCCAGCGGCAAGCTGCGCAGTCAGATTGCCTGGCCAAAGGAACGCAAGGATCTGCTCTGGGGTACGATTATTCGCGAGAAAATCCGAAAGCAACAGGCCATGCTTCTCTACGCGCATGAGGCGGAGCGTGCGCGAATGCTGGAAGCCTATGCCGAACGCGTAGAGGGTGCGGACGCCAGCAATCGCGAGGGACATGCGGCAAAGGTCTATTTTGGCGGATTGTTTGGTGTGGAATTCACGCGTGGGGACGGATGCGCGGTCAATCAAGCGCTGAACTTTGGCTATGCCATCCTTCTTTCAGCCTTCAACCGTGAGATTGTTGCCAACGGTTATGTGACGCAGCTGGGCGTGTTTCATGACAACATGCTTAATCCCTTCAACCTGGCTTGCGATTTGATGGAACCGTATCGGCCGCTGATCGACAGGTTGGTATATGACTTGCGGCCAAAGGAAATGAACAAGGAGGTCAGGCTCGCGCTGATCGACATCCTCAACCGGAAGGTGACGATCTCCCAGAGTCGGCAATACGTGAGCAACGCAATCAAAATCTACTGCAAGAGCGTATTCCGCGCCTTGGAGGAAAACGACATGGAGGAGCTTCGGTTTTACAGCGATGAGCTATAGGTTTATGCGTGTATTGGTACTTTACGACCTCCCTTCAACGGACGGGGAGGATCGCCGTGCCTACAGCCTGTTTCATCGGTATCTGATCCAAAATGGATTTTTGATGCTCCAGGAGTCGGTTTACTGCAAGCTGGCGCTGAATATGACCGCAGTACAGGCGATTTTGGCCAACCTGCGGCGAAACAAACCCGCGGCAGGTCTGATTCAGGTGCTGTGCATCACGGAAAAACAGTTTGCCCGTAGTGAGTTTATTCTGGGAGAGACGACGTCCGATGCGATTGACAGCGACGAAAGGCTGATTGTGCTATGAGACTGGCCTATCTGAACCGCGAAATGGTCATTGACTGACCGGAGAATCGCGTACCCGTATTCGCTATCGAATCGCCGATACGATTTCGCCGGGTGGTGGGGGAACTGATTGCTCAAGCGCAAGGAGACAGCGGCGGCTTTGTGTTGTCGCAAAACATGCAGCCTCTGGAATTCGGAAAGTACTGCGAGGTAATCAGCGATCCGCTGCGCGTGGAGCTCAACGACCGCGCTGCGCAGGCGATGTTGACCAGATGGGCGAAGACACAGGCGGCGTCCGCAGAACACTTTCTTCACACACAGGAGGTATGCCAGCATGTGCTGGCCTGGGCTTGCGAAATTGCGCTGGAGAGCGAGGAGCCCCTGCTTTTTGCGGATGAGCTGGATTGGGCGCAGCTGATCAAGTTGTGCGGGCTGCGCTTTGACGACCGGACGACAGACTTGCCTGAACGCCTCCTGCGGCGAATGTGCGTTGCACAGAGCTATCTGCGTAAGGAATGTTTCATCTTTGTCCATCTGAAGCAATACTTGTCTCAAACGGAACTGGATGCACTGTACCGTGAGGCGTTTTATCGCAAGATGCGCATTCTGCTGGTGGAAAATTCCTGTCCGGCAATCGACAGAACCACTGAAACGGCTTGGATTATTGATAAGGACGATTGCGAAATCTACCCGGATTCGTTATAATGAAGGCGGATGGTTACCTCTGCAACCGTACGGATGGTGTCGTGCGATTCTCCTCCCACAGGATTTGGGGTTTGAGAATGGTGTTGTTTTAGAGGTAACTTAGACTAGCGTTATTGGTTGGGTTAGTAGCGCGGTAGTTTGAGAATGGTGTTGTTTTAGAGGTAACTTAGACCTGATATGGGAGCGCATAGGGCACTGTATCGTTTGAGAATGGTGTTGTTTTAGAGGTAACTTAGACGTCCGAGTGCCATGTGATATTGGATGTCATGTTTGAGAATGGTGTTGTTTTAGAGGTAACTTAGACACGAAAAGGGATTAAAGCAGCGCATAGTCAGTTTGAGAATGGTGTTGTTTTAGAGGTAACTTAGACAGCCGCAAGGCGCATATGCCGGTCCATTTCGTTTGAGAATGGTGTTGTTTTAGAGGTAACTTAGACTCATCCTCCGGCACCGTCGCATGCAACATGGTTTGAGAATGGTGTTGTTTTAGAGGTAACTTAGACTGAATCTGGCAGGGTTACACGCAATGAAGTGTTTGAGAATGGTGTTGTTTTAGAGGTAACTTAGACAAGTGAAGGGGTGAATTGCTTGTACCCATACGTTTGAGAATGGTGTTGTTTTAGAGGTAACTTAGACTTCTAAACGCGGTAGTAAAACAGGCGACGGGTTTGAGAATGGTGTTGTTTTAGAGGTAACTTAGACGATCTTTTTTAGCTTGCGAATTGTCCACTTGGTTTGAGAATGGTGTTGTTTTAGAGGTAACTTAGACGATACTGTGTCAATCCAGTTTATGGCGTACGTTTGAGAATGGTGTTGTTTTAGAGGTAACTTAGACTGATATGCTGAATTTTGAGAACTGCGACAAGTTTGAGAATGGTGTTGTTTTAGAGGTAACTTAGACCACACGCCCGCTTGACCTTCAAAAGTTGCAGTTTGAGAATGGTGTTGTTTTAGAGGTAACTTAGACAATCTGGTGGCGTTGGTTGAATGATTGCGCGTTTGAGAATGGTGTTGCCTTATAGGCAATTTAAACCTGTTTCAGTCACGGCGTACTATTGTTGAGGCTTGCTAAATATACAACAATACGGTCTGTTGATACGAGATGTATGCAGGACCTTAGTTAACATAATGCAGGCCTTTGCATAGCAGGTCCAAAACGAATACTATACAAAAAAGCCGTATCCAAGAGAGCAAAACCCCCTTGGGTCGCATCTTTTTTCTTATCCCACCCGCCCTTTTCCGCCCGCTTCTGTCAATGAACATCCCTGACCGAAAGGGGGCGCCGAAACCAGACACGCAATTCCACACATCCCCCTTTATCAGTTGTCATCCGATAGCAGCCGAAAGGGGACTTGTCCGCTGAAATCCTGGTTTGATCAGGTAACGATGGATTTCGAAGAAAAAATCTAGCAAAACCAAACAACAAAAAAGTCTGAAGATTATAATCTTCAGACAAATTTTTGGTCGAGGTGACAGGATTTGAACCTGCGACCTTTTGGTCCCGAACCAAACGCGCTACCAAACTGCGCTACACCTCGATAGAAAAAAGCTGGAGCCAATAAAGGGACTCGAACCCTTGACCTGCTGATTACGAATCAGCTGCTCTACCAACTGAGCTATATTGGCGCATCAGCATTAATCATTATAGCAAAGGTCGGCGCATTTGTCCAGCCTTTTTTTGAAAAAGCCGCCAATACCGCCGGAAGCCGTTCCGCACGCCGTTTCTGCACTTGACGTGCCGTGCGGCGGCGGATATAATACGCATATGTGTCATAGAAAATGCGCGTAGGGCAGGGGAGGGCTTGGCTGTGCGGAAGGCGCTTGGAGTCGCGGCGATGGTCGGGCTGTTTCTGCTGCTGCTTAGCGCGCTGGTCGTGGCTTCGCCGCAGGAAGGCGCGCTCACACGGCGCATTGAGCCGCCCACCGTGCCGCCGGATGCGGTACTCGCCGCCATGGCCTCGACTGACGGAACGTTGGCCGCACAGGCAAATAGCGGCGCGCAGGGGACGCGTATGGACGCACGGCTGGATGCGCCGCCCACAGAAGGGCTCAGACGCGAGTCGGAGGGTCGGCGTGACGCGAACGGCCGTGTTCTTACCGCTCCGCGGTATGCGCAGAGCGTGTATCAAGTGTTTCGGGCAGAGGCGGCGGGCGGATGAAGCCCAGTTCATGCATTTTTTCAACATCTTAAATTTAAAAACGGAAGGATGGTTGACATACCATGAAGGTCAACAATCGCCGCCGCGTGAAGATGAGCAAGCGGACCTCCGCAATCATCGTGCTGTGCGTGGCGCTGGTGCTTACGCTGGCCGTGGGCTATCTAGGCCTCAACGGCACATGGCTGGATAGCCGGGGACTGTATAAGCTGCTGCCCTGGCTGCCTACCTCTGATGTGGACAACTGGCCGCAGTCCATCGCCCTGGGCCTGGACCTCAAGGGCGGCGTGTATGTGGAATATGAAGCGTCCATGAGCGATGAGATGCGCGCCGAGGGATATGATTTCGGCACGCTGCTGGACTCTACCATGAGCATCATCGCCAACCGCCTCACCGAAAAGGGATATCCGGAAGCCACCGTCAGCCAGCTGGGTCAGACCGGCATCCGCGTGGAGATTCCTGATGTGACCGACCCAGCTGCTGTGCTGGACCTGATTGGTTCGCCAGCAAAGCTGGAGTTCCTCGATCCTGACGGCAACGTATTCATGGAGGGCCGCCACCTGCAGTCCGCCACCCCCATCACCAATACCGAGACCGGACAGCCCGCCATCAGCTTCCGCCTGACCAGCGAGGGCGCCGAAATCTTTGGCGACATGACCGCTCAGTCCATTGGCAAGACCATCACCATCCAGCTGGATGGCGAAGTGCTCATGAGCCCCACTGTCAACGAAGCCATCTATGGTGGCGATGTCATGGTCACCGGCAGCTTCACCGAGGAACAGACGCAGGATATCTGCCTCAAGCTGCAAAGTGGCGCACTGCCCCTGGATCTGCGCCAGGACAAGCTGGATACCATCTCCGCCACGCTGGGCATCGACGCGCTGTCCACCAGCATTACGGCGGCCATCATCGGCATCCTGATCGTCATGCTCATCATGCTGGTGCGCTACCGCATGTGCGGCCTGGTGGCTGACTGGGCACTGTGCGTGTATATCATTCTGCTGTTCCTCTTCATCGCTGTCGTTCCCGGCATTCAGCTCACGCTGCCCGGCATCGCGGGTATCATTCTGGGAATCGGCATGGCGGTGGACGCCAACGTGGTCATCTTTGAGCGCGTGAAGGAGGAGGTCCGCCTGGGCCGCCCGATGATTCACGCCGTGCGCATCGGCTTCAAAAACGCCATGAGCGCCGTGCTCGACGCCAACGTGACCACCATCATCGCCGCCGTGGTGCTGCTGTTCTATGGTACCGGCTCGGTGCAGGGCTTTGCCACGACGCTGCTGCTGGGCGTGATCACCAGCATGATCACGGCCATTGTGGTCACGCGTTTCCTGCTTACGCGCTTTGTGCGCGTGTTCCATGAGCCCAGGCTGTTTGTAGCGGTTAAACCCGCCGCAGACGCCGCTGTTGAAGGGGAGGCGAAGTAATATGAAAATTCAGAAGCGCGCCCGCATCTGCCTGTGCGTTTCCGCCGCCATCCTGGTGATCGCTTTGGTGATGTCTCTGCTGGGCTATGGCATTAACTATGGCATTGACTTCGCGGGCGGCCTCAATATTCAGTACGACATGGGCGCCGCCTTTAACCAGGCCGATGTGGAAACGGCTCTGCGCAATCAGGGCATCAGCCAGTTCACCATTTCCTCCTCCGGCGCAGAGGGACATGTGGTGCAGATCCGCGTGCCCACGCTCAGCGGCGATGAGGAAATCCAGAACCTGCAAAACGGCCTGGAGGCCGAGCTGTCTCAGATCTATCCCGACATGGATACCGAAACCGCCACCGCCAGCTATGTCGGCCCTGTCGCGGGCGCTACGCTGGTGCGCAACGCCGTGATCAGCGTGCTGCTGGCCGCTGTGCTGATGCTGGCCTATATCGCCCTGCGGTTTGACTTTGCGTCGGGCCTTGCGGCGGTCATCGGCCTGCTGCACGACGTGCTCATCATGATCGCCTTCATGGTGATCCTGCGCAGCGTGATTCAGATGAATTCGTCCTTCATCGCTGCCATGCTGACCATTGTCGGCTATTCCATCAACAATACCATCGTCATCTTCGACCGCATTCGCGAGAACAACAAAAAGCCCGCGTATGCTGGCATGAAACGCGAAGAGGTGGTCTCCATCTCCGTGCGGGAAAGCCTGGGCCGCACGATCAACACCACGCTGACCACGCTGGTGACGATCGTGACCCTTTACATCCTGGGCGTGGACACCATCCGCGAGTTCAGCCTGCCCATCATTATCGGCATTCTGGCGGGCGCCTACAGCGCCAACATGATCAACGGCTATGTATGGGCTGCTCTGGAGGAACTGCGGCTCGCCCACAAGAGCCAGAAAAAGCTCAAGGCCAAGAAGGCGTAAGCGTTTTCTCAAAACGCCTATGCCAATACCCCTCCGGACATCATTTGTCCGGAGGGGTAATTTGTCTGTATGCCATTTGACCCTGACAACTGGGCGTAGGATCAAAAGATGAAACCCCGGCCAAGAAAGTGCGCAGACGTTGCCGGGGCGCGTTGCACGTCGGGCCGGGAAGGAGGGCCTTCGCGGGAAGGAATAACGTAGCCGCTTTATTCCCGGCAATGGCGTTGCGACTGAGGTCCCGTGGGCTGCGCAGCTTGACAGGAGTACAAACGTTACCTATAATAAAGCGAAATGATAAAATTACCCATAAAGAAAGGAAAGAATGACATGCGCAAGCTGGCGGCGTTCTGGCTGAAATTCCTCGTGTTTCTGTGCTTGCTGGCGATTGCGGTCAACGCAACGGGAACGCTGTTGAGCGGGGGAGAGGATGTCACGCAGAGCGCGTCCTCTCTTAAACACCTGCCAGCCGAAAGCGTGGATGTGCTCTGGCTGGGTACATCGCATATGAACTATAACATTATTCCGCAATATCTCTATGATCTGTGTGGTGTAACCAGCGCCATGGCCACGGGAAACTCGGTGGATCTTGACGCTTCATACTGGATGCTGCGTCAGGCGCTGCTTACGCAGAGCCCGCAGGTGATTGTGCTGGACGTGTATCCAGCGGCAGCGCCGTACTGCTATTTCTATGTTCAGAATGTGCTGGCACTGGAATACCGCGCCGCCATGAGTGAGGGCTCAAATCCTTATAACACGGCTACGGGCGTGGCGCGGTGGCTGCCGGTGGGGAGCCCCTTTAAACCCGGGGCCATAGCCGAGGCCTATACGCATTCCGGAGCAGGAGGAGAAGCCTATTTTGAACTGACGCGCATGCATAGCCGCTATGGGGAGCTGACACGTAACAATTTTGATTATTTGCGGGGAGACACGCGCACCATCAGAAATTTCGGCTATCTTTACGGCGGCCAGAGCATGGAAGGACAGGAGTATGCCGTGCAGGCCTATACGCAGGAGGCGGCCCTGCAGGCGAACGAAATGGGCACCTATTGGGAATTTACGGACGAGCAGCTTCAGGCCGCGGAACTGCTGGATGCGTCTGTTACTGCCATCAGGCGTATTGTGGAGTATGCCAGGGACAAGGGAATTGAGATCGTGTTGTGCGCCGCGCCCTATATGACCAACCGGGCCGAGGAAAAGCTGTTTGGTCAGGTGGGTGAGCTGGCAGACGAGCTCGGCGTCCCGTTTGTGGGACTGGAGGAGTCGGGCATCGAAGGGCTGCAGTACATGCGCGATCTGGGCCATCTGAACGACAGGGGCGCCCGCCTGTACACGGAGTTCTGGAGTGATTACCTTGTCGATCATTATGATTTGCCCGATCGGCGTCAAAGTGCGGACAGCCGCTACACTCCATGGCGTGAGGGGACAGGACGTTACGATGTTCAGCGCGCCGCCATGTCTCTGATTGGCATGGAGACGGGGCTGACAGGATATTTGGAGGCTTTGTCCGCACTGGACGGAGATTATCTGGTTCTGATTTCAGCCCAGGGCGATGTGTACGAAGGCTTCACCGAAAGCGACTGGCTGCTGATGACCGAGATGTTGGGCATGAACGGCGAGGCTGTGGAGGAGTGGTACTATACCGGCACAGGCACGCTTGATGGAGTGTGCTGTGAAGGAAGGATGCTTGCCAGCGCCTATGCATCGGAAGGCCGAACCAAAACGATTGCTTGGAATCTGCTGGGCCATGAGATAACGTTTGAGGATTCCAGATGGAGGGTGGATGGCAATTCGGCCGGAAGCACGAACACGGGCATGAACATCGCCGTTTATTCACTGCCGGATCATATGCTCATGGACTGCCGCACCTTTGATCTGACCCAGATGGCCTGGGATGAGTAAGAAAGGGGAAACGCTGCATGCTGTTTAACTCGGTGCCCTTTCTGATGTTTTTTCCGGCGGTGCTGCTGGTGCATTTTGTGCTGCCGCGCCGTGTTCGGTGGATATGGCTGCTGGTGGCCAGTTACTACTTTTATATGTGCTGGAATCCTGCCTATGCGCTCCTGATGCTCACCTCCACCGCCGTAACCTATCTCAGCGGTTTGCTCATTGCCCGTTGCCGTGTTCCGGAGGAAAAACACGGAGCGGGAAGCGCACTGTGGCATCATCCCAGGATATGGGTGGCGTTGAGCCTGATCATCAACCTGGGCATTCTGTTTTGCTTCAAGTATTACCGCTTTGCAGCGGAAAACCTAACGGCGCTGCTGTCGAATATGGGGATCAGCTGGCAGCCGCCGGAGCTGGATGTGCTGCTGCCGGTGGGCATCAGTTTTTATACCTTTCAGGCCCTGAGCTACACGATGGATGTGTACCGGGGGCAGGTGGAGGTGGAGCGGAACTTTTTCCGCTATGCGCTCTTTGTGAGTTTCTTTCCGCAGCTGGTGGCGGGGCCCATTGAGCGAAGCCGCGACCTGTTGGGGCAGCTCAGACAGCCCAGGCCCTTCGACCCGGACGCCTTTAAAAACGGCGCCTTGATGATGCTGTGGGGATACTTTCAAAAGATGGTTGTGGCCGACCGGGCCGCATTGCTGGTCAATCAGGTATACGGCAACAGTCAGGCCTATGCAGGCTACAGCATTGCGGTAGCCACCGTCGCTTTCGCCCTGCAAATCTATTGTGATTTCGGGGGCTATTCATCCATCGCCCTGGGGGCGGCGCAGATGCTGGGTATAAACCTGACGCAGAACTTTCGCCAGCCCTATCTGGCTACCAGCGTGAGCGACTTCTGGCGGCGCTGGCATATCAGCCTGTCCACCTGGTTCCGGGACTACCTGTATATTCCCCTGGGCGGTAGCCGGGTGGGGCGTGTACGCCGGTATTTCAACGTGATGATTACCTTTTTGCTCAGCGGCCTATGGCATGGCGCCAACTGGACGTATGTCATCTGGGGCGGCCTTAATGGCCTGTTTCAGATTGCGGGAAACGTGAAAAATACGCTGCTGTCCCGCCTGCCCGCCACCCTGAAGGACGGCCGGCCCGTCGTGAACCGGGACTGCTTCAGCTACCGCCTGTTTCAGAGGCTGATGACCTTTGCGCTGATTTGCCTGACGTGGGTATTCTTCCGTTCCGAATCGCTGGAAGCGGCAATGATCGTGCTGCGGCAGATGTTTTCGGTTCACAATCCTTGGATTTTCTTTGATGAAACGCTGTATACGCTGGGCCTTTCCCGGCTGGAATTGGGCCTGCTGGTGGCCTCGGCCGCGGTGGTGCTGGCAGTGGATGTGGCCCATGAGCATGGCGTGACGCTCAGAAAGCGTCTGGAACGGCAGAACCTGGCCTTTCGATGGTTGGCCTATCTCGCGGCGATCCTCTGTATCCTTATCTTTGGCGTGTATGGCCCAGGCTTTGATGCTAGCCAGTTCATTTATTTCCAGTTTTAACAAAAACAGTCCCGGAGGAAGCGCGTTTCCTCCGGGACTGCTTCTTTTTTCCTTACAGCGCCAGCCTGTAGATGGCTTCGCAGTCCGCTGCCTTCAGGGGCACGAACTGGCCCAGCGTGCCGCCTGCCATGGCCACGGCGCGTTCGGCCATGCGGCCGAAGTCCGTATCGCCGATGCCGTTTTCCGTGAGCGTGGTCGTCAGACCCAGGCTGCGATAGAACGCTTCCAGCCGGCGGATGCCCTCGGCGGCGTCCGCCGCATCATCGCCGCTGATCGGCACATCGAACACCCGCACGGCGAACTGCGCCAGCTTGGCCTCGCCGCCGTGGGCCAGTGCGTACTTCATCCACGCCGGGAACACGATGGCCAGCCCCGCGCCGTGGGCGATATCGTAGAGCGCGCTGAGCTCGTGCTCCAGCTTGTGGCTAGCCCAGTCGCCTATGCGGCCGGTTTGCAGCAGCGTGTTGTGCGCAAGGCACCCAGCCCACATGATCTCGGCGCGCGCGTCGTAGTTTTCCGGCTCGTGCATGACGATGGGGGCGTTGCCCACCACGGTCTTGAGCGCACCCTCGGTCATGCGGTCGATCAGCTCCACATGCGTGACGCGGGTGAAATAACGCTCCATCATGTGCGCCATGATGTCCACCACGCCGCAGGCCGTCTGGAAGGGCGGCAACGTATAGGTGAATTCGGGGTTGAGAATGGAGAACTTGGGGAAGTTCAGCGGCGTGTTGCGCCCGCGCTTGCACAGGTCCTCCTCGCGGGTGATGACGCAGGAATCGCTCATCTCGCTGCCTGCCGCGGGGATGGTCACCACCGTGCCCAGGGGCAGAACTTCCGTATTCCTGCCCTTGCCGTCAAACAGGTCCCATACGTCGCCGTCAAAGCAGGCGCCGTTAGCGATGGCCTTGGCGGTATCGATGGCGCTGCCGCCACCGACCGCTAGCACCAGCTGAATGTCATGCTCGTGGCACAGGCGGATGCCTTCCCGCACCAGAGAAAGACGCGGATTGGGCTGAACGCCGCCCAGCTCCCATACCTGCATGCCCGCCAGCTGCGCCATTACCTGGTCATATACGCCGGTGCGCTTGATGCTGCCGCCGCCGTAGACCAGCAGCACCCGTTCGCCCCAATGAGCGGCCTCGCTTTTCAGGTTGCTCAGCGCGCTTTTGCCAAAGTAGATCTTGGTGGGATTTTGAAACACAAAGTCAATCATAATAGCCGGCTCCTTTACAAAATTGGTGAAACAACGGTGTGATACATTGTACCATGCCTGTGTGGGGTTTGCAAAGCCCTTATGGTTGACAGGCAGCCGCCGGCGGGCTATGATGAAATGGCGCGCGGCTCCGCGCCCCGCGCCCGCCTCCGGAGGCGGACGATACGCACATGGAGATAGCCGTCTATGCAGACCTTGCTTGCCAAAGCCCGCCCCTTTGTGGGCAGCCGCTCCTTCTACGCCGGCGCGCTGGGGGTGATGGCCCCTGTCGCGGTTCAGCAGCTGATCAACAACCTGTTCAACATGATCGATAACCTGATGGTGGGCAGCCTGGATGCCAGCGGCCTGGCCATGAGCGCCGTGACGGTGGCCAACCGCCCCTACACCATCTTTTTCGGCGTGTTCTTCGGCATGACGGGCGCGGCAGGACTGCTCATCAGCCAGTATTACGGCGCGCGCGATGTCAAGACCTGCCGCGCTCTGTTTGCCCTGCAGCTGGTAATCGGGCTGGCTGCTTCGCTGTGCGTGGGGCTGTGGCTGGCGCTGTGGCCCGAAAGCGTGATGCGCATCTTTGTCAATGATCCGCGCACCATCTCGCTGGGCATGGAGTACCTCAGCATCATCTGGCTAAGCTATCTGCCACTGGCGGTGAGCAATGTATGCATCTTCTCCCTTCGTTCCATCGGTGAAAACCGCATGAGCATGCTGGTCAGCCTGGCCGCCATGGGGGTCAACGCGCTTTGCAACTACGCGCTTATCTTTGGTCGATTGGGCATGCCGGCCCTGGGCGTGCGCGGCGCGGCGCTGGGTACGCTCATCGCCCGGACCGTGGAGATGCTGTTCTACCTGCGTATGCTCCTTGGCGGGCGCTCCCTGTTCACGCTGGACCTCCGAGCCGCCTTCCGCCTGCCGCGCACGGTGGTGCGTGCATTTGCCGTTAAGGCCGTGCCGCTGATTCTCAATGAAATCCTGTGGAACGTGGGCATGAACGTCTACTTCTGGAGCTATGCGCGCCTGGACGAAACCGCCCTGCCTGCCGTGACCATCGGCGAGCAGATCTCCACCATCGCGGCGGTGCTGGCCATGGGAACGTCCTCGGCGGTCTCGGTGCTCATCGGGGCCGAACTCGGCGCGGGACGGCTTTCGCAGGCAAAGGCCAACTGCAAAAAACTCCTCACGCTGGTGGTGGCCATCGGATTGGTGTGCGTGGCGCTATGCCTGGGACTGGGCGCGATCCTGCCCAACGCCTTTGGGGTAGAGCCCCGGCTGCGCGATCTCGCCGCGCGCATAGCGACCGTGATGGGGGTGTTTTCACCGTTCAACTTCCTCTATGGCTTTTGCTTCTACTGCATGCGCGCAGGGGGTGACACGCGCAGCGCAATGCTGCTGGACAGCGGCTATATGTGGCTGGTGCCCGTGCCGGCAAGCCTGCTGATGGCGCTGCTGCTGCCGGGGCGCATCGACATCGCCGCGGCGGTGCTGGTGGTGCAGGTGCTGATGAACCTGAAAGTCATCCCGGCCCTGTGGGTGCTCAAAAGGGGAAAGTGGGTGCGTAATATCACCGTGGAGGGCTCACAGGTGTAAAAAGGGAGCCTGGCTTGTGCATTTCCCTGCTTTGGTGGTATAATAAACTGTTGTGGTATGGCCTGCATGCCTGACCCGCACGGAAGGAGGGACCCGCCTATGCACAGCCAACGGATGGGTGCGCTTATATGCCTGCTGCTTTCGATGCTGATCGCGCTGTGCCCTGCGGCGCTCCCGCTCCATGCTGTCGCCGAAGAGGAAAACGTCATCTACTATATCGAACCGGAGCTCCCCAGCGATGTGGAGCCCTACGATCCGGAGCATCCGGAGGATCTTTACGAGGACCAGCTCTACGCCAAGTCGGCCATCCTCATCGAAGCATCCTCCGGCGAGGTGATTTTTGAAAAGAATGCGGACGCCACCATGTATCCCGCTTCTACCACCAAGATCATGACCGTGCTTTTGGGCATCATGATGGGCGATATGAACCAGACCGTCTACCTGTCGCAGACCGCTGCCGACATCGGCGACGACAGCTCCGACATGGGCCTGGACGTGGGGGAGAGCATCAATTTCAAGGACCTGCTCTACGGCACCATGGTGCGCTCCGCCAACGAGGGCGCCAACCTCATCGCCGAAACGCTCTACGGCAGCGTGCCGGCCTTTGCCGAGGTCATGAACGAGGCCCCCGTGAACAAGAACGCCTCTATGGACGACTCCCTCAAGACCTATTTGGCCTTCGGTGATGACTCCATGAGCGCCCTGAAGGAGTTTGACGAGGCCTACATCGCCGCCAACAAGGAAGCCTGGATCGATACCTTCCAGCGCACTGTTGCCGTTCAGTAATTTCCCAGTCCATACAAAAACGGAGGAGACGCCCCGGCGTTTCCTCCGTTTTTTAAACAACTGACAAGGAGAAGAGCCTGCCATGAAGCTGACTGTCTTATCGGAAAACGCCGTTCTGTACCCCGGCCTTGAGGGGGAATTCGGCCTGTCCGTCTACCTGGAGGAAGGAGATACCCGCCTGCTGTTCGACGCCGGGGAGCGGGACGCCTGCCTGCGGAACGCGGAGAAGCTGGGTATCGACCTCCGGCGGGTCACTGCCGTGGCGTTCAGTCACAACCACCGGGATCACTGCGGTGGTTTTCTGCGCCTGGCGGAGCAGCTTCCGCCGGACGTACCCATTTACGCCCATAGCGGCTTTTTCATCCGGAAGTGGTGGGATCACCGGTGCGACCCGCCTCAGCAGGAAACCTATTCCCAGACGCTGGAGTTGGTAGGCCCGCCCAT
>OLOW01000490.1_pt1 | contig 26685 bp, 17 predicted proteins | sample 1672801 | NCBI WGS metagenome assembly OLOW01 (sample SAMEA3136725, study PRJEB25190) | human gut metagenome | biome: human gut; feature: human-associated habitat; material: faeces | place: Austria | collected 2013 | reverse complement strand
CGGGACTCACGGCGCATTTTTCTGTTTTCAGCTCGTCAAGCCCCTTTTCCGCAATGGCGTTCATGGTTTTTATATTAAACATGGTGTTTCGCCTCAAATTCCTTCATAGTCTCCACCAGACGAAGGACGCCCTCCTCCGGCATGGCGTTATAAAGCGACGCGCGCATCCCGCCCGCAACGCGGTGGCCCTTGAGATTGCGCAGCCCCCGCTCGAGCGAGAACTTTACGAACTCGGCGTCCGTACCGGCGTCTCCCGTGCGGAACGTTACGTTCATGTCGCTGCGGCTCGTGCGCTCGGCACAGCCACGGAAGAGCGCGCTCTCGTCCAGATAGTCATAGAGGAGCTTTGCCTTGGCGCTCTTGCGCTTTTCCATGCCCGCAACGCCGCCCTGCTTCTCGAGCCAGTCGAGCACGAGACCGAGCATATAAATATTGTAGCACGGGGGCGTATTGTACATGGAATCCTTGTCGATCATGCGCTGATAGCTCATCATCAGCGGCGTAACGGCGCGCTCGTGCCCGGCGAGCGCGCGGTCGACGATCACGACCGTCAGCCCCGCGGGGGCCATGTTCTTCTGTGCCCCGGCATAGACGATGCCGAATTTCGACACATCCACCGGGTGCGAGAGGATCTCCGAGGACATATCGCACACGATCGGCACACCGCCGGTCTCCGGCACATACTTCCACGCCGTACCGAAGATCGTGTTGTTGGCACAGTAATAAAAATACTTTGCCTCCGGCGAGAGCGTGAGCTCGGCCTGCGCCGGGATGCGGTCAAAGCCGGTAGCCTCGCTCGATGCCGCGATGTTCACGCGGCAGTACTTTCCCGCTTCCTTCGCGGCGATATTGGCAAAGTTGCCGGTCACGACGTAGCCAGCGCGGCCGCGGCGCATGAGGTTCATGGGGATGCCCGCAAACTGCAGCGTGGCGCCGCCCTGCAAAAACAGGACACGGTAGTTGTCGGGGATGCTCAGCAGGCGGCGCAGGGTTGCCTCGGCGTCGTCGATGATCTGCTGGTACATGCTAGATCGATGGCTCATCTCGAGCACGGACATGCCGCAACCGCGGTAGTCCATCATCTCGTCGGCGATCTCGGCGAGCACGCTTGTGGGCAGTGCGGCCGGGCCAGCTGAGAAGTTGTGCACACGTGCCATCTTCTAGTTCCCCTCGTAGTCGTTTGAGCGTTCGGGATACTTTAGCACAGTGGAGCGCCGGGCGCGACCGCATCACGGTAAAACTCGAGTGCGCCGCTATGATTTACAGGATGGTTACATGGGGGAGGGGCGACCTTACCTGATGGTTCGCATCCGATCTGCCTCGGCCTTCGCTTGTTTCCAAGGGCGAATGCGGCCGTTGACGAGGTCATCGTGGCCGCGAGCGATGGAGTACTGGGCAGCCACATAAGCTTCGTGGTGGTTGTCAATTACCGAACCAGAAGCGTTTTGCAAGAATGGAACTTTTTCAATTGGCATGCGAGTCCCCTGTATTGCTTGCCAATTCAATCTATATCGATGATAGCGTGCGGGCGCCTTACAGGATTGGGGCAAAGCGATGGACGGTAGGAAAAACTTGGACCCCCGGTCGGTTGATCCGTGCATCTATGTTCACAATTGAATCATTTTGGCGGTGGTTTTGTTGCGCAATAAAGCGTGCTTGAACCATGGTCGACCTTTTTGGGAACTGTTCGCCGGGTGATATTGACCGTCTGCAGAAACGGTTCCGTTGGACATCTTTGTTCTTCGAGTTGCGCAAGTCCCTCACGGTATGATTGAAAGTGCGTCGTGTCAGACCGGTGTCAATAAAAGGTCAGAAATGGCGGCATCGAATGCAATTACGGCATAGGGGATGCTGATGAGCGAAGCGAACTACTTGGAGAGGCTGAAGAAGCGCCCATCTCGGAGCTTAGCTTTGATGATGTGGGGCTAAGGCGTTTAATCCAGAATGCTGGTTTCTGCTACTTGCCCGATCTTTTGTCCCTTACCGATCAAGAGATAGACGCTCGATTTGATGGCAGATATGCCGATTCAATCATTAAGATGCGAAAGAAATACCGCGCAGTTCCTGAAGCCTTCGCGGCATCCATGCTTCAGCCCAAGATGGTTGAGAAGCCGACGAACGTGAAAGTCCCGCCGAAAAGCCGACCTCCTCACGAGCCAAACACCGAGACAGCGTCTTCGATAGAGCAATATGAATACGACTTGAGCCATTTTCCGCTCACACGTTCGCATGGGTTGTTTTCGGCAAAGTTGGAGGAATTTGAAGAAAGAGCTCGGGTTGCCTTTGACGACCTTGGCTCAAGGTCTGAAAACGTCATGGTTTATCAGGCGTTTGAGGAATTCTCGGCAGACCTTGATGAGCTCAGCACTGCTTTTGAAGAACTCATAAAACGTTACCCGACAAAACCTCGCATTGTTCTGATGCTGATTGATAGGTGTTTGCCGAACGCTTTTATGGTTTATGTTGCTGACAAGGCGCGCAGGGTTTTCAACGATCATAACCTATGGGGCAATTTCTTCGCGAGTCTTGGCATTTGCGACAGTAACGTACAGGGGCTTGTAAAGCACATTTTTATAAAACATGTTGAAGAGCGTGGAATGCCTTTGTATGGCCGCGATGAGGAAGTTAATCACTACTTCTACACTGCTCTTCTCCACGGAGGCTTATCGGAAGATTCTTGGTCAAACCTGTGGGAGAAATTACTTCCGCTTGCGAAAGAAGTTTCTAAAGGCAGTCTAGGTTTTGGCGGAGAGATGGACGGGCGCTCCGTTCTTAGGGAGCTAAAGAACCCTGAGAGTCGGTATGCTCCCGAAAAGGCAGTCCTTAACATTCTTGAGAAAGCGCCCGATTCAACCATTGCTCCATTATTTGAGGCGTCCATGCGCGTGGCGGCGCAAATTGTTGACTCGAATAGGGCTGGAAGCCGCTACACGATGCTATCTAGTTTCGGTCTGCCTGAAGCCGCAATGCAGGCCCTTCGTGACAACCAGGAGCGCGTGCCGCCCTTGGCGACCGGAGGAAGGGCTGCTGCTGAGACGCAAGAGCGAAGAAGTGGCGCCCACCGATTGATCTATCTTCCGATTGCCAGTTTGCAGCTGGATTTATCTGAGGGTGTTGTGACCATGCGCTGGCCGCGCCAACAGTTCCCGCTGCATTTTGCTGGTGACAAGATTGACTATTATGTTGACGGCGAGCTAAAGGCAAGCTCCGAATTCGATATGAGTGTCGGAAAATGCATTTTGAATGCCGTCGGTATTGCCGTTAACCCTCGGGCTCGTTACGACGTGGAATTGAAGCTCATGCAGAAAGATGAGCGAGCGGGTGACTACATCGAGCTTAGTTCGTTGAGCCAGTCGTTCAGTAGGAACAAACCCGGTTGTTTTGAATTTATAAAGGACGCTAAGGGCTTCTACCGCTTGCGTGGCAAGAACGAGCGGTTAACGAAAAAGCGTCGTATCGCATACATTGTTAAAGACGGATACAAGATTGTTCCCGGGCAAGGCATGAAAGCCGTTTCGGAGTATGAGGCTTCTGGCGATTGGAACGATAACCAGATTTATATCTACGACGTTGAGCCCGGTTCGGCAGGTTCGGTTGTTGACGAGCTTACGGGCGAGGAAGTTGCCGTTTGGCAAGAACGTTATGTCGCAAAGGTTGATAAGCATCGCATTATCGGAGAAACGAGCGACGGCGTTGACTTGTATGGGCGCATTCCGAACGAACTCAATACCAGCGACGGCCTGCCCTCTGTGAGCATTGAAGCGCTTGATGGCGCGAGCGCCCTAAAAGACTTGGACATCATGTGCTGCTGCGATGGCGAGCTGGTGTCGATGCCTCGTTGCGCAATATATGAGGACGATACTGAAAATTCAGGTATTGCAAGAATAGAATTCAATCCCTCAAAAACGAGTCTATTCAGTTGGCATATTGAAGAATGCGTCATAGAGGCGAGGCAGAAATCTGCCGGTGGTAAGGTTGTTTTCCGCTACCGATTCGCAGTGGTGCCCATACAAGAATTTAGACCTCTGTCCATTAGCATTGATCGCGGGCGTGCTGTAGCTGAATATGGTTTCCAGGCGTGCCTTCCCATTGATGTTGTGCGTATTTATGAAGAAGCCGATGCGGGAGGCGAATGCGACAGGCTTAATTCCCTCAATGCCTGGGAGCGGTATGAAGCGAAGGCCCTCCTGAAGGATGAGTTCTTGCATCTCCGTATTCGTTCGAGGGAGAGCGGCAAAGAAACCGATGCCAAACTTGCTCTTGCCGCAATAGGCGTTGATATACCAGAAAGACTTGCAAATCTATCCAAGGAGCGTCCAATCTGTTTGGCAGATGCGTTGGAACTCGGCCCCAGTGCGGCAAACTTTAAGATTATCTCCTATGGTTGGAGGTACAACAGGGCTGCGCTGGTGATGCTCGGTTCAAAACCCCTATTCTTCAAGAACCTCAAACAGCCTGGCGAATACGGATTTAATCTATTTAGACATGCAAGCCTCTTTCAACAGACTGACTATAGGGCATCCAGCCGTCTTCCTCTGAGGCTGTCCCTGTGCTATGGCGATGACGTATCAACGGGAAAACTGATTCCAGCTTGGACCGATGTTCAAATGCTTGACTGCGCCGAAGGACTCGGCATTAACGGCTGGAAGTTATTGCCGGTCGATTCGCTTGGATATGTTCTTCGGTTTGAAGGCAAGCCCTTGTGCGACATTCATTTCAGGTTCTTTAGGCGTTCCAAGTATAAGGAAAGAGACGAAAAGCCGATTGCTACGGCCTTTGCGGAAAAGGGCTCTGCGGAGGTTACTCTTCCATCAAGCGTGGTGAGGCAACTGAGCAACAAGAGGGAGGTCGCAGTTGAAATGTCACCGAGCGACTTCTTTGGGGACCCTCAGCGAGAATACGCGACCAGAATCATCCTTAAATAGCAGGAGCAAATAATGACGGATGTAAAAGAATTCAACCCCATTGAGACTGCGCGCAAAGTGGAGGACTCTTATCGCGAGTACATTGCCACTACTATTCACTTTGATGACGCGGATCTGCAGAAGCAGCTTGAGACGATTCTTTGCGAGCCGGGATATCTTGCAAAGGGACCGTTTCTTGAGGCGGCGCCTCCGTACCGCAAGGATAAAACTGTGGCCGACCTGGTGGAGGAGGGGCTTCTCTGCAAGGGCATGATGAGTTTGGGCGGCGGAGAGGCGCGTAATTTTGACCCCTATCGCCCCTTATACGTGCATCAAGTTAAGGCTATCGAAAAGAGTGTGGCGGGGCGAAACTATGCCGTCGTTACGGGTACGGGTTCGGGCAAGACTGAGTGCTTCTTGCTTCCGATTCTAAATGATATCCTCACAGAATTCGAAAAGAGCGGGCGCTCCGCTGGCGTCCGTGCCATGATTCTTTACCCGATGAACGCTCTCGCAAACGATCAGCTTAAACGATTGCGCCGATTGCTGAAGGGGACCGACATCACCTTCGGGCGCTATACCGGCGATACTGAGGAGAAAGAATCCGTGGCTCTCCGTAAGTGGAAAGACGAAAACCCGGATCAAACTAGACTGCCAAATGAAATCCTCTCTCGCGAGAAAATACGTGAGAACCCACCCAACATTTTGCTTACAAACTACTCTATGCTTGAGTATCTCCTTCTACGTCCGGAGGATGCGCCGCTGTTCGAAGGGGCATTTGGTGCAAACTGGCGGCATATCGCCATCGATGAGGCGCACGTTTATTCAGGCGCGCTTGGCACCGAAATCGCATATTTGCTGCGACGAGTAAAGGCTCGTATCGAATCGGAAACAGGGGAGCTGCCCAAGCTTCATTGTTACGCAACTTCCGCAACAATCGGGTCAGAAGAAGATATGCCGAAGGTGGCTAAATTTGCTCGGGATCTTTTTGGCGAGCCTTTCTCGGGTGATCCCGCGGATCTCGATGTCATCACGAGCGAGAAAGATCAACCCCAAGATGCTCTTGATGAAAAGCCTTGGGGCACGCTTCCTCTAGACACTTGGGCGGAACTTCGCAGGGAACTTTCCGATCCTGAAAACGCAAACGTAGAAGACGTTCGCAGCACGCTCGCATCTGGTGGAGCTCCTGAAGAGGTTGTAGCGAGACTAGACGGCGAGTCCCCCCTGATGGGACTAGGAAAGATCCTTCTGGGTGAATCGTCTGCGGCAAAACTGGTGAGACGCTGCGAGCGTCTTTTCGACCTCACTGATCTTGACACCATTGAGGAGCTTGAGATCGAAGGGCTCACGGGAGATAAGAGGGGTGTGGAAATCCTCACTGCCATGGTTGAGGTGCTTTCCTCTGCGCAGCGCTCCAAGGATGTTCCCATTCTTACGAGTCGCTACCATTCCTTCTTGCGTGCTCCTGAGGGCATCTATTTAAATCTGCATACACGTAAGCTGACTCCTCACAAAACGATTGCGGAGCATTATGACGATGAAAACGATACTCCTGTATATGAGGTGTCGGTCTGTCGCCATTGTGGGCAGGCATACATCCTTGGTGAGGAGAGCTCTGATCCCGAGGTGAAGACTGCGTGGCTAAGTCCTCGACATGAAGGAACGGATTCCGACGACGAGTTTCTTCCGAGAGTCTACTACCGTCTTCTCTCTGACGAATCGGAGAGAGATCCCGATGAGAAGATCCAATGGCTGTGCCCGATATGCGGGTCTTTGTATCATGAAGCCGAGGGTGGTGCTCATCGTTTCGAGCATGAGATTGTTGCGCGCATCCCAATTGCGCTCAACCAAAACGAGAAAAAACAATCAGATGAAGCAGAGGCGCGTTGTCGTCATTGCGGATATCAGTCCGTTGTGGCAATTCAGCCAATGCGCGTTTCGCCTGAAGCTGCAGGCAGTGTCGTCTGTTACGACCTGGTCAGGGATATTCCGCCTTTTGATGAGGAGGAAGCTGACGAGGATGATTTGTTCGCAGACCTCGATGAAGAGCGCAGGGCAGGTAGTATTATCTGCTTCTCGGATAAGCGCCAGGACGCGGCTTTCTTCGCACCCGCAATGGATAGAACTTATGGGAACATCACGCGTCGTCAGCTGATAAGAGAAGCGGTGGAGACTCTGTCTCGCGATGGCGAGGGTTGTAAGCCGAGCTCAGTTATTGATTGGATAACAAGTGTTGCAAAGAGGCGATATCCGGGGGTCTTGGGTTCCAACAAGAGGGGTCAGGCGACGGCCTGGATTCTCGATGAGCTTGCGGCTGAGGATTCGCGGAACAGCCTTGAAGGCCTTGGCGTTGTAAGGATCGAGCCTACTGAATTTAACGAGGGGTTTTCCCATCCTGGGGCGAAAAAGCTTGTCGCAAGGCAAGTGGATATGCTTGATGCCGATGGGGCCACCTGGCTTTCATGCGAAGACTACATTTTGTTTGCAAGGACCTGTCTTGAACTGCTCCGAGAGAAAAACGTTATCGAGGTTCCTGAAGGGGTCCCTGAGCTAAGAAACAATCATGAGAAGCGCGGCAACCTTGTCGTGCTTGAGGGCGGCAGCTCTGCGTCAAAGGATATTGTTCAGTTTGCGGGAGATGCGGTACGTGGTACAGAAAAAAAGCGCAGTGCCTTTATTCGCAAGTACGTCAAAAGGGTCCACGGTATCGAGCTGACCCGTGAGGACGTTCGCCCGATTCTGCAAAGTCTATTCCAGTTTATGGGGGAGTATCTAAGTTGCAAGCTATTTAGGGGCGAAGGATATTTGATCGATTCGCGTGAACACTTTAGGCTTGGCAGAGATATTTGGACTATGTATCCGCATTCCAACGATGATATTGTCTACCGGTGTGATGCGTGCGGATGTGAGACTCACCTGGATACGCATGGCGTTTGCATGACAACGAAATGCAACGGCACGATGGCGAAAATGAGCTTCGCAGAGGCAAGAGACAAAGACCGCTTCTATAAAACGGTATATCAAGATGAGGCGCTTCCTCTCAAAATCGAGGAGCATACGGCGCAGCTGTCTTCTAAAAAGGCCAGGGAAATACAGAGCGATTTTATTAAGGGCGACGTTAATGTTTTGAGTTGCACAACGACATCTGAGCTGGGTGTAGACGTCGGTGATTTGAGGGCAATTTTTATGAGAAATGTTCCGCCCAGCACTGCAAACTACACACAGCGTGCTGGACGCGTTGGACGCCGCGCTGGCAAGCCTGGATATGCCATCACGTTTGCTCGCTTGCGGCCCCATGATGTCGCGTACTTTGAGGACCCAGCCAAGATAATTGGCGGCAACACGAGAGTGCCAATGTGTTATCTGAATAACGATGCCATTGCGATACGGCATGTTTTCGCTGTCGCTATGTCTGAGTTCTTTCGCTACGCGAGCCGGAGCTTGGGCAAAGACTACTCTCATGGATACAACGACTTTATGGATCTTTCTAAATCGGAGCCGGAAGGCCTCGAAGATCTTCGCCGCTTCCTTGCATCGCGGCCAAAAAGTGTCTATGAACAGCTCGTCCGCGTTGTTCCGCAAGGCATGCCTGTGGCGGAAGAAGTTGGCGTAAACGAGTGGGGGTGGGTAGCAAAGCTCGTTGGGTCAATCGATTTGGCTGAGAGTGGAGGCGGTGGCAGGCTTCCCCTTGCACATAGCCTCAAGCATGCTGATTTCGAGCGTGTTCAGGATGGTATTGAGCTGAATATGGGCGTCAACGACATTCTCGCATCCAAGCTTCTAAAGTCCAGGAATGCGCTCAAGAAGGAGAGGACTATCGCAATTCTTGCCGAGAACGGAGTATTGCCTAAGTACGGGTTTCCGACTGATCTCGTAGAGCTCCATCTTCTTGATATCGAGAATTCTGTAGGTGAGAACAGGCTCGAGCTTTCTAGGGGTATGCGTCAAGCCATTAGGGAATATGCGCCGGGGGCGGAAATCGTTGCCGGTAAGACACTCTGGAAGTCCGTCGGACTCAGAAAGCCGAAAGGGCAAGAGTTGCGAACGCGCAGATATGGAAAGTGTCCAAATTGCGAAACATTTGTATGGCCCATTGAAAACTTCAGTGACAAAGGCGAGTGCCCCGTGTGCCATACCGAGTTTGCTCTCGAAAAGAATATGCTCATACCTTCCTATGGTTTTGTCGGCACGGAAAACAAAAAAGGCGTCGGGCTTAGAAGGCCGAGGCCAAAGGGGTATGCATCGGTGCACTTTAGTCAGCACTGGCCTAACGAGACTGCGACCGGAGAATGTCGTTTCCCTGGTGGTACCGTGAAAGTAAAATACGCCGAGAACGGGCAGCTTTGTGTGCTCAATAGCCCTACTAAGGGTTTCCAAGTCTGCTCTTACTGCAATCGCGCTGCTGTTGGTGGAGAGAGGATCCAACATACCTACTGGTGCGAGAAGAGCGGCGCTGCTCCAAAGATTAATAGGTTCAGCGCACTGGGTACGGCATTTGTGAGCGACGTTCTCGAGCTCGTATTTGATTTTGATGCGGCGACGGGTTGTGGCGATGACGACTGGGAAGCTGTGATGTGGGCGCTGTTTACCGCTGCGGCCAAAATCCTTGAGGTTCCCGAGACCGAACTCGGAGGGACTACATATAAAAATGATGCAGGTAGCTTCTCAATACTCATCTATGATGACGTGCCCGGAGGAACCGGTCATGTGCGCCAGCTCAGCAAAGAGGTGACGGAGCTAATTGAAGAGGCCTATAAGGTCGTGGACGGACATTGCGGATGTGGCGAAGAAACTTGCTGCTACGGTTGTATCGCAAACTATTACAACCAAGTTGTGCAGGCGAATCTTTCTCGAGGCGCCGCAAAGCGAATTCTGGGTACTCTTCTTGCCGCCTCGTCTTTCGGTCGTTCTGCTGGCAATGCCAGCGAGGATAAAGAACTCGATTGCAAGGCGCGTATCTCCAACCCAGTTGATGGGTTTGAGCTATGGGCCTCTGATGATGGTGCAGACAACGGGGCGTTGTCGCTGGCCGAAGCGATGAAACTGTCAATCCGATCTGATTCTTCGGAGGAGTGGATCGAGTTGATTCGTGAAATGACGAACTACGACTCGCATTTGCGCTGGGAGACTCCGGGCATAGATGTGGAGCTATCTGATGCTGGCGACGACAGCGCTTATGCCACGCTTGTTTGGCGCAAGTCCAAGGTCATTCTTCTTGACGAGGAAGCGGTGGGCGATTTTGACGATGCCTTCGGCTCCGCTTGGCGATTTGCGTCAGGCTGGAGCCTGTTTGTCGTTGGCGAGTGCTCCGCCGAAGATGTGATGGACGAGATTTATTAAGAGGCGTAGCTGTGGCTGCAAGAATGATACCGAGCCTTGGCCCGGCTGAATACGACGATCGGAGCCGTGAGGGGGAGATTTATTACGCGCTGAGTAAACTTCCCGATGATTTTACGGTTATCCATTCATACAAGATGCTGGATGTTGTGGATGGAAACGCTATTGAGCAGAGGGAAGCCGATTTCGTCGTGTTTAATCGCAGGCTCGGTATCCTTGTCATCGAGGCGAAGGCGGGAAAGATCCGCTGCGAAAACGGCGAGTGGCTATACGGTAACGGCATATCGATGAGGAGACATGGAGGGCCTTATCGGCAGGCGGATAGCATCAAATGGAAGCTCATTAATCGCTTTGAGGATGTAGGGTTAGGGGAGCTTTGTGGTAGGTGCAAGGTTGCTCATGCGGTTTGGCTTCCGTCCCTGGGGGCACATGAACTTGGTTTTATTGATTACTCCCCCGAGGCTTCTCGCGATATTACTTTGTGCAAAACAGACCTGGGTGACCCGACAGCCCGGATAACTCGAATCATGAAGATGGATATTGGGGGAAGGGAGACGAGACTCTCCGAGACCGAGGCCCAAGAAGTCTTGCATAAAGTGCTCTTGCCGGAGTTCGATATCGTCCCGACGAATTCGGTGGACTATCGATATAACGATTTCGTGTTCGCAAGGCTGCTGGACTCGCAGGCTCGCGTGTTGAATTTCATAAAGGATCAGAAAACAGCTGTAATTAATGGGGCGGCAGGAACTGGTAAAACCCTCATTGCAGTTGAGAGGGCTAGACAGGCCGCCTGTACGGGCAGGGTTCTCTTTTTGTGCTTTAATTCGCTTTTGAAGGAAGAGATTGCTAGAAGGTGCAACGATGTCCCGGAAATCGACGTCTATACAATTCCGGGCTACGCCTGCAAGGTCTGCAATTCTCTCAAGCCAAACTATGCCAGCCTGACCGAAGAGCTCATGGAGCACCCTGACTCGTTTCCCTATCAGCACATCGTAATAGACGAAGGCCAAGACTTTGGCCTCAAGGCTATTGAGGACGCGATGGTGCTCGAAACGTTACGCTCTATTGTGGATTCAAATCCGGAAAGCACCATGTATCTCTTTTACGACAAAAGGCAGTTTGTCCAAGGCTCAACTATGCCCAGCTTCCTTATGGATGCCGATTGCAAGCTAACACTTTATGTAAACTGCCGGAATACGGAGGCTATCGAGAAGTCTTCCCTGAGTGCTCTTGGTGAAGCGCACGGTTTTAGAATGCAGGTTATGGCTAAGCTTGGCAAGCCCCCATTGCTTATGATTGATTGTGACGCCGCCGCGCAAGAGGCATATGTGGATAAGCATATCGCTCTACTCAAGAATGCCGGTATTAATGACATTGTGATTATCACATGCAAGACGCTGGAAAATTCTAAGCTGTCGGGCTGTTTCACTGGCGATCAGAGCTTAAAGAGGTGGAAAGGTCAGAAGATTCTCGTCCATACGGTAAGGAAGTTCAAGGGGATGGAGGCTGCTGCGGTAATTTTGATTGATGTTGATCAAGCCTTATGGGAACAGCCGTCCATGAGCTACATGCCGGAGCCTGGAACATTGTTTTATACGGCTGCTTCAAGGGCACGGCATGAGCTTAGAATTGTTTGCGACATGAATGAGGACGCCTGCAACCAAGCGCTCGTGGCGATGGGCGAAAAAACGAATAGGCGCCCCGCCAAGAAGTTCGCAAATGTTCTGGGGGCAGTATTGGTTGGATAGGGCGTCGGCGCGCCCCGCCGCCCTTTGTGAATCCGGAATTGATTCCTAGGAGTTTCGCTGCTGCTTTCGTTGCTATTCATGCCATGCGCAGGCAGCAGCTAAATCACCGGGATATACCGTGACAAATACTCCTTGAGCGCTGGGTCGCATACATAAAGAAACGTTCCCAGCATGCCGCGCGTCATGAGAACGTAGTAGGCGTTGACGATAATCTTTCGTAGGTCGTCGTCGCTTGCCTTTTTCTTTGCGACGGTATCTTTGAAGTTTGCCTTGTTAACGCAGACGCCCCCTTTGTCGTTGTCGTAGTAAATGTCGGGACCCAGAATTACGAATCCGTAATTGAGGTCGTAGCCCTGCACTGTGTGAATGCAACCAACCTCATTGACAGCGTTGACAGAGTTGACCCAATCCTTTTGAGTTGAATTCCAGCGTTTGCGAATGCCCTCGATGACGATATCGAACGCATCTTTATTGGTCTTGGTTTCCCACTTCCAAGCGAAGCCGGCAGTCATACGGGACAGCCTAACTTCTTTTTCTTTGGTCTGCTGTAGGGAGCAGAAATCTTCAAACCGGTCGACTATGCCAAACTGGTACCTGGGGATATCACTGTCGGGATCGCCGGCTTGCGAGTCGTAAGGCCGAGAGGCAAAGAGCTCATCAAACTTCATGCCGGCATGCATGTACGCTTTGTTATCAAGCAGGTCGTAGACAAAATCGAGGTACTCATCGCCGCCACGCACACGCATTTGGGTGCTCAAGTTGAATTCTTCGGTCTCGATTCCTGCTTCTTCGAGTTGGTTGAGTCGTTGCTCAAGACCGTCTCGATTGAGGCCGGATGCCCTGACTTGCTGCTTGGGGTCATAAAACAGATATGCCTTGTCGCAGCATTTGAATATCCAGTCAACTTGGTTGCTTGTGTGCGGAAGGTCAAGACGATCACAAGTGCTATAGAAGGCCTTGATGCCGGAGCCCATGCTTAGATAATTACCCAGTCGATGTGCTTCATCGACAAGTAGGATGTCATAACGATCATTTTTGGTTACGTCACTGGGGCTCAAGATATCGCCAGGCTTTAACCCTGGAAGGAAGTGCGTGAGTTTCCTGAGGGTCTTTTTCAGGGAATCCATGGGGGTGACAAAACCGACTCGCAGGCCGGAAAGGTTGGGCTCATTTTTGATTTTGAACATGAGACTGATGGCGAGGATTGTTTTACCTGTTCCCGGCGCGCCATTCACGACGGTTATACGTTCTCTTTTTGAGCCGCCATGTTTTACGTCTTCATGCTCCTGTTCGAGACGTTTAAAAATCGTCTCAATCGTTTCGTATTGGTCGGGCGTAAGCGTCTTGAAAGGCGAGAACTTGAACAGATCGGAGTTCTCGAGCTCTTCAATCGGATGAATCGCGTATTTTTCTTCGCGAAGCTTTGTCCAGAGGTCTCGGAACCTCTGGCGATACTGAGGCCGCTCAAAATAATCGAATTGGGCATAGCCGTTGTTGGCATTGGTGACCTGGTATTTTTCGTCGGCACAGAACAGCTCAATAAGTCGATTCTCGAACTCGAACGTTGCGGATTGGTTGAAGGTGGGATTGTCGATCAGAAGGGTCCGGTCGAAGTCCTTGTCCACGTTTGCAGCGTGTTGTTTCATACGGCGCTGGTAATTGGTTGTTTGGCCGATGTATGCCGTCTTGTTTTTGCTGTTGGTAAGAATGTAAAGGACAGGCCAGCTCTCGTCATGATGGGTCCCGGGCTTTGGCGTGCCAAAGTCCTGAAGCGATTCGCTTGTCTCAAAGGGCTGGGGTAGGGGAAGCGTGTATTGCCGAAGGGCGAACTCATTACTCATGATGGTCCGCCTTTCTGTATTCGTTAGATGATGCGTCGACGGGGTAGCGCTCGCCATTGCGCTTGAGCTTGGACGAAAGCGCCGCTGGCAGGTCGATTTCATTTAAATCTGCGAAACGCAGAAGGAAAAGGAGCGTGTCGGCGACTTCGTCTTCGATAGCTTGGCGTTGCTCGGTGTCTTCGAACATTTCTGCAATGCGCTCGTCGCTCACAAAACGAAAGAGCTGAAGGAGCTCGGAGGACTCAGTTGCCATGCCTATGGCAAGCTCTTTTGGCGTGTGATATTTGCGCCAGTCGCGTGCATCACAAAAGTCCCTGACTTGTTCCGTCATGGCATCGAGCTTATCCATCGTCCGCAACCTCCCTGATGTTCATTATTTTATTATGGCCGTATCTGGGATTTATTGCACATCATTTGGGGTGTGCGGTTTGTTCGGTCGCGATTGCCTGGTAGGAGGTTTCACCATGAAGATCGAAGTCGATGTAGATCAGTTGCGCGAGAGCCTGCTCGACCGCGCGGGGTCTGCGGCGGGCGTGGGCTTTCCGGCCGCCATGCTCGACGTGATGGATATCGAGGACGAGTCGCCCCAAGAGCTCCTAGCCCGAGCCGAACGCGAAGGCCTTAACCTCCGAGACTTTGCCGTCGACGATGGCGCGGACGATGACTACGGCGCAGACGAGGACTGGTAGCCATAGCCACCCCTCAACCTTATCCCCTCAATAACTTGCGGTGAAATAGGGACTGTTTAGGCTGCTAGAAGGCCTATTCAGTCCCTATTTCACCGCAACTTATGGGTGGGGATGGCTACGATGCCAGCGTGGCGATGACGGCTTCGTCGCCGGCGTATATGAGGGTGTTGCCGTCGGGGATGATGGTTTGGCCGTCGCGTTTGAGCATCACCACGATAAAGGGGTGCTTGCCTTGTGGCACATCGCGCAGGCGCAGTCCTGCCAGGCGACCGTGGGGTGTCACGGTGACCTCGCGCAGCGTAACCTCGGCACGCTCTTCAAACGTCGGCGCGGCCATAACCAGAAGGTCGCCTTCTTCAATTACGGTGTCGCCGTTGGGCAGCACCGGGTGCGCGCCGTCGCGCAGCACCAGGACTACGAGCATGTCCGCCGCACTGCCAATGTCCGCGAGCGAGCGCCCCGCAAACGGATGCCCTACACCCACCTTGAGCTTAACGAAAGACATGCCGTCCTCGTCGCGGTAGTCGTTAAACGTGCGGCGCACGTCGCCTTCCGCGTCGATCATATCGAGTTTCTTCGCCACCGCCGGCAGCAGCGAGCCCTGCACCACAATGCTCGACACGGCGATCACAAACACCAGGTCAAACAGGTCGTGACCACCGGGAACACCGACCACCACGGCAAAGAGGCTAAACACGACCGAAGCGGCACCGCGCAGACCCGCCCAGCTTACGAGCGCAACCTGGCGAGGGTTAGTCTTAAAGGGCGCCAACAGCAGGCCCACGGCGATGGGGCGGCTCACAAAGAGCATAAACGCCATGAGTGCCAGGCCCGGTAGCAGCATTTGCGGCAGGCGTGCGGGTGTCACGAGCAGGCCAAGCAAGAAGAAGATCGTCATCTCGGCCATCTCGGTGAGGGTGTCAAAGAAGTGCGCCATCTCGACCTTGCCGGTGATGTCGCTCGCACCCAGCACAATGCCTGCCAGGTATACGGACAAAAAGCCGTTGCCACCCAGATAGCTTGGCAGCGCGTAGGCAATGATCGCCACGGCGAACAAGAAGATGGTCTGCGCGCCCTCGGCCGTTGCATGTGCGCGTTCAATCAGGCGGCTGGATATCCAGCCGATGGCAAGGCCCAGCCCCACACCCAGAATGATCTGTTTGGCCAGCAGCACGGGAATGTCGATGTTGCCGCCCGCCGCGAGGGTCGCGAGCACCGCGGTGAGCATGTAGGCGACGGGGTCGTTGGAGCCTGATTCGACCTCGAGCAGCGAGTCGGTGCCGCCCTTTAGTGACAGGCTGTGCTCGCGCGGCACGCTAAAGACGCTCGCCGCATCGGTCGACGCCACGACCGAGCCTAGCAGCAGGCCGCCTATCCAGTCGAAGCCCAGCGCGAAGTGCGCAAAGGCGCCCGTGATGCCGGCGGTGATGACGACGCCGAGCGTGCTCAGCAGTACCGCGGGCGCGGTAACGGGCTTGGCGCGGTCGATATTGGTGTTAAAGCCGCCGTAGAACATGATGAACAGCAGCGCCGTGCTGCAGACGGTTTCGGTAAGCGCGTAGTCGCTAAAGTCGATGTGCGCGGGGCCGTTGACGCCCAGCAGCATGCCCAGCGCGATAAAGATGAGCAGGGTGGGGAAGGGGAGCTTTTTGCCGACGGGTTTGATGGTCAGGCACAAAATGATGACGAGGCCGATAAAGAGAAGTATCTGGTTCATGGATAGTGTCCGCTCCTGGGTGGTTTGCGTGGCACGGTCAATTGTCTGGGGTTATTTGTACCCAAAGATGGTGGGTTTATGGGGCCGAGCCGCGGGCGTTCGCATTAACGACACGAGGCTGGGGCGCGGGCGGTGGTGCTTGCGGTGTTGATGCTGGTGGCGCGGTGTTTTCGGGGCGTGCGGGCGACCGCTTGTGACCGTTGGCAGCGGTGGCACTTTCCAGCTTTACTGCAACGGAGTACAATGGGTAACGTTTAAGTTCAACTTGAAGTTTTAGTCGTGGCATCGGGCTTCGGCCGTAATGCAGGGAAAGGCGTTCCATGGCGATCTATGTGACATCTGATGCTCACGGGCACGTGCGCGCGCTGGACGAGGCACTTTCCAAGATCTCGCTGACGTCCGACGACACGCTGTATGTGCTGGGTGACACGATCGACCGCGGTCCCGATCCGGTCGGTGTCATCAATTTGGTGCGGTCGCTGCCCAACGCTCGCGTGCTTAAGGGCAACCACGAGCAGATTATGCTCGACGCGATCATTGGCCAGGACCCGCTCGATGCCGAGACCTGGGATATCAACGGCGGATGGACCACGCGCCAACAGCTCAACGAAATGGAGTTTGAGGCATACGAGGAGCTGGTACGCTGGGCTGCTGCCCTGCCGCTCTATGCGGTGGCGGAGACTGCCGAGCGTCCGTATCTGCTGGTGCACGCCGGTATTCAGACCGAGGCGGCACGTGCGTTTTTGCTTGAGCATGGTGTCGATTGCGGCGACGGCAGGGGAGCGGTCGATGCCGATTGCGAGCTGCTGCAGCAAATGCTCGCCGTGCAGTCGTCCGATGACTTGCTGTGGATTCGCCATGGCTATTGGGATGCCCCGACGGGGCTGCTTTCTGCCGAGGGCAAGGGTCCGGTCGTGGTGAGCGGCCACACGCCCACGGTGTCGCTCGGGCGTTATTGCGAGGTCGGCGGCCTGGCGGGACTCGACGAGGAGTCGGGCCGCGGGCAGATTGTGTGCCTGGGTGGCGAGGATACCGCCGGTGTTTCCGACCGCATCGACATCGACTGCGCCGCCGCCACCGGTTCCGAGTTCGGCCGCGTCGGGATCCTGCGTCTGGATGACGGGGCGGAGTTTTATGCGAACATCAACCCGGGCGAATAATCGCTGCAAAGGGTAGCTAATTTGGGACGGGGCCTTTTTGACTACTTTTGCCCTTCTGCCCGCTAATTGATTTTTCTGGGACGGGGATTAAATAATCATTTGGCCGCCCGCTGGCTAAGTGAGTAGACTTTTTTGGAAATGCCGAGCACTCAACATATTTGCCTCAATAAAACCGCAGGTCACAGACTTGTGCTTTGTCGGTGTGATCGGGGATTCGGTAAAAGTCTACTCACTTAGTTTTGCGTGATGCATATTGTCCGCAACGAGACCCCGGCCGGGGTGATTCCATCGCAAATTCCGGTGACCGGGGGCAGCTAATTAGGCGCCGTACGGGTTGCGGGCTCGTTCTATGCGCTGGCGGATGTGGGCGTATTCGACAATCAACAGCACCAGCAGTAGGGCCATGATAGCCAGGTAGCTTACGACGGCACCCATCAGGCCAAGCAGGTTGATCAGGATCACCGGGAGCACTACGCTCACGGCAAAGCAGATCAGGTAGATCTTGGTGACGTCTCCAGCGTGGCGCAGCACCGTGATGATGGCATAGATAAAGTCGATGGCCGCGGTTACACCGCCGGCGACGACCATCAGCAGTGCCAATGTGCGGTAGCGCTCAAAGTTGAGGCCGTACATAAAGCTCATGAGGGGAATGCCGGGACCGGCCATAAATGCGGCGCACACGCCGGTGATGGCCACGATTAGTGCCATAACGGCAATAATAATCAAGTCAAAACGGCGGCGTTTGCGCGGGTTCGCCCAAATGCTCGACAGACGCAGGAGCTGCGGTTTATAGACAAATCCGATGCTCAGCAAAATAGCCTGCGCTGGAAAGAACAGGGCATTAAAGTACAGCTGGTATTTGTAGGCCAGCGTGCCTTCCATCACAAACTTGGGCATGCTCTCGATAAGGTTGAATAAAAAGAGCGCGCCAAAGAGCGGGGCGCACTGGACAAACAGGTGGCCGACCTCGCGCAGACTCACGTGGCGCGATTTTTCGGTCTCGAGCAGAGCGAGCGGCGCGGTGACCAGCATGAGCGAGGCGATGGCGGTGACACCCGTGGCCATCGCCGCGATGGGCATACTGCGCGTAAGGAACAGCGCCACGCTAAAGACCGCGATGACGCCGACGGAGCGTAGCGTTTGGCTCATGCCGGCCAGGTAGAGTTTGTCGGCCTGCTGCAGGCGGCCCTCGTATACGTCGGCGACGCCGTCGACCACCTTATAGAGGTAGACGCCCAGGCCGATCGTCGCCATGTGCGCGTCGTAGCCGCGGGCGCTGCTGTATGCAAGGCCGCAGGCCAGCGCGATCGCTCCGCAAAGCCAGCGATTGAGCTGGTAGGAGGCAAAGGACGTCTTCTCGTCGATATCCGAGACCTGGAAATTGCGCACGCCGTAGTTGCACGCGATCATGATGAGCGTGCCAGTGACAAAGGCGATGGAGAACTTGCCGGCTTCCTCGGCGCCCACAAGCTGCGTGGACACGATGGTGAGCAGCGGAAACGCCATGCCCCATACGGCGGTGCCGAGGGTGTTCCAAAGATAGTCGCGACTGGTGGCGTGCTCTTCGTATTCGGCTTCCTGCGTGGAGAAACCGCCGCCGTAGACGGCTCCGAGCAGGCGGTTCCACCAGGCATTGACCATGCGGTGGATGGGGCCGGGCTGGCGATCGCGCTCGCGGCGACGGCGTGTGGCCTGGTTGCTGTCGGGACCGCCGGCGTTACGCTGGCTTAGCTCTTGGATTCGTGCGAGCTCCTCGGCGGTGTGCGATGCGGGGAACAGGCCGTTCTCGATGCGTCCGCCCTGCCCGTGCGCCCCGCCCGATACGATGGGGTCGGTGACGCCGTTGCGGCGGGCGATGGCGCGGCGGATGCTATCGAGGGGCGTGATGCTCAAGGCGGAGTCCTTTCTATTGCTGCGCTCTAGTATAGACGCGGCGGTGTTTGCTCGTGTTTTTGAACGGATTGTTCAATATTTCGGCAGGCGGCAGAAAATTGTCGGTAAGCGTGCGGTATCCTGTTCAAGTTTTATGACACCCCCGATGCCGCCCTCGCGGTACCAAGGAGCTTTTACCCATGGACGTCGCCGCATTTTTGCTGGCTCTTGTGCCTATCATCTGGCTTGTCGTGATGCTGCTGTGCTTTAAATGGTCGGCCTGGAAAGCCGCGATTGGTTCGTTTGTTCTTTCGTGCGTGCTCGCCTTTGCGTGGTGGCATTTGCCGGTGGCGCAGATAGCCACGGCCTCGCTCGAGGGCTTTTTGATGGCGCTGTGGCCCATCGTGTTGGTGATTATCGCCGCCGTCTTTACGTATAACCTCTGCGTTCGCACGGGCGCCATGGACGTGATCGGCAGCATGATCACCTCCATCAGCAGCGATCGCCGTCTGCTGGCGCTGCTCGTGGCGTGGTGCTTCGGCGGCTTTATGGAGGGCATGGCTGGCTTTGGTACCGCTGTCGCCATTCCCGCCGGCATGCTCGCGGGCCTTGGTTTTGAGGCCGTGCCTGCCGTGCTGATCTGCCTGCTGGCCAACGGCGTGCCCACGCCCTACGGCTCCATCGGCATCCCCACGGTGTCCGTTGCCGACCTGGTGGGTCTGGATTCCCTGCACCTGGCGACCGTTCAGCTGGTGCAGCTCGCACCGTTCTTTGTGGTGATGCCGCTGCTCATCGTGTTGGTTGCGGGCCGCGTGACCGACGATCAAGGCGATGTTGCGAGCGTAGGCGAGCGCCTGCACGGCGTGGCCGGTATCGCGCTGCTCTCTGGCGCGTCCTTTGTCGGCGCTGCCCTGGTCGTCGCTATGTTTGTGGGCCCCGAGCTTGCCGTGGTCGTGGGCTCCATCGTGTCGCTCGCGCTGACCGCCGCGCTTGCCATGCGCGCCGAGAAGTCCGGTCACCTGGACGCGCGCTTCCATATGAATATCGATTCCGGCGAGCAGCTCACCCTTAAATCGGCGCTTTCGGCCTGGTCGTGCTTCATTCTGATTTTTGTACTGCTGCTGGGTACGTCCAACCTGGTGCCCGCCGTGCATGCCGCGCTTGCGCCCTTTGCAAGCCACGTGCAGGTGTATTGCGGCGAGAACCCCGGTACGCTTACGTTTTCGTGGATTAACACGCCGGGTGTTTGGATCTTCCTGGCCGCGTTTATCGGCGGTGCGATTCAGGGCGCTTCGCCGCGTCTGATGGGCGAGGTGCTGGCCGCGACTGTCAAGCAGATGATGCCGACGGTAATCACGATGCTTTCGGTGCTGGGCTGCGCCAAGGTGATGGGCTATGCGGGCATGATCTCGTCGATCAGTGCGTTTTGCATTGCCGTCGCCGGTGGGCTGTACCCGATTCTGGCTCCGTGGATCGGTGCCGTCGGTGCGTTCGTGACCGGTTCGGGCACGTCCTCGGGCATGCTGTTTGGTCCCATTCAGAGCCAGGCGGCTACTGCGCTGGGTGTGAGTGACTATTGGATGGTCGCGCTGAACGCCCTGGGTGTCGCTGCCGGCAAGATGATCTCGCCGCAGACCCTCGCTATTGGCCTGGCTGCCGTGCACGTGCGCGGTAAGGACGCCGAGCTCTTGGGCGCGGTGCTGCCCTACGCCGCCGGCATGCTGGTCCTCATGAGCGCCATCGCCATGCTCGGCCAAGGCCTGCCACTGTAGCCGGCACTCTGGGAACGTCCCTAAGTGCCGGCATCTGGGGACACTCCTTGGTTGTTGCCTGTTCAAGAGTGTCCCCAACGACTAGTCGTTTAAGAACGTCCCAATGTCTAGGCCGCTTGCCTGCGATTTTTGACCGTTGGGCGGGCGCTTCGTCGTTGCCGCAAAAACGTTTTTGCATATCGGGTACAACGGGCTTTACGTGAGTAAAGTGCGCGCCGCGTCCACGTGCCGCGCTTTTAAAGGAGGCCCCATGCCTGGTGTTACCCCTGCAGAAGTTCTGTCCAACTTTGGCATTACGCTGGTCGAAGACCCCGCCGAGAACCAGCCCCGCCTGCTGGTTGACCTGCCGGCAGCCGAGCTTGTCGAGTATGCCATCCGCCGCAACGAAGGCCGCATGGCCTCCAACGGCGCGCTGGTGATCGAGACGGGGGAGCGTACTGGTCGTTCTCGCAACGATCGCTTTATCGTTGACACCCCCGATGTTCACGACAAGATTGCCTGGGGCGCCGTCAACCGCCCTCTTTCGACCGAGAGCTACGAGGCCATCAAGACCGGTATCGTCGACTACCTCAACGAGCGCGACGTATTCGTCACGCGCGGCATGGCGGGCGCCGACCGCAACCACACGCGTCGCCTGCTCGTCGCCTGCGAGCGTGCCAGCCAGGCGCTCTTCATTAAGCAGATGCTCGCCCGTCCGCTCGCTCGTGAAATCGCGCGCACCGGTGAGCCGGACTTTTGCGTGCTCGCCGCTCCCGGCTACCAGTGCGACCCCGCCATCAAGGGCCTCAACTCCAGCGCCGCCGTGGTCATCAACTTCCAGGAGCGCGTGATTCTGGTTGCCGGCACCGGTTACTCCGGCGAAATCAAAAAGTCCATCTTCAGCGTTATGAACTACCTGCTGCCTGTCGAGGACGATGTGCTGCCCATGCACTGCTCGGCCAGCATGGATCCCGTCACGCACGAGACGGCCGTGTTCTTTGGCCTTTCCGGCACGGGCAAGACCACGCTTTCGGCCAACCCCACGCGCCTGCTGATCGGCGACGACGAGCACGGCTGGTCCGACATGGGCATCTTCAACATCGAGGGAGGCTGCTATGCCAAGTGCGAGGGCCTGGACGCGTTCCATGAGCCCGAGATCTTCAACGCCGTCCGCTTTGGCGCCGTCTGCGAAAACGTGGTGCTCGATGAGAATCGCAAGCCTAACTATGATGATGTCTCGATCACGCACAATACGCGCGTGGCCTATCCCGTCGAGCACATTCCCAACGCGTGGACCAAGGGCATGGGCACCACCCCGAGCGTTGTGCTGTTTTTGACCTGTGATGCCTTTGGCGTGCTGCCGCCCATCTCGCGCCTGACGGCCGACGCCGCCATGTATCACTTTGTGACGGGCTTTACGGCCAAGATCCCCGGCACCGAGGTCGGCGTCACCGAGCCCACGCCCACGTTCTCCTCGCTGTTTGGCGAGCCGTTTATGCCGCTCGATTCCATGGTCTATGCCAAGATGCTCGGCGAGCGTATCGCCGACGGTCGCACCCGCGTCTATCTGGTCAACACTGGCTGGATTGGCGGCGGCTACGGCGTGGGCCATCGCATCGAGCTTGCCTACACGCGTGCCCTGGTGGCCCGCGCTCTCGACGGTACCATCGAGGACAGCGAGTTCGTGCACGACGACATCTTTAACGTCGACATTCCCACCACGTGCCATGGCGTGCCCGACGGCATTCTGGTGCCGCGCCAGTACTGGCAGAGCACCGCTCGCTACGACGAGGCCGCGCACAACCTGGCCGTGATGTTTGAGGAGAACTTCGAGAAGAAGTACTCGCACCTGCCCGAGTCCGTCAAAGCCGCCGGCCCGCACGCCCAGGTGTCCGCCGAGGCCCGTCATCGCGGCCGCGGGTTGCTGGGACTCCGCCGCTAGCGCCGCCTTAGACCCAAAACCACCACGAAGGGGACAGGCACCTTTGTGGTGGTTTTGCTCGCGCGGATGACTCAGGTTACAATACGCCTGACATATCGTCCCCTTCTCCGGATGGGGACAGCGCAAGCGCTCTTGTGGCGGCACCGTAGGACTTTGAAGGTGGCCGTCGTAAGGGCGCTTTTTGTTTGGGTGCCCTCGCTCGGGCGCGAATCGTGAAGGGAGCACGTATGAAGAGCTTTATTGCCGAGGATTCATTTTGGGAGCTGTTTCCTCAGGCGGCGGTCGGTGTTGTGGTCGTGGAGGGTATGAAGCCCGCGGCCCAGATACCTCAAGAGGATGTGGACGCGATAGCGGCGCTGCTCGACCGTGCCAATATCGATGCGGAGCGTCATCTGACCAGCGATACAATCAGCGAGAACGCACCGGTCAAGGCATGGCGCGAGGCCTATCGTCTGTTCAAGACCAAAAAGGGCGCGCGCTGTTCAATCGAGAACCTGCTCAAGCGCGTGCTCAAGGGCAAGCCGGTGGGCCACATTACGCCCGCGGTGGATATCTATAACACGGTGTCGCTGTCCTATGCACTGCCCGTGGGAGGCGAGGATCTGCATGCGATTGAGGGGGACCTTCGCTTGAAGGTGACCGACGGCGGGGATGCGTTCCTGCCGCTTGGCGAGGAAGCGGACGACCCGACGCTGCCCGGCGAGCTCGCCTACATTGACGATGCGGGCGCCGTGTGCCGCTGCTGGAACTGGCGCGATGGCGTTCGAACGGCTCTATCCGACGATTCGGCCGACGCGTTTTTGGCGATTGAGTGCGTAGAGCCCGAGCGTATGGGGGACTGTCAGGCCGCCATCGATCGCTTAGCCGAGCTGCTTGAGCGCTATCTGGGGGCGACGGTTGTCGTTAAGACGCTTGTGACCCGCGACAATCCCCGCGTGGAGCTGTAGCAACTTCTGCAAATCATACTCGCCGGTCAAAACCACCACAAAGGTGCCTGTCCCCTTTGTGGTGGTTTTTATGTTGATGGGTTAACAAATAGGGCGTGCAGGGCTGGCGGTCGTTAAGTACGGCTAAGATGTTTACCCGTTAGCATTATGCAAGCGAAAGGCGGTCGTCTCCCATGCAACAGAGCGACGAGACACGTTTCGAGGACTTTGTCGGACTGATCAGCGGACTCTACAAGGAGATCCAGCGCATTAAGACATCTGAGGGCGCAAGGCTGGGCCTTAAGGGCTCCGATATCATGTGCCTGTACTATCTTGAGCGCAGCAAGGACGGTCTGACTGGTGCCGACCTCGCCCGCATGGCTGGTGTGACCCGCGCTGCCGTCTCGCGCACGCTGGCGCATCTGGAGGAGGGCGGCTACGTCGAAGTTGACGATTCGGGCGATGCCGCCGTTAAGTATCGCGCCCCGGTTCGCCTGACCACGTTGGGCGGCGAGAGCATGAACGAGGCCGATTGCATTATTCGTGAAGTGCTCGACACCACCGGTAAGGCCATGGGCGTGGAGCAGCGCGAGCAGATGTATGCATCGCTGCGTACGATTCTCAACACCTTGCGCGAGCTGTAGGGCCACCAAGGCATTTGCTTCCCATTAACAACTGCATCGTCCCGTTTGAGCGCGTATACCGTGCCGGGGCATTGCTGTCAAAATTCCCTGCGCGGGACCTGCGCAAGAAAGGATTCGTTATGTCCGTTCGCATTATTACCGATTCCGCAAGCGATATGTCGCCGGCCGAGCATCCGGCACTGGCCGTTTTGCCGCTGTCCGTCACCTTTGGAACCGATGTGTTCATGGATGGCATCGACATCGATCACCAGCGCTTTTACGAGATGCTCGTGGAGCGCGATGAGCTGCCCAAGACCGGTCAGGTTAACCCGTACGCGTTTTCGCAGGCTATCGCCGAGGTTCGCGAAGCCGGCGATGAGGCTGTGATTATTACCGTGGGCGCTAAGCTGTCGGGCACCAATCAGAGCGCCCGTACCGCACTAGCCGAGGCGCCGGGCGGCGATGTGTACGTGGTTGATAGCAACAACGTCACCCTGGGTGAACGCATTCTGGTCGAGTATGCGCTGCGCTTGGTGGACGAGGGCCGTAGCGCGGCCCAGATCGCGGCGGCGGTCGAGGCCGTGCGCGACCGCGTGGTGGTTATTGGCCTGCTCGAGACGCTGGAGTACCTGGTGCGCGGCGGTCGCCTGTCTGCTGCTGCCGGCGCCGTGGGTACGCTGCTCAACGTAAAGCCCGTGGTAGCTGCCGAGGACGGTCTGATTGTGCAGCTGGGAAAGGCGCGCGGTTCCAAGAACGGCCGCAACCTGCTGAACCAAAAGGTCGAAAAGGCGGGCGGCATCGACTTTTCCATGCCGCTGGCGCTCGGCTATACGGGCCTTTCGGATGCGGTGCTCAAGAAGTATATCGAGGACAGCGCGGCACTGTGGGCTGGCCACACCGAGGGCGAGCTGCCCGTTCACACCATCGGTGCCACCATCGGTACCCACGTAGGCCCCGGTGCCGTAGCCGTAGCCTTCTTCCATCCCGCCAACTAACCAACCTGCCAACAAATGATCCCTTGGGGACGGAGGAAAACGGATCATCGACCGCACGGAGGCCGTGAATGATCCGTTTTCCTCCGTCCCCAAGGGATCATTTCTTTATGCTGTTAATGCGGAGAAGGGGAGCGAGCGATGGCGTCTGAGGGCTTTTTTGAGCAGGTGTATGAGGTGGTCGAGCAGATCCCCGAGGGGATGGTCGCCACGTACGGTCAGGTGGCGCTGCTCGCCGGTCGCGCGCGAAGTGCACGCTATGTGGGGTATGCGCTGCATAGCAACCCACGCCCTGGTCAAATTCCCTGTCATCGCGTGGTGTTTGCCGACGGCCGTATCTGTGAGGGCTTTGCCTTTGGCGGTCCCGATGCTCAGCGCGAGCTCTTAATGGGGGAGGGCGTGGCGTTTACCGATTCCATGCACGTCGACTTGGCCGCCTGTCGCTGGCCAGCAGGGTTCTAGCGGCTCTACTGTGGCCAAAACCGCCACAAAGGTGCCTGTCCCCTTTGCGGCGGTTTTCCGTTGTAGGTTTACCGGGGCTAACTTATGGAGAAGCTATGGCGGCTCATATTGATGCTGCAAAGTAAACCACGGTGAACTATATTTTATTCAACAACGGAGCGGGCAATAGGCGATGAAAAAAGCCTGCCCTGTTGAGTTTGATTCGCATCCCTCCCCTCTGTGCGATTCAACGGTGTACTTCGGGAACGGGCCCGCTGGCAACTGACTGCCGGCGGGCCCGTTCCCGTTTGTCGGGGGAGTGCGATGGGCGGAGCCGAACCGGTCGGGCACCAAAAAAAGGCGGACGCCGTAGCGCCCGCCCTATAGCAATCGAAAGTTCAAGCCAGCAGGTCGGTCTAGTACACCATGCCCATGGCGTCCCGAACCTCGGCCAGGGTCTGCTCGGCGATCTCGTTGGCGCGACGGTTGCCCTCGTGCAGCACGTCCTTCACGTAGTCCAGATCGTTCTCGTAGCGCTGACGACGCTCGCGGATCGGCGCGAAGTACTCGTTGACGGCCTCGGTCACGTACTTCTTGAGCTGGCCGGAGCCGCCCATGCCAATCTCCTCGGCAATCTCGACCTCGGAACGGCCGGTGCAGATCGCGGCGGTCGAAAGCAGGCCGGAAACGCCGGGGCGGTTCTCGGGATCAAACGTGATCATGCGCTCGGAGTCGGTCTGGC
>OLOW01000483.1_pt1 | contig 26794 bp, 19 predicted proteins | sample 1672801 | NCBI WGS metagenome assembly OLOW01 (sample SAMEA3136725, study PRJEB25190) | human gut metagenome | biome: human gut; feature: human-associated habitat; material: faeces | place: Austria | collected 2013 | reverse complement strand
GAGCTGGACCGGCAGCGGCTGGAGGGGCTTACGGAGGCCCTGGAGGAGGCCAGGGTGGTGACGGACACCGCTATTTTGGGGTCAGGTTCTTTAGACTGGGAGCCAGGTATAGCAGCGGTGGCTTTGGACGCCGGTACTTTGGCGGCCTTGGCCGAAAAGCTACCGGAGGAAGCCCCTCTGTACGGAATGGGTGTCAGCGGCTCGGTGCTGGAGCTTTTGGAAGCCGGCCGTATTTGCGCCTTGGCGGCGGTGAATGAATATGACCTGGGATACCTGACCTTATCCGCTGCTGCTGGCCTTGTGTCCGGCCGCTATCAACCTCCAGAGCTGCTAACGCCATTTCTGGTGACAGGAGAGGAAATGTTTGATCCTCCGTATGCCGCGCAGCTGGTTCCCATGGGGTAAACGATTGGAACTTAAGAAAGGAATGAAAGAGATGAACAAGCGGCTTTGGGCGCTTTTGACCGCTCTGGCGCTGCTTTTGCCCGGATGTGGAGGAGGCGGAGGGGAGAATCGGCCGGAGATCCGGGTGGGCCTGGCGCTTTATAAAGAGGACGATACGTTCATTGAGGCCATTACCGAAGGAATTCATCGGGCGGCAGCGGAGAGCAGCCGGGAGGGGACCTGGCGGGCGTCTATTTCCGTGGCTGACGCCGAGGGCAGTCAGATCTCCCAGAACCAACAGATTGAGCGTTTTTTGTCCTTGGGATATGATGTGCTGTGTGTCAATTTGGTGGACCGGACCAACGCGGCGCCCATCATAGATAAAGCCATGGAGGCCGACATCCCCATTGTTTTTTTTAATCGGGAACCGGTACCGGAGGATATGGAGAAATGGGACCGGCTGTGCTACGTGGGTTCTGATGCCCGGCAGTCGGCAGAACTGGAGGCGCAAATCATTCTGGACCTTTGGGAGCGGGAGCCGCAGGCGTTGGATCGGAATGGGGACGGGGTGATCCAATATATTATGATGGAGGGAGAACGCCGCCATCAGGATACGGTGATCCGCACAGAGGGAACCATTCAGGCGCTCCGGGACGGAGGCCTGGAGTTGGAACGGCTGGACAGCGGCATTGCCAACTGGGACAGGACCCAGGCCCAAGCCCTGATGGCCGGGTACCTTGACCAGTATGGTGGACAGGTCGAGCTGGTTATCTGCAACAATGATGACATGGCCTTGGGGGTTGCCGACGCGGTGGAGGAGGCCAATTTGGATTTTCACAACATTGTGGGGATCGACGGCACAGCTGCCGGAGCAACCGCAGTGTCCCAAGGAAAGCTCCTGGGAACCGTGGCCATGCAGCCCGAGATCCATGGCAGAACGGTTTTCCGTCTGGCCATGGAACTGGCCTCTGGAAAAACAGTGTCAGAGATGGAAGAGCTGGGCCCGGACCGGTCTGTTCGCGTCCCCATGGAAATTTTATCTCGTTCTAATCGTAAGGAGGAAATGAAGTATGAAACTCTTATTCATTAATGGAAGTCCTCACAAGGACGGCTGTACAGCCGCCGCTCTGAGGGAGGTAAGCAGAACTCTGGAGGAGCTGGGTATTGAGACCGAGACCCACTGGGTGGGCAACAAGCCGGTGCCAGGCTGCATCGCCTGCGGCAGCTGCAAAAAGACTGGGGCATGCATATATGATGACGGTGTCAACGAGCTCCTGGCCAGATCCCATGAGTGGGACGGCCTGGTGGTGGGTTCTCCTGTGTATTATGGCTGCGCCTCTGGCCAGTTGCTCAGTTTCCTGGACCGTCTGTTCTACGCTGCCGGGGGCCGACTGGCAGGCAAGGCGGCTGCCGCTGTAGTTTCCTGCCGCCGGGGAGGGGCCTCAGCGGCGTTCCAGCAGCTCAATATGTTTTTCGGTATGAACAACATGGTGGTGGCCACCAGCCAGTATTGGAACCAGGTGCATGGCAACACGCCTCAAGAGGTGGCCCAGGATCAGGAGGGCCTGCAAACCATGCGCACCCTGGCCCGAAACCTGGCCTGGATTCTTCGTTGCCGTCAGGCTGCTGCCATCCCGGCGCCAGAGCGGGAGCCCTGGACGCCCACCAACTTCATCCGGTAAAATGAACAGACAAAAAACCGAGAAGGGTTGTCCCAAAACGAACTTTGAGACAATTCCCTCTCGGTTTTTTCATATCAGGCGCTATTGAAAGGAGAACACGGCAAAGACGCCGGTTCCTACCAGGGTCATGATGATGCCTGCAATGGCAACGCCGGACAGGACCGCCAGGACAGTGGGCTTGAACTCCATATCCAGAAAGCTGGCCGCCAGGGTGCCCGTCCAGGCGCCAGTGCCGGGGACAGGAATGGCCACAAACAGCATGAGAGCCAAGAACAGCCCCCGGCCGGCCTTGGCCTTCAGCTTTTCTCCGCCCCGGTGGCCCTTCACCAGGCACCACTGGAAAAAGGGGCCGATTACTCGTTTATTTGCCCCCCAGGTTAAGACTTTTCGAGCGAACAGATGAATGAAGGGTACAGGCAGCATGTTGCCCAGTATGCAGACAATGTAGGAGGGGAGCATGGGCAGCCCCAATCCCGGTGCAAGCAGCACCGCCCCCCGCAGCTCAATCATGGGGACCATGGAAACCAGAAAGACAAGCAGATATTTTTGGAACATAGTATAAATTCCGTCCTATGATTAGAGATTAACATATTACCGATGGAAAGCCAAAAAGAACAAGGCCAACGTACCGGGGCCGGAGTGGGTCCCAATGATGGGACAGGTGTAGGCAATGTAGATGCTGCGGGTGCCAAAACGGCGGCGGACTTCTTCTGCCACCCACTGGGCATCTTCCAGACAATCACCGTGGCCAATGAAAACAGTCTGGTTTTCTGGGTGAATGGCGGTTTGCTCCATTTTGTCCACCAGCGCCCGGAGGGAAGCCCGGCGGCCCCGTGCCTTGGAGACATTCACCAGATGGCCGGCATCGTCCACGTGTAAAACCGGTTTGATGGAGAGCATGGAGCCCATCACTGCCGTGGCGGCAGAAATACGGCCGCCGCGCTTTAGGAACATCAGATCGTCTACGGTGAACCAGTGGGCCAAATGGAGCTTGTTTTCTTCCACCCAATCCCGGGTTTCCTCCAAGCTGGCGCCTTCTTGCCGCCGGAGAGCGGCATGATAGACCAGCAATGCCTGGCCGCCAGAGGGGGCCAAGGTGTCTACCACATAGAGCTTCCGGTCTGGAAACTGGGCACGCAACTCTTCTGCGGCCAGGAGGCTATTTTGATAGGTGCTGGACAGGCCGGAGGAAAAGACCAGAAGCAGCACATCCTGCCCCCCGGCCAGGATTGGCGTTAGGTACTCAACATACTGCCCCGGATTGATGGCAGAGGTGGTGGCCATCTCGCCGTCTCGCAGGCGGCGGTAGAAGGTTTTGGCGTCCATTTGCCGGTAGCCGGCATCATGCTGGTAGGATACTCCACTCATGGTGAACTCCATGGGGATCATGTGAATGTCCAGTTTGACCGACAGCTCCTCCAGAAGCTCTGCGGCAGTATCCGTTACAATGGCAAAATCAGACACAGCAGATTCTCCTTTGTCATCATGTGGAAGGTTCGATATCAGTCTACCCGCAGATGGGGGAAATGTCAAGTAAAATCGGAAGTGATCTCAGGGCGGAAAAAGGAGATGCGGCTGCCCGGATGCAGGTAAAGAAAATGCTGCTGCCTGGTGGTGTTTACGCGGTTTTTTCCGTGTCTTTTTTGAAATTCGCCAGGCTTTCCCCTTTTTGGCCCGAAGCTTGTCCTCATCCGGCGGATTTTGGGTTACGGTTGCATAGAGATTATGTCAAATTCCGTTTGCATAGAAAATAGAAACAAAATGTTAACAGACTGTAACCAGAGGGGGAGAAATCTCCACATTACGCCAGACTTTTCCCTGTGAACTTCTGTGGATAACCCTGTGGAGAATGTGCAAAACTCATGTGTACCCAGGTGGATATCCACATTATTGTCAACCGAAACCGGGGGAATATACGGGAAATATGGGTGGAGCTGTCGAATTCTGGGGGGTGGAGACAAAGTTTTCCACAGGAGGAGCAAATACCTGCTTCCATCTGTGGCATACTAAGGGAAACAAGCAAGGAGGCGGCGCGATGAAGGAGATCTGGACAAAGGGGCTGAAGATTCCCCGGTTTCCCCAGCTGGACGGGGATACGTCCACGGAGATTTTGGTCATAGGCGGGGGAATGGCAGGAGTTTTATGTGCCCGGGAGCTGCAGTCCCGGGGGGTCGAGTGTCTTTTGGTGGAGGGCAGAACCGTGGGGAGCGGCATCACCAGTGGAACGACGGCAGTGCTCAGCACCCTTCATGATCCTTTGTGTCAGGATCTGGCGGCCCGGTTTGGCCAGGAGGTTGCCCGACTGTATGTTCTGGCCAACTGGGAGGCTTTGGAGAAATACAGAACCCTGGCCCAGCGGTATGCTTGCAGCTGGGAGGAGCGGCCCCATTACCGCTATGCCATGACCCAGGCCCAGGCAGAGCGCCTGAAGGTGGAGGCGGAGTTGCTGGGCAGCCTGGGATTTGCCGCAGCGTACCACAAGGAGACGCCCCTGCCTTTTCCTGTGGCCGGGGCGCTGTATCTGCCGGGTATGGCCCAATTTCATCCGCTGCAATTTTTATATGGTCTGGCTTCCGGGCTGAACATTCGAGAGAATACACCGGTCCTGGGAATCTCCAATGGGGCGGCCTTTACGGAGCGGGGCAGAATCCTGGCCCGGAAGATCATTGTTGCCACCCACTTTCCCCTGGGCCGTTTTCGGGGGCTCTATTTTATGAAGCTCTATCAGCGCAGGTCCTATGTGATTGCCCTGGAGGGCGGGCCGGATGTGGAAGGGACCTATGCCGGGATGGGAGCCAGTGGCATCTCCCTGCGCAATGCCGGAAACCTGCTGTTTCTCAGCGGTGGCAGGCATCGCACTGGCGGGAAAGGCAGCTGGGAGACGGTGCGGAGCTTTGCCGCCCGTCATTTCCCGGAGCTGCCGGAGGGGTATGCCTGGGCCAACCAGGACTGCATGACCCTGGACGGATTGCCCTACGTAGGGCTCTTCAGCCCCCATACGCCGGACCTGTATGTGGCCACTGGCTTCGGCGCATGGGGCATGACCAATTCCATGGCGGCGGCGACCTTGCTGGCGGACCTGGTGCAGGGGAAGAAAAGTCCCTATGCCTCTGTATATACCCCCTCCCGCTCTATGCTGCGGCCCCAGCTGCTTTCCAATCTGGGCCACACGGTGAGCAATTTCCTTCGCTTAACCCCCAAACGGTGCTCCCACATGGGCTGTGCCCTCAAGTGGAACCCGGCGGAGCACAGCTGGGACTGTCCCTGCCACGGGTCCCGGTTTACGGCAGACGGCTCGGTCCTGGACGGACCGGCTCAGAGCCGTGTGGATCTGAGTTGAGGGGAAGGACGGTATTTCCCATTTGCAGTGGTTCCACAATTCCAGGTGGCGCGACGGGGCCGTGAGGGATGGAAATGGAGAAATATAACCGGTTGATAAGAAGTTCTGCTCGAAAAGAAACATGCGGCTTCCTGATCGAGCCCACCTATCGGTCTGCCAGATATCCCCGTTCTGCATCCGACCGTCTGGCGGCGGCCACCAGGAATTATGGAGTCACCTGCCACCGGCAGGTGAGAGGATCCTGCAGTTCTGCTGAAATGGCGCTATGCGCCTACCCCGGGGGAAGCCAGGCCCCTTCCGTTACACCAGCTCCACCCGATAAACTTCCATCCAGTGGTTCACCTGGAGCATGTAGGCGATGGTCTGAGCTGTGTTCATCAGCTGACCGTACCAGGGCCAGGGGTACTGGGCGGTGAGAAGATCCTCCAGGGCGTGGCGATTGGCGATTTGGAAAATGGGGGCGCTGCCCTCGTCCAAAAGGGCGCGGAGCCGTCGGGAGACCTCCTCCAGGTAGGCGGGATTGTGGGTTTTGGGGTAGGGACTTTTTTTCCTCCACAGAACCTCCGGGGGGAGGAAGTCCTCCATGGCTTTTCTCAGGAGCCCCTTCTCCATTCCTTCCAGGTCTTTGAAGGACCAGGGAATCCCATAGAGGTATTCGGCAATCCGGTAATCGCAGAAGGGAACCCGCACCTCCAGGCCGGACCACATGCTCATCCGGTCCTTCCGGTCCAGGAGGGTCTGCATGAACCACCGGAAGTTCAGGTTCACCATTTCCTTCATCCGCCGTTCCTCCTTGCTCTGGCCCGGCAGCACATCGCTGGCCCGGCAGGTGGCCTCATACCGGCGGAATACATAGGCCTCCGGGTCCAGGACGGCCCGATAGCCATCGGTCAGGAAGGAGCTGCGCCAGGCAGTGGACTGGGCCCAGGGGAAGCCAGCCCGTTCCCGCACCTCCGGGTCCCGGTACCAGGGATAGCCGCCAAAAATCTCATCGGCGCACTCACCAGACAGAGCCACGGTGGCGGTTTCTTTCATCTTCCGGCACAAAAGCAGGAGCGAGGTGTCCACATCCGCCATACCGGGCAGATCCCGGGCCTCTACCGCCTCGTAGAGGGCGTCGGCCAGTTCCTGGGTGTCCAGGATGACCCAGTGGTGTTGGGAATCCAGATACTGGGTCATGATTTGGATGAACTCCGGGTCGCTGTTGGGTTGGAATTTTCCGGCGTGGAAGTATTTGGCGTTGTCCTTGTAATCTACGGAGAAGGTGTGGAGCTTCCGGCCCTGCCGGGCCTCCTCCCGGGCGGCTACAGAGGAAATGAGGCTGGAATCCAGCCCGCCAGAGAGGAAGGTGCAGATGGGCACATCGGAGACCAGCTGCCGCCGGATGGCGTCCGTCACCAAAGCGCGGACCCGCTCCAGGGTTTGGGGCAGGGAATCTATATGTTCCCGGTCCTCTAGGCGCCAGTACCGGCGCAGACGCATGTCCTGACCGTCAAAGTAGCCGCAGCACCCCGGCTCCACCTCCCGGATGCCACGGAAGACGCCGCAGCCTGGAGTCCGGCCAGGCCCCAGGAGCATCACCTCCGCCACGCCTTGGGCGTCCACCTGAGCCGGGACCGACGGGTGGGCCAGGAGGGTCTTCAGCTCGGAGGCGAAGAGAAGCTGACCTCCCCGAACGGTGTAGAAGAGGGGCTTGACGCCGATCCGGTCCCGAGCCAGAAACAGCCGCTCTGGCTCCTCCTCCCAGACGGCAAAGGCAAAGATGCCATTGAACCGCTCCACACAGCCGTCGCCCCATTGGGCATAAGCGTGGAGGACTACCTCGGTGTCCGAATGGCCCAGGAAAGTATGCCCCTCCAAAACCAGCAGGCGGCGCAGCTCCTCCGTGTTATAGAGCTCGCCGTTGTATACCATGTGGTAGTGGACGCCCTTGTGGAGCAGCTCCATGGGCTGCCTTCCGCCCTCCAAATCCACCACAGCCAGGCGGGCGTGGAGGAGGCTGAGTCCCTTCCCCTGGAAGATGCCCCACTGGTCCGGTCCACGCCGTGTCATTGTCTTCAGCATCGACTCCAGGACCTCCCGGTTTTCCCCGGTGGAGCCCAAAATGCCTGCAATTGCGCACATAATCATCACAACCCCTTTCAAGCACGCTATAGTCTATTCCGTGTCCCCGGTTCTGTGAACGGTGGAATTTACCAGGGATATCTTTTTTTCCATGGGGCAGCCTAAGCCTGGGTGATGTAATGATGAAAAACAGCAAGGATTTATTGGGCTCCGTGGTCAAGACGGCGCAAATGGGAAAGACCGGCCTGGAGTGTGTGCTTCAAGCGCCTCTGCGGCCCTCCCTCCGGGAGAATCTGGAGCAACAGGCGGCGGTCTATGAGCAGATTGCCCAGGAGGCTCTGAGTCTGGCTGCGGGGCGGAACTGGCAGGTGGAGCAGCTGGGCCCGGTGGCCAGAACCTGCTCCCGCATGGTCTCCCGGGCGCGGATGGGCGGGGGCAATTCTGACTCCAAGGCGGCTGCCATGGTGATGCAGGGTAGCACCCGGGGTCTCATCAAGGGACTGCAAAATCTCCACCAGTTTCCCTACCAGGACACAGCCGTGAGCACCCTGGCCCAGCGGCTGCTGGATTTGGAAAGCGAATCTCTGGGGCAGATGCGGGCTTATCTGTAAGGGTACGGCTGCTTCCGATCTGCAGGGGCGGACAGACTGGTCAATGTCGCGAACTTCAGGCTAAACTCACGACCTGCTGATTTCCCCCTGGCGCGGAAGCGCCCTGCCTGCCTCCCAGGGCGGTAGGGTGCGGCCTCCTGGAAGCACCGGCGGTAGAATGTTCGGGGATCTGCCACGCTTCGGCAAATCCGGGCCGGCTCTCAGGCTGGTACGAATTTGCCTGGGCCGGGAGCCACGGCCGGTCTCTTCTGCCGGTGTGTCCGGGAGGCCGCACCCTACGGAGCTTCACACAGCTGGTGGTTTGCACATCCCCTGTGGCGTTTTACGGCGTCTAAATCTTTATTTAAAAGAAATCTTTCCAAATATTATATAGTGTTAATGAGAAGTTTTACATAAAATGTTAGCAAATATATTTAAGTAAGTAGAAGCGGAAGCGGTTAAGAGACATCGTAAAAAAGTGTTCACAACTCGCGCGTGATTACACGGGCTAGAGTAGGCATTACGAATTTACTAAATTCGGATTGAAAAGGCACCATATTTCTGCCAGACAGACACATGGTCCTACCCCTCTAAAGCAGGTGGCAAGAATGGAGGAAACGGATTGGTATCATGATCCCTGGGTTTCTATGCAGATGTCGGGAGAGATAGCGGCTTTTGCTTTACTGATGTTTGGTGCCTTTGCATTACGGGTATGCGGCGAGAGCAATAAAAAATGAAAAAGGGGTTTGCATTTCGACAGGTAACTTGGTATACCCTAAGTGGAAGTTGCCGGTTTGCAGTAAACGGGAAAAGCTGGTGCATAAACTGCAAACCGGCAAGTGTTACCAAGCCAATCAGAAAGAAGGTCCAAAGATGAGAGAACGTACTCGCAAGGCCCTTGCGCTGCTGCTGGCAGTGTGTATGGTGCTGTCCCTGGTTCCGGCGGCCTATGCCGCACCGGAGAATGGAACCTGGCAGGTTCCTTTCACTGAGGTGGAGGACGCCCAGGTGCTGGAACTCCGGGAACCGGTTGAAGAGACAACACCGGAGACACTCTATGACGCGAATGAGACCGTCCGGGTCTCAATCGTCCTGGAGGAGCCCTCCACCCTGGAGCGGGGCTATGCCACGGCGGACATTGTTTCTAACGGGGGCGCCACGGCTTACCGCTCCGGTCTGCAGAAGGGCCAGGAGACCATGGCCCAGACCATTTCCCGGCAGGCCCTATCTGGGGAAGAGCTGGATGTGGTGTGGAACCTGACCTTGGCGGCCAACCTGATTTCCGCAGATGTGGCCTATGGAGACATCGAAGCCATCCAGGCAGTACTCGGGGTGAAGAAGGTCATTCTGGAGATCCGGTATGAGCCTGCGGTGTACGCCACAGGAGAGGCCGACCCCAATATGGCAACCTCTGGTGAGATGATTGGTACCTCTGCCGCCTACGCCGCCGGATATACCGGTGCAGGGATGCGAATTGCCGTCATTGACACCGGTACCGACACAGATCACAAGTCTTTTGATGCCGACGCCTTTGCCTACGCCCTGGCGGAGGATGAGAAGGCCAGCGGCGAAGCCTATGATCTTCTGGATGCAGCGGAAATCGGCGCGGTACTTCCTCAGCTGAACGCCTATAAGCGGACCCTGCAAAACGGCAAGCCCACGGCAGCTACCCCCACGGCGGAGCAGCTGTATGGCACCGCCAAGCTGCCCTTTCACTACAACTACGTGGACGGGGACCTGGATGTGACCCACGACAACGATGACCAGGGTGAGCACGGCTCCCACGTGGCGGGGATTGCCACTGCAAACCGGTACATAAAGACAGAGGATGGATTTGTCAGCGCTTTGGAAGCGGTGAAGGTCCAGGGCGTGGCCCCGGACGCACAGCTCATCACCATGAAGGTCTTTGGCAAAAACGGCGGCGCTTATGACTCCGACTACATGGCGGCCATGGAAGACGCCATTTTGCTGGGCTGCGACGTGGTGAACCTGTCTCTGGGTTCCTCCAATCCCGGCAATACTTACAACGAAACCTACCAGAGCTTCCTGGAGCAGCTGAAGGAGACGGATACCGTGGTGGCCGTGGCTGCCGGCAACGCCGGTACCTGGGCCGACGGCGCCTGGAACGGCCACCTGTACAGCGATTCCGTGAGCCTGGATATGGTGGGCTTCCCCGGTTCCTACACCAATTCCTTCACCGTAGCCTCTGCGGACAATGTGGGCTATACCGGCCAATACTTGACTGTGGGGGACCGTCAGATCTTCTATACGGAAACAGAATCTACTGCTAATGCCATGGCCACCCTGGCCGGGCAGGACCTGGCGTATGTGCTCATTGATGGCATTGGCGACGATGAGGCATGGGACGGCATAGACCTCACTGGCAAAGTAGCTGTGTGCGCCCGGGGTGAGATTAGCTTTGCGGATAAGGCCGAGTATGCGGCAGAAGCCGGAGCGGCGGCCATTCTCATTTATAACAACGAAGCCGGCTCCATCAACATGGATCTGAGCGACTACACCGGCTCCGCCCCCTGCGTGTCCATCACCCAGGCAGACGGCGCTTGGATGAAGGAGCAAGCGGAAGCTGTGAAGGACGAAGCCGGGGAGACCTGGTATTACACCGGAACTCTGACCGTAGCGGAGGGCGCCTCCTCCGTGGTATACGATACCCCTGTCACCATGAGCGACTTCTCCAGCTGGGGCGTGCCCGGCTCCCTGGAGCTGAAGCCGGAAATCACCGCCCCTGGCGGCAACATCTACTCGGTGAACGGCGTGATTCCCGGTGGCGAGAGCTACGAGACCATGTCCGGCACCTCCATGGCCTCCCCCCAGATTGCAGGCATGACCACCCTGGCGGCCCAGTACATGGAAGAGGCCGGCTTGCAGGAGCAGACAGGCCTTAGCACCCGGGTTTTGGCGCAATCTCTCCTCATGAGTACGGCGGAGCCCCTTGTGGATGCAGAAAGTGGCTCCTACTATCCCGCCATCCAGCAGGGCGCAGGCCTGGCCAATGTGGGCAGCGCCATCTCCGCCAGCTCCTATGTGCTGGTAGACGGCCAGCCTGACGGCAAGGTCAAGGCAGAGCTTGGAGATGACCCTGAGCGGACGGGAACATACCAATTTAGCTTTACCTTGAACAACCTGACGAATGAAGCCCAGGAATACCTGCTGTCTGCGGACCTGTTTACCCAGGACCTGTTTGAAGACTATGCTTCAATGGATGAAAAGTGGTTGGATGAAATCGGGGAGGAGTTTCAGACTGCTTGGTATCTGAGCAAGACTACAGTCGCCCTGGATGCGGACATTGCCTGGACGGTGGACGGCAAAGCCGTGGAAATGGACAATCGCCTCATCCACATGGACTTTGATGGCAATGGAACCGTCAACCGGGACGATGCCCAGGCACTTCTGGACTACGCCTCCGGCAACCGGGAGGAAATTTCCTCGTTGGATTACGCCGACCTGGACGGCAGCGGGGATGTGACCACCTATGACGCTTATTTGCTTCTGAAGGGCCTGAACGGCGGTACCGTAACCCTTCCTGCCAGTGGGAAGACAGACATCACCGTGACCATGACCCTGACCGAGGCGCAGAAGAAAGCCCTGGATGAGAAGTACGAATCGGGCGCATATGTGCAGGGTTATGTGTTCGCGGCCCCCACTGCCACCAGCGAAGGAGTCCAGGGTGTGACCCACTCCATTCCGGTGCTGGCTTTCTATGGGAACTGGACGGATGCTTCCATGTTTGATCGGGGATGCAAGGCCGCAAACGACCTGTCTATCGAGAAATGGCCCTATACCAGCCAGACGTCAATTAATTATTTAACTTATACCGTTGAGGGTTCCTCTGATTTGTACTATTTCGGAGGGAACCCCACCACGGTCCGGGATGAGACCTATGTGCCAGAGCGTGCTTCTCTGAATAACCAAAATGGGGATGCATTGCGGCAGTATTTCATCACTCCCATTCGCAATGCGGCGGCAGGGAAGCTGATGATCACCAATTGCGACACCGGCGAGGTATACTTCCAGCGGGAGTTTGGTCCCCAAGCTGCTGCGTATTACTATGCAGCAGCAGATGCGTGGGCTTCTACCGCAAAAGCACTGGCGCTGAATTGGAAGGGAACAGATGCGCAGGGCGTCCCATTGGAAGAGGGTACAGCCTTTGATGTCACTGTGATTCTGGCTCCAGAATATTACGTGGACCATGAAACAGGGGAAGTAGACTGGGATGCTCTGGGTGAAGGAGCGTACTTAACGACTCGCGCCTACATTGACAATACGGAGCCGGAGCTGGTGAGCATAAGCCTGGATCCACAGGAAAACACCCTCGAACTGACGTTCCGGGATAATCGCTTTATTGCTGCGTGCCGGATTGCAACTGGCATATTCGGCAGCGTGTGGGGCGGGAACCAGATGGAGGCTGGTCAGGAGGTATCCCGTCTTTTTGACGTAGATTCGAAACGGTTTGAAAGTTTGGCTAGAATCTGGGTTTACGATTATTCTTACAATTATAAATACTATGAATTCGACATTAGCAGCCTTGACGTGAAGCCTGATATCGAGCATGAATTCGCAATCCATAATACGAGCACAGAGTGGTATGCATTCAATCATCCAAACACAGATGATCCCAGCATATACGACGTTCTGAAAGTTTATGGCGGCAACTCGTATTTCCAGGCGGCTACGAATGCGGACGGTTTTGTCTTTGCCTCGGATGAAAACGGGAATCTGTATGTGATGCATGAGAACGACCTGCGCCATGAAACGTGGATTCGGAAGTTTGATTTTATACCCGTGGATCTGGCCTATAATCCTGTGGACAAAATGATCTACGGCGTGACAGATACTGGCTCCCTATTCCGCTTTGACCAGCTTTGCACCAAGGTGGAGCAGGTGGGAAACATTGGCGCACTCAATACCAACACACTGGCTTGCGACGGCAGCGGAAATTTCTACTGCCTGGAGTATCCTACCGGGGCGTTGTATACCTTCACCGCAGAGACCTATGCTGCCCCTACTATGGTGGGAGAGACTGGCCGTGAAATGTACGGCATTCAAAGCTTGGAATGGAACTGCAATGATGGTCAGCTTTACTGGGGTTGGTCTAACAATCCAAACAATAATTGGTGGATTACCTCCTATGTGCTCCAGGTAGATCCGAATACTGGCGCTACCCAGGAATTTGGATATCTGTTTAGCGATCCTATGCCCGCTTTGTTTATATTTGACTTAAAGCGCAACGATCGATGGGACAGCAGCCGGTATCCTGCAGTGGACACTGCCGCCCAGATCGATATGCCTGCGACCCTTTCCCTTCTGAGAAGCGAAACCCAGACCCTGCCTGCCGCAGTGTTGCCGTGGACGGCAACAGAACGGGGCGTAACTTGGTCCAGCTCCAACCCTGAGGTGGCGTCTGTGGATGAGAGCGGCAAGGTTACCGCTGTGGGCGCAGGTCAATGCACCGTTACAGCCACGTCCATCCTGACGCCGCAGATTTCAAGCAGCTGCGCGGTAACGGTTGAAGCTTACGAGGCAACGCTCCAAGGTGTGATGCAGAATACGGACGGAAACACCACACTGTTTAGCTGGAGCTCCGAAACACGAACGAATACTGCCGGGCCGAACTTGCCGGTGAATGTCGGGGCTGTGGCCTATGATCCGGGCAACGATTGGCTGTATGCGCAGGACCGGAGTGACGGCTACTATATGCATAAATTCCAAGCCGGCACCGGGGAGCTGCTGGAAACGTCTCAAGCTGCAGCCAAAAGTGTCGCTTCCTGGGATATGGCCTTCTGCCAATACCTGGAGGAAGATGCGGCGTTGAGCGTGTATGGGACGTACATCTGTGCGCCGGAGCGGATTATGGATAACAACCAGCTGGTTTATGTCTTGGACCTGAGCAACTACCTACATCTGACTACGGCTGCCACTCAGCTCACGACAGTTGCCTCCGCCGGAGAGCAGCAAATTACCATGGATGTAACCGATGAAGAAGGAAATGTCATCGGAAGTGAGGAAATGGAGGCAGAGTGCTTCTATCTTCTTGATGACAAGGGGTATGTCTGGGCCGTTTGGATGTACCACCTGGACGATGGCTATGGAGCAGTACTGGGGCTTTACCCAACCACATTTGCAGGAACTCTTCCGTTCCCTATGGATGGCGAGTACCAAAATTGCTCTATGGTCGAAGACCCTGCCACTGGCACTCTCTATCTGTCCTATTTCACCGGGAACAGCACAGAATTTTACGGCTTGTATCCGCAGCGGGATGCAGACGGTAAGATTCAGTCCTTCCGGGCGGGTAAGCTTGGGGGCCTGGAGGAGGATGTCTGGCCCGTGGCCCTTTACCAGGCAACCGCCATCGATGCGCAGACCAGTGGCAAACGGCTGTGCCAGCAGTACCGGGATGCTACCATCCAAACGGCGGAGTTCACCGCCATGGACCAGGTTGCGATGCGCAATGCAGTGGAGGAGGACATCCCCACTGGAACGCTGCATGCAGTGCCCAACGAGCGTACAGCAACGCAGAGCGATGGCAAGCTCCGGGTGCCGGTGGAGGTTTCCACAGGCAGTCACAGTGGCCTTGTAACTGTGAACTACGATGCCACAGCGTTGACGCTGGAGGATGTGGCCACCTATGGGGAGCTGACCAGCTTGCGCCAGGAGGAGGGCTTCGTGACCCTAGGCTTTGCAGACCTGGAGGGCCTCACCACCGCCGCTACCCTCACCTTCGCGGCAAAGGAGGACGCTCCGAATCGCACGGACGTCACCTACACCTACCTCCAGCAGGAGGAAAAGACTGGCACGGCTGAGAAGCCGGTGGACATCCGGACGGAAACTCTGGAGCTGCACTGTCCCTCGAAAGCCTTTACCGACTTGAATACCAACCAGTGGTATCATGAGGGTGTGGACTACGTTCTGGAGCAAGAGCTCATGATTGGCATGAGCAACACCCAGTTTGCGCCCAATGGAACCATGACCAGGGGCCAGCTGATGACGGTTCTGCACCGGATGGCTGGGGAGCCGGAGACGAAGGGGCAGTCGCCCTTCGCCGATGTGAAGGCAGGGAAGTACTACACAGAGCCCATTGCCTGGGCATTTGAAACCGGGATTGCCAAGGGCATGACCGCCACTGCCTTTGCCCCCAACGCGCCTGTCACCCGGGAGCAGATGGTCACCTTCCTGGCCCGGTATGCACAGCTGCAGGACGTGGATACGGCCAGCAGCGCGGAGCTGGATTTCACGGACGCTGGCAGCGTCAGCGACTATGCCCAGGAGGCTATGGCTTGGGCCGTAGAGACTGGCCTGGTGCAGGGTATGGGCAATGGGAAGCTGGACCCCAAGGGCCCTGCTACCCGTGCGCAGATGGCCACGGTTCTAATGCGCTTTTGTGAAAGCATTTTGAAATGATTTGAGACAGTAAGGGGGCTGCGGCCCCCTTGCTGCGTCTAAATGTACCGGTGGGGCGTCGTACACCTAAGGCAACCCCTACAAGGGCATATGGTTTTAATCATCCATAAATCCGGGGCCGCACCCTACCGCCCGGGGTAGGCGGAAACCACGGCCCACCCCTGTAGCTCCCGCTATGTGCCTTGCTTTTTTGCTATGCCCATGGTATACTTTGGAATAGTTTAAGGATGGGGAGTGGAGAGCGTGGGCGAAAATTTGGACCAAGAGAGGAAGCCAATGGAGGTTTTCGTAACAAATCAACCTTATATGTTATATGAAACCGTGGAGCTGCTTCGGGCCTTTGTGAACGAAACCGATCCGGAAGATCTGACCATGGAGGGAGAATTTTGCCTCGCGCCCCAGGAGGTGAGAGACGTTATGGCTGCGGCCTGCCAGGGGGTGGATCCGGAGGACAAGTGGGTGCGGCACTTCTTCTTGGAGTATCCCATCTTAGATGATTCCGACCAAAGTACTTGCCTGGCTTCCTGCATCGCATATAGCATCTTCAACATTTCTATGAAGGAGACAACCCTGGAGCAGCAGCTGGCCTTTGTGGTAAACCAGTGGAACGTCTATCGGCGGACAGGCTATCACATCAGCGCAGTTGACCGCTTTGGAATTGACATCGACCTCATGCCAACCCAGGAGCCGGTTCGACTCTCCGATGAGCTGAAGCGGCTGCCCCTCTCCTCAGACTTTTATTTTTTGGTCCATGAGGCCTTTTCTGACCTGGATTTCAGCGCCGCTCAGCTGCTCCGGGTGATTCGCCCGGTGGCGGAGCGATTGCTGGCGTTGCTGCGGCCCTATGTGCGGCGCGCGGCTGCGCTGGCGGAGCGCTGGTCCCACTTTTTTCAGAATCGGGAGATGCTTTACGAGCTGTTAAGGTCCAGGGCCGGGGTGGTGGAGGAGGATTTTATTGACCGGGTGTACTTGGTTTTACGTTATCTCCACTCCCGTTATGTTACAGGCAATAGTTCCCCAAAGGAACGTGCCCTTGGCTTTCATATGGGCGTGGGGGTAGACTTGATTTTGACGGATGAGGATCAGGTGAGAAGCGCCACCAGCTTGGACTTGGAGGCGGCCGCCTTTAAGCTTCTGGGGGACAAGGGCCGCCGGGATATCATCCGGGTGCTGCGGAAGGAGGCCATGACCATGCAGGAGGTGGCCCACCGGCTGAAGGTCAACTCCGGTACCGTCTTCCGGAACATCAACAGCTTGTATAATGCAGAGCTGCTCATTCGCGAAAACCACGGCGGCCACTTCTTCTACCGGTCGAAAATCTCCTATATCCAGACGATTTTTGACCATATGATGGAGTTCTTTCGGGATGATGACCTGGCCGAAGAGGAATAACGGCCTGAAAATAAGCAGCGCTCCGGTCCCACACAGGCCGGGGCGCTTTTCACAGACGCCCCAATGCGCAGCAAGCTAATTTGCTGACGATTTGCCCTGGACAGAGGCGGGGGAGGCGTGGTAAAATGGGGCCAAATAGCCAAAAACTTTTACAAACAAGGAGTGTTTTGTATGGAACAGCGTCCCCTGGCCGGTTTGGAGCCGGCATGCGTGTTTCGTTTTTTTGAGGAAATCTGTGCCATTCCCCACGGCTCCCGGAATACAAAGACCATCAGCGATTACCTGGTCCGGTTTGCCCAGGAGCGAGGCCTCCGCTTCCGGCAGGACGAGTGGAACAATGTGGTGATCTTCCAACCGGGCACCCCGGGGTATGAGGACCATCCCCCAGTGATTCTCCAGGGCCATATGGATATGGTTTGCGAGAAGGAGCCGGACTGTCCCATTGACTTTGAGCACGACGGCCTGGACCTGACCCACGATGGTACCGACATTTTTGCACGGGGTACTACCCTGGGCGGGGATGACGGTGTGGCTGTGGCCTATGCATTGGCCCTGCTGGACTCCAAGGAGATTCCCCATCCTCCATTGGAAGTGATTATCACCGTGGACGAGGAGATTGGCATGCTGGGCGCTGCCGCCATGGACTTGTCGGACCTTCGGGGCCGGACTATGGTGAACCTGGACAGCGAAGATGAGGGCATCCTCACCGTTTCTTGTGCAGGCGGCGCCACGGCTTTCATCGACCTGCCCCTGAACCGCCGCCCGGTGTATGGCCCCTGTGTGGAGATTCTGGTGGATGGACTCCAGGGGGGCCACTCCGGTGTGGAGATCCACAAAAACCGGGCCAATGCCAATCAGGTTATGGGCGAGCTGCTGGTCCGGATTCAGGAGAAAATGCCGGTGTGCATCGTGAGCCTGGCAGGTGGCTCTAAGGATAACGCCATTCCCAGGAGCTGCCGGGTGAACCTGGTAGCCATGGGCTTGGAGCTGAGTGTGCTGCAGGAGATGGCTGATACAGTCGCGGCGGAGACCAAGTGCCGGTGCAGTGATCCGGACCTTGCCATCACCCTGCGGGAAGTGGAGGCTCTGGGCGGCTTGGCCATGAGCACCGACGACTCCAAGAAGGTTGCCGCGCTTCTGCAGGCGGTGCCCAATGGCGTTCAGGCTATGAGCAGCGATATCGAGGGCCTGGTCCAAACCTCCCTGAACCTGGGCATTGCACAGGTGGAGGAGGATCATCTGCATCTCACCTTCTCCGTCCGCAGCTCTGTCAACGGGGAGAAGGAGGCGCTGCTTCAGCGGCTGCGGGACATCGCCGGGGAGTTCGGCGGCAGCTACAGCCAGATGGGCGAGTACCCCGCCTGGGAGTACCGGAAGGATTCCCCTCTGCGGGAGCTGATGGTGGAGGTGTACCGGGAGATGTTCGGAAGCGAGCCCCAGGTGGTGGCCATTCATGCGGGCCTGGAGTGCGGCCTTCTGGGCGACAAGCTGCCCGGGCTGGATTGCGTTTCCTATGGTCCCCAGATGCAGGACATTCACACCAGCCGGGAGAAGCTGAATATTGCCTCCACAGCCCGGATGTGGCGATATCTTCTGGAAATTCTCAAGCGTTTGTAAGGAGCAATTGACGACTGTGATGCAAATTCTCGATTTTCACTGCCATGTATACCCCCACGCCATTGCGGAGAAAGCCTCCGATGCAGTGGCCCGGTTTTACCAGGTCCACCGGGGAGTGGAGATTCCCGACCAGACGGCAGCTTTGGATGATGTGCTGCAGGCACAGGCTGAGGCGGGCATTGCCAAGACTGTTTTGTGTTCTGCGGCCACGGTGCCACACCAAGTACAGCACATCAATGAGTTCCTGGCCCGAAAGGCGGCGGCCAGCGGTGGGCGTTGCCTGTCCTTTGGCACCCTGCATCCGGACAGCCCAGATCCCAAGGGGGATGTGGAGCATCTGCTGGAGCTGGGACTGAAGGGCGTTAAGCTCCATCCGGACATGCAGGGCTTCGCCCTGAATGATCCCAAGGCCATGAAGCTTTATGAGCTGGTGGGCGGACGGGTGCCGTTTCTGCTGCACACTGGGGACCCCCGGTTCTCCTTTTCCAACCCAGAGCAGCTGATACCGGCTCTGCTGGCCTTCCCGGAGACCACCTTTGTAGGGGCTCACATGGGTGGTCATACCTTCTGGAAGGAGGCTACAAAGGTACTGGCCGGCCGGTATGAGAACCTGTATGTAGACATTTCCTCCACTTTCTTTGGGGTGACCCCGGAGGAGGCTGTGGACATGGTTCGGGCCTATGGAGCAGAGCGGGTGCTCTTTGGCACGGATTTTCCCATGTGGTGTCCCAAGGATGAGGTGAGAAAGTTTTTGGCATTGCCCCTCACAGAGGAGGAGCGGCGCCTCATCGCCTGGGATAACGGCGCAAAGCTGCTGCATCTGGGCAGCTTAGCTTGCGCTGCTGGTGCGTAACGGTATGACCCATGCAGGAGGACATATGGAACAAAATACAAAGGTGACTGCCATTTTGGAGGCGCTGAAGGGGGACTATCCGGAGCCCCGCTGCGCCCTGGAGTATCAGAAGGACTATGAGCTCATGGTGGCGGTGCGCCTGTCCGCCCAGTGCACCGATGCCAGGGTCAACGAGGTGACGCCTGCCCTCTTTGCCGCCTATCCCTCCTTGGAAGCCCTGGCAGAGGCGGACATTTCCCATGTAGAAGAGCTGGTTCACTCCTGCGGCTTTTACAAAAACAAGGCCAGGGAAATTGTCCTGGCCTGCCGGATGTTGCTGACGGACTATGGCGGAAAGGTCCCCGGCACCATGGAGGAGCTGCTGAAGCTGCCAGGCGTGGGGCGGAAAACTGCCAATCTCTTGTTGGGCGATCTGTACGGCGCACCCGGGGCAGTGGTTTGCGACACCCACTGCATCCGGATTTCCAACCGCCTGGGCCTGGCCAAGGGGAAGGAGCCAGAGAAGGTGGAACGGCAGCTTCGGGCTGTTCTCCCCCCTGAGGAGAGCTCCGACTTTTGCCACCGTCTGGTGCTCCATGGCCGGGCAGTTTGCACCGCCCGAAATCCCAAATGCGCCGTCTGCTCCCTGGCCCCCTGGTGCACCTATGTGAACGGTGCGCCGGCGGAGACGGTGTAACGGGCAAAAAGAGCATAGAGTATCGCGCAAGAGATATGTAACTTTTGACCCTCATGGGGACGGTACGAACCAAACGCTGTCCCGATGGGGGTCCTTGCCATTTTGTCAGGATTTCTTAAGAATGTATTAATTCTCTGGCCCATTGACGCAATTGCCCGGCATTTTCTCTGCCGTCCGTTGACAATTTGAGGCGTTCCCACTATAATACTAGCGTTTGTACGGTGCATTTACCGTAACTTGATTGTAGGAGATATACATGGACATATTTGAAAAATGCGAAAAACGTTCCCGGGTGGACGAGGCCAAAGAGCTGGGGATTTATCCCTACTTTCATGCCCTGGAGTCCCGTCAGGATACGGTGGTGCAGATGGAGGGTAAGCGCCGGATTATGCTGGGCTCCAACAACTACCTGGGCCTGACAACAGATCCCCAGGTTATAGAGGCTGGGATTCATGCCCTGGAACGGTATGGAACCGGCTGCTCCGGTTCCCGATTTCTCAATGGGACCTTGGAGATGCACCTGGAGCTGGAGGCGGAGCTGGGGGAGTTCCTCCATCAGGAGGCCGTGATGACCTTCTCCACCGGGTTTCAGAGTAATTTGGGAATCATCAGCGCCTTGGTTGGACTCCATGACTACGTCATCTGTGACCGGGAAAATCACGCCAGTATTTACGACGGCTGCAAGCTGAGCTACGGCAAGATGCTCCGCTACCGGCACAACGATATGGGGGACCTGCGGCGGAAGCTGGAGCAGGTTCCGGAGGGCTGCGGCTGCCTGGTTGTCACAGACGGCGTGTTCTCTATGGGAGGAGATATTGCCAACCTGCCGGAGATTGTGGCTCTGGCCAGGGAATTTGGCGCCCGGGTGATGGTGGACGATGCCCATGGTCTAGGCGTCATCGGGGAAGGCGGTCGGGGTACCGCCAGCTACTTTGGCTTGGAGGATCAGGTGGATGTGATTATGGGCACCTTCTCCAAGTCCCTGGCCAGTCTGGGCGGCTTTATGGCGGGCAAGGAGCGGGTGTGGGCGACCGGGGAACGCCGGCAGATCAAGGAGAAAAGCCCTTTTAATTTACTTTATGGTCGCTTTTTGGGCAGCATACCTCATCTTTATCGTCCCCCCTCCAACTGCGCCGTGGCGCTGGAGGCCCTTCGGCAGCTCAAGAAGCGGCCGGAGCTGGTGGAGCGGTTGACGCAGCTGTCGGCTTACGCCCGCAAAGGGCTGACGGAACGGGGCCTGAGCCTCCGCCCCTCCACCACGCCCATCATTCCCATCTATACCTACGACTCAGTGCGTACTCTGGTGAAGGCCAAGGAGTTGTACGATGCGGGGGTTTATGTCAACCCTGTGCTGCCGCCTGCCACGCCGGAGCGGGAGTGTCTGCTGCGAACCAGCTACATGGCCAGTCATACCGAATCCATTTTGGACGAGGCAATGGACTGCGTGGCAGCTGTTGTGGGAAAGGAGTGTCCATGAAGAGCGAAACAGTGGTCCTCCTCACAGGAGGAAGCTCCGGCATTGGGCAGTGCACAGCCCGATACCTGGCGGAGGCCGGGTGCCGGGTGTATGAGCTTAGCCGCCGGGACAGCAGCCAACCGGGGATCATCCACCTAACCTGCGATGTGACCCGGGAGGAGCAGGTGCAAGCTGCAGTCAAGACGGTGGCAGAGCGGGAGGGCCGAATCGACATCGTAGTGAACAACGCCGGCTTCGGCATTTCCGGCGCCGTAGAATTCACGCAGACGGCGGACGCACAGCGGCTTTTGGACGTGAATTTCTTTGGTATGGTCCGGGTGAACCGGGCGGTGCTGCCCTATATGCGTGAGGCGGGGAGGGGACGGATTGTGAATCTCAGCTCCGTAGCGGCGGTGGCGCCCATTCCCTTTCAGACCTACTATTCTGCCTCCAAGGCGGCGGTGAATGCCTATACCATGGCCCTGGCCAATGAGGTGCGGCCCTTTGGCATCACCGTCTGCGCCGTACAGCCGGGGGACATTGCCACTGGTTTCACCTCCGCCCGGGAGAAGTCTCAGGCAGGGGATCAGGCTTACAACGGTCGGATTGGCCGCTCTGTGGCCCGGATGGAGCACGATGAGACTGCCGGTATGTCCCCGGCGTCTGCGGGAGCCTTCATTGGCCGGGTGGCGCTCCGGAGAAGCCATCACCCTTTATATACCATCGGTGGCTTTTACCGCTTCGCGGTACTCCTGCTGAAGCTTCTGCCGGCGTCCGCAGGAAACTGGCTTTTGGGCAGGCTGTATGCAAGCTAAATGCGCAAAATTGCTATGTCTGAACGGTGGTTTGGACATGGCAATTTTACGCGTTCTGTCCGGTTCCACAGGGGGGCGCTTCTTGTGGAGATAGGGGAAGATCTCAATGAAACCGCATTTATTTTGACGCTCCTGCGCCAGCGATGGGTGAGTATCTTGGACCCAGAAAAAGGGAATGCGGCTGCCCTGAATTGTCCGGATGTACCCCTTGCCATTTTCACAAAAATGCGCTATAATATAGTCAAAATATAATATGGAAGGTGTTTCCTCTTGACAAAGATTGATGTATACTCTGGTTTCCTGGGAGCCGGCAAGACGACTCTGATCCGCAAAATGATTGCCGAGGGTTACGGCAAGCAAAAGCTGGTCCTCATTGAGAATGAGTTCGGTGAAATCGGCATTGACGGCGGCTTCCTCCAGGAGGCGGGCATTGAAATCCGGGAGATGAACTCCGGCTGCATCTGCTGCTCCCTGGTGGGGGATTTTGGCAAGGCTCTGGAGCAGGTGATCGACCAATACCATCCGGACCGCATCCTCATCGAGCCCTCAGGTGTGGGGAAGCTCAGCGATGTGATTGCTGCTGTAAAAAAGGTTACCAATGATGAGGTGCAGCTGGGCTATACGGTGGCTGTGGCCGATGCTGGAAAATGTAAGGTCTATATGCGCAATTTTGGGGAGTTCTATAACAACCAGATCGAGACGGCGTCTACCATTGTTCTCAGCCGGACCGATTCCATCAGCCAAGAGAAGCTGGACGGAGCGGTGGCCCTCCTGCGGGAGCACAACGCGGTTGCCACCATGGTGACCACCCCCTGGGATCAGCTCACTGGCGCACAGCTGGTGGAGGCCATGGAGCACAAACAGACCCTGGCAGATGAGCTGGCCCAGATGGAGGCCCAGCGCCTTGCCCAGGAGGACGAGGAGCAGGAGCATCACCATGACCATGAAGGCTGCTGCCACAGCCATGAGCACCACCATGACCACGAAGGCTGCTGCCGTGACCACGAGCATCATCATGACCACGAAGGCTGCTGCCATGACCACGAGCACCATCATGACCACGAGGGCTGCTGCCATGACCACGAGCACCACCATGACCACGAGGGCTGCTGCCACGGCCAGGAGCATCACCATCACCACGCCGATGAGGTCTTTACCAGCTGGGGCGTGGAGACACCGAAGAAGTTCACTCAGGCTGGCATTCAGAAGGCCTTGGAGGAACTGGAGAACGGAGAGCTGGGCACGGTTCTCCGGGCCAAGGGCATTGTCCCGGCAGAGGATGGAACCTGGATTCACTTTGACTATGTGCCCGGTGAGGCAGATGTTCGCACCGGAAGCCCGGCGGTGACGGGACGACTGTGCGTCATCGGTGCGCAGCTGGACGAGAAGGCCATTGCCGCCCTCTTTGGGGTGTAAGCCATGCCCATTCCGGTGTATGTATTTACTGGTTTCCTAGATGCCGGTAAGACCAAATTCATCCAGGAGACTTTGGAGGACCCCCGGTTCAACGCCGGGGAACGGACGCTGCTGCTGGCCTTTGAGGAGGGGGAGGAGGAGTATGACCTGTCTGCCTTCCCCAAGAAAAATGTGTATCTGGAGGTTCTGGATCAGGACACGGTGACCATGCAGCAGCTGGCGGCGCTGCAAAAGAAGTACCGGGCCCAGCGGGTGGTGGCGGAGCTTAACGGCATGAAGCTGGTGGGGGAGCTGTACGCCCGCTTCCCGGAGAGCTGGGCCGTGGCCCAGGAAGTGATGTTTGCCGATGCCTCCACCATTTTGCAGTACAACGCCAATATGCGCAACCTGGTGGTGGATAAGCTGTCGGGCTGTGAAATGGTGGTGTTCAACCGGGTCGAGCCGGACGCCGACACCATGCCCCTGCACAAGCTGGCACGGGCGGTGAACCGCCGGGTGGACATCCTCTATGAGAGCACCGACGGTAGCTCTGCCTTTGACGAGGTGGAAGACCCGCTACCCTTTGACCTGAATGCTCCGGTGATTGAGGTGAGGGATGAGGACTATGGTCTGTGGTACCGGGATGTGTCCGAGGAGCCGGAGAAGTATCAGGGCAAAACCGTCCGGTTTAAGGCCCAGGTGGCGCGGTTGCGCCGGGACAGAGACGGGATTTTTGCCCCGGGCCGGTTTGTGATGACCTGTTGTGTGGAGGACATTCAATTCTGTGGCGTTCCCTGTAAGTTCGCCGGGGCCGCCAAGCTGAAGGCCAAGAGCTGGGTGATGGTCACTGCCCAGGTATCTGCAGAGCGCCACGCCCTGTACCAGGGAGAGCTGGGCCCCATTCTCACAGCCCGATCTGTGGAGTCCTGCTCCCCGGCGGAGCAGGAAATTGTGACATTTTGAGGAAATAAAGCCAAAAGAGGTTGCGCAATCTGTTTTGTGGCAATCCCTTTTGCATGGAACGTGCCGTTTCCGGAGAGATGGGGGCGGGACGCGATGGGGGGAGACAGCATGTGCTTTTATGACAAGGTGAGCGCGTCGGTAGCGTGGATCCGGGAGAAAACCGAACAGATACCGGAGCTTGGGGTGATCCTGGGCAGCGGGCTGGGCGGCTTGGCGGATGAGCTGGAGGAGCGGGTGGTGATCCCCTATGGCGAAATTCCCAACTTCCCTAGATCTCAGGTGGAGGGCCATGCGGGAAACCTGGTGATTGGCAGTATAGGGGGCAAGACGGTTGCCGCTCTGCAGGGCCGGTTTCACTACTACGAAGGCTTCTCCATGAAAGAGGTGACCTTTCCCGTTTATGTGCTGAGGCTGCTGGGTGTCCGTGACCTGATTGTCACCAATGCTTGCGGTGGAATCAACCGGTCCTTTGCTCCCGGCGACCTGATGCTCATCACCGATTATATAAACATGCTGGGGCAGAACTCCCTGATGGGAGACAACGATCCCCGCTTTGGACCGAGATTTCCGGATATGTCCGAACCCTATGCCGCCAAATGGATCCGGCTGGCTGAGCGTGTAGCGGAGGAGTGGGCAATCCCCTATCAGAAGGGGGTTTATGCCCTGTTCCCCGGCCCCTGCTATGAAACGGCAGCCGAAATCAGGGCCTACGCCGCCTTGGGCGCCGATGCCATTGGCATGTCCACGGTGCAAACTCAAAGTCGAAAAATACGGCGGTGTAATCGATGCCGACCTCGAAGCAGAAGATGCTATTGTCTCGGTCGATGAAATGCATTTTACGAATGTTATCTTCAACCTCCTTGACAATGCCGTAAAATATCGACGGGAAGAAGAACCTTTATCTCTTTTCATACGTACAAGAACCGTTGGAGATAAGGTAGAAATATCGATTCGAGATAACGGAATCGGTATCAAACGGGAAGATTTGAAAAAAATATTCGACAAATTTTATCGCGTATCTACGGGAAATCGCCATGACGTAAAAGGATTCGGACTGGGCCTCGCCTACGTCCATAAAATCATTACCGACCTCAAAGGCGATATTCGAGTAGAAAGCGAAATAAATCAAGGGTCGACATTTATAATAACACTACCACTAATAAAAAACAAATGATTATGGAAGAAAGATTGCGTATTCTATTATGCGAAGATGATGAAAATCTTGGCATGTTATTAAGAGAGTATTTGCAAGCCAAAGGTTATGCGGCCGATCTCTTCTCCGATGGAGAAAGCGGATACAAAGCATTCCTGAAAGGTAAATACGATTTGTGCGTACTCGACGTGATGATGCCTAAAAAAGACGGATTCACGCTTGCACAAGAAATCCGTACGGTAAACGGAGAAGTTCCCATCATATTCTTGACAGCGAAATCTTTGAAAGAAGATATTCTCGAAGGATTCAAAATCGGAGCAGACGACTACATTACCAAACCATTCAGTATGGAAGAATTGGTATTCCGTGTAGAGGCTATTCTCCGCCGCGTACGTGGCAAGAAGAGCAAGGAGTCTACCATGTATCACATTGGTGACTTTACCTTCGATACACAGAAGCAGCTTCTTACCATTGGTGAAAAGCAGACCAAGCTTACCACCAAGGAGAATGAACTTCTTGCTTTGCTCTGTGCTCACTCTAATGAAATTCTGCAGCGCGATTTTGCTCTGAAGACCATCTGGATTGATGACAATTACTTCAATGCACGCTCAATGGATGTTTATATCACCAAACTCCGTAAGCATTTGAAGGACGATCCTCAGATTGAAATCATCAATATCCATGGTAAGGGATACAAACTGATAGTTCCTAACGAAGATTAAATGATTCTGTAATTAGGAAAAGATTCCCAAAGATATTCTAATTTCCGCAACACTATAATTTAATATTTTTTATAAGCACCTGAGCAACAAAAAGTTGCTCAGGATTTTGCCATGTCAGAAATTTCACTTATCTTAGTGTTGAAAAATAAAAACAAACAAAATTCTGAATGACATGGCAAAAGTACAAATAAAATCTGAGAAACTCACTCCTTTTGGGGGAATTTTTTCGATTATGGAGCAATTTGATGCTCTTTTAGCTCAAACCATAGATTCCAC
>OLOW01000472.1_pt1 | contig 27084 bp, 19 predicted proteins | sample 1672801 | NCBI WGS metagenome assembly OLOW01 (sample SAMEA3136725, study PRJEB25190) | human gut metagenome | biome: human gut; feature: human-associated habitat; material: faeces | place: Austria | collected 2013 | reverse complement strand
GCATCCCATAACCGCAAGAAGCTGGCGGAGATGTTGTCTTTTTATGCTTATATCAATCCAGCACTTGACGGTAGGGTTGCGATGGCTTTTCTAATTGGGCGTTGTTACAAAATTCAAATAAGTTACGGTGTGAATTCACAAGTTTCTAAATTCAATTGTTTTTAAAGTAGCACGAAGTATGGTTAATTGTCAACATGCTCACTTATAGAAGTTGACATTTATTTGTAAAAGCTAGTTAACATTAGTATAAATATCTACATATGCAGATATTTCATTTTATTGTACTAATCTTGTGTCTAATATGATATGATTTGATTTGAATTAGGGAATTTTGTAAATAAGAAGTGAATCTTCCAAAAGATAAATGGGGAATGTTGAATATGAATTATAACGATTTTTTAACCAGACAACAGCAAATCAAAAAACTGTCTATTGCGGAGCAGAAAAATTTTTATGAACAGCTATTGAAAAAGAAATACGACAAAACCGAAGTGCGCATACTTGCAAGTTTTTATTATGCAGGCATAGCAGTTGTGCGTGGCGTCCTTGTGCTTTGTGCGGATGGATTGCAGGAAGGCAAGCGCCTCCGCCTCCGTTTCGCACGGCGCGGCATAGCCGATGAAGCGGCTTTTGTTGATGATGAACTCGTCGCTGGCGAACTGCCGGAGCGTCCGATAGGGGTTCATGGCACTCATGCGAGGAACAGGCGGCGGAAGTTCTTCTTGCCCTTCTGAATCAGCAGACCGTCCGCAGGGACGTCGCTCTCCGCCAGTGTGGCGTTCAGGTCATCCACCTTCTTGTCCGCCACCAGTACCGCGCCCGCCTTCACCTGATTGCGCGCGTCGCTCTGGCTCTTGCACAGCCCGGACTTGACCAGCATGGTTGTCACGCGGCTGTCAGCGGCGAATTCGTCCTTCGTCAGCGTGAAGGAGGGGACATTCGCGGCAGACGCGCCGCCCGCGAACAGTGCGGCAGCGGCATCGGCGGCCTTCTGCGCCTCTTCTTCGCCGTGCACCAGCTTCGTCACCTCGAATGCCAGCACCTTCTTCGCCTCGTTGATTTCGCTGCCTTGCAGCGCGCCCAGACGGCGCACTTCGTCCATCGGCAGGAAGGTCAGCAAGCCAAGGCACTTTTCCACGTCCGCGTCATCAACGTTGCGCCAGTACTGGTAGAAGTCGAACGGGGAGGTCTTGTTCGGGTCAAGCCACAGCGCACCCTTCTCGGTCTTGCCCATCTTCTTGCCGTCGTGGGTCAGCAGCAGCTGGAACGTGCAGGCGAACGCCTTTTCACTGTCCTTGCGGCGAACCAGGTCCGCGCCGCCAAGCATGTTGCTCCACTGGTCGTTGCCGCCCATTTCCAGCCGGCAGCCGTAGCGGTGGAACAGCTCCAGGAAGTCGTAGGACTGCATGAGCATGTAGGTGAATTCGAGGAAGGACAGACCGTTGTCGGTCGCCATGCGCGTCTTGTAGCAGTCAGCGGTCAGCATCTTGTTGACGGAGAACATCGCGCCGATGTCGCGCATGAATTCGATGAAGTTCAGGTTGCGCAGCCAGTCCGCGTTGTTGACGATAATCGCCTTGTCGTCGGAGAAATCAAGGAAACGGCTCATCTGCTGCTTGATGCACTCGACGTTGTGGTCAATCGTCTCGACGGTCATCATTTTGCGCATGTCGGTCTTGCCGGACGGGTCGCCGATCATCGCCGTGCCGCCGCCCATCAGCGCAATCGGGCGATGCCCCGCGCGCTGCATGTGCGCCATCGCCATAATCGGGATGTAATGCCCGATGTGGAGGGAATCAGCGGTCGGATCGAAGCCGACGTAGAAGGTGGTCGGTTCTTCGAGCTGCTTGTACAGTTCGTCCTCAAAGGTGGTCTGGGCGATGAAGCCGCGCTCTTTCAAAACGTCAAGAATGTGCATGGGGAACCTCCTATATATTAAGTGGTAGGGGAAACAGTGTCATTTCGCCAGCGCCTGCGCGAAAATCTCCCGCAGGGTGCTCATGCCCTCGTGGATTTGCGCGATGCTGGAGTTGGAGAAGTTCAGGCGCAGCGTATTCTCGTGTCCGCCGTCGCAGAAGAAGTGCGTGCCGGGGACGTAGGCGACGTGGCGCTCTACCGCTTGTTCCAGCAGCTCCTTTGCGTCGATGCCCTCCGGCAGCGTCACGAAGATGAACAGGCCGCCGTCCGGGCGCGTGTATGTCGTGCCTTCGGGAAAGGTCGAAAGTTCACTCAGCATAGCATCCAGCTGCGCCTTGTAGCTGCGGCAGATGCGCTTGATGTGGTCGGGCAGCAGACCGCGCCGCAGGTACTGATCCACAATCGCCTGTGTAAGGTTTGCCGTGTGGACGTCGGTGGACTGCTTGCCGACGGTGCATTTGCGCAGGATGCCCGCGTCGCCCGCCATGAATCCGACGCGCAGACCGGGGCTGATAATCTTGCTGAATGAGCCGAGGAAAACGACCCAGCCATCCTTGTCGAAGGATTTGATGGAGGGGCACGCTTCTCCGGCATATCGCAGGTCGCGGTACGGGTCGTCCTCCGCCACGACGACGTGGTACTTCGCGGCGAGTTCCGCAATGGGCTTGCGGCGGTCGGCGGACAGCGTGATGCCCGTCGGATTCTGGAACGTCGGGATGGTGTAGAGCAGCTTTGGGTGATACTGGCGCATCGCTTCTTCGAGCTTTTCCGGGATGATTCCGTTCTCGTCGCTCTCTACCGGCACCAGCGTCGCCTGATACAGCCGCATACACTGCATGTTGCCCAGAAACGACGGGTTCTCCACCAGAATCACGTCGCCGGGGTCAATCAGCGCCTTGCAGAGCAAATCCATCGCCTGCGTTGAGCCGGTGACGGGCAGCACCGCAGGCACGGCGCACCCAAGCTGCTGCTCCACATAGGCGTGCAGGCTTTCCAGCAGCGGCGGATACCCCTCCGTCGCGCCATATTGCAGGATGCGCTTGCCGTCCTTTTGCAGCACGTCGCGGGCGATTTCGGCGCATTCCGCATCGGGCAGCGCTGATGCCGCCGGATTGCCGCCCGCGAAGGAAATCATGCCGGGCTTGGCAATCATCTTGAAGATTTCGCGAATGGCGCTGCCGCTGATCTGGTCGAAGCGGTGCGCGAAACGCAGGGAATCAAGCGCCATAATCCAATCACTCCTTACTTTCAGAGAATAAGAATAAAAAACACCTTCTCCGGACAAAATCCGGGGAAGGTGACAAAATGCCACGGTACCACTTCCGTCTGGCTGCGAACAGCCCTCAAGGAGGAACAGTCATTCCTCGCACGCTGTAACCGGCGCACCGGATGCCGCCTACCCGCCGCGCAGACGCGGTTTCAGCGGATGGCTCGGAGCTGTACGTCACCCTATGCGCCGCCTGCTTCCTCACACCGCCCGGAAGCTCTCTGCCTGCGCCGCAGAAGCGGATGACCCGTCTCCTCATTGCCCTGATGGGTGCATGATAGCACGGTTTTTCCCGCTTGTCAAGGGGAAAATTTTTGGTCAGGCGGTATCGCAAAGGCGGGAAAATCACACAATCTGCAAGAAATGTTCACGAAATCGACACATGTCGGCGCTTTTTCTGGAATTTCTGGCGGCATTTTTGTGAAACGGGCCGAAAAAGTCTTGCCATTTCCGCTAAAATCCTGTATACTATACTCTGACCCAGCTATGGGTGCATTTATCGTGTCCGCGAGGACAAAAGCTGGGAAGCCCCTGGATGAAGGAGGTCGACTACTATGGATTGCAAAATCAAGAACGACATCGGAACAATCTATATTACGGAGGATGTCCTGCTCAAGGTCGTGGGATACGCGGCGCTGGAATGCTACGGCATCGTTGCCATGTCCTCCAAGCGTGCCAAGGATGGCATCGTCGAATGGCTGGGAAGGGAAAACCTCTCCAAGGGCGTGCAGATTCGCAGTGTTGGCGATATGCTGGACGTCGATCTGTTCATCATCGTGGAATACGGCATCTCCATTGCCGAGGTGTGCAAGACCATTGTCGATACCGTGCGCTACAAGCTGGAAAGCATGACGGGCGTGAAGGTTCGCAAGGTCAACATCTCCGTGGAAGGTATCCGCGTGTAATGCAGGAAAGCCACACGGCAGCAGCTCCAAGGAGCTGGCGCCGAAAGCAGGTAGGAGGAATTTACCTTTGATACAGCATAAAACCATTGACGGGCTGCTGCTGCGCGACATGGTCGTCGCGGGTGCGGCACTGCTCGAAAAGAACCGGGAAGCGGTGGACGCGCTGAACGTTTTCCCTGTCCCGGACGGCGATACGGGGACGAATATGTCCCTGACCATGCAGAGCGCGACCCGTGAGGTCAATGCGCAGGAGTACCTGCGCGCGGACGAGGCGGCGGCTGCCATCTCGAAGGGTGCGCTCAAGGGCGCGCGCGGCAACTCCGGCGTTATCACGTCCCAGCTGCTGCGCGGCTTCGCGACGTCCTTGAAGGGCGTGGAGAAGATTACCCCCGTGCAGTTCGCGCAGGCATTGAAGGCGGGCTCTGACAAGGCGTACAAGGCGGTCATGAAGCCCAAGGAGGGCACGATTCTGACCGTCGCGCGCGTCATTGCGGAGGATGCCATCAAATACACCGAGAGCAATCCCGATGACTACGATGGGCTGATGAACGTCATTCTGACCAGCGGCGAGGCGATTTTGAAGCGCACGCCCGACATGCTGCCGCCCCTGAAAGCGGCGGGCGTGGTCGACTCCGGCGGACGCGGCCTCATGCTGATTTACACCGGCTATGCGGCGGTCATGCGCGGCGAGGAAATCGCTGACCCGGCGGCGCTGCTGGCGGGCGATAGTCAGGTGGAGGAGGATATTCACGACCTGTCCGGCGATCTGCCTTATGCCTACTGCACGGAGTACGACATCGTGAACTTCCGCGAGGACTGCACCGAGGGCGACGTGGATTCCTTCCGCCGCCGCCTGAACCGCATTGGCAACTGCGTCAAGGTGACGGGCGACCTGACCGAGACGAAGGTGCATGTGCACACCAACGACCCCGGCAATGCTATCCAGTATGGCATTGAGCTGGGCGAACTGGTGAATGTGAAGGTGGACAACATGCTGGCGCGCAAGCGTGCGCTGGAAGCGGAAAAGGCTCCTGCCGCCGTGGAAGCCCCTGCTGAACCCGCGAAGGAATTTGGCATGGTGGCAGTGTCGCTGGGCGATGGCTTCTCCAGCATCTTCCGTGATTTGACGGTGGATGTGGTGGTCGAGGGCGGTCAGACGATGAACCCGTCGGTGGATGACATTCTGAACGCCATCAATCAGGTCAACGCCAAGTGTGTGTTCGTGTTCCCGAACAACGGCAACGTCATTTTCGCGGCGAATCAGGCGGCGGAACTGGCGGAGAAGGAAGTGCACGTCATCCCCACGAAGAACGTGGCGATGGGCATTGCCGCGGCGGTCGCGTTCCAAGACGACGTGTCCGGCGAGGAGAATGCCAAGCGCATGGCGGAAGCGGCGGAGCACGTCAAGACCGGTACGGTAACGTATGCGGTGCGCGACAGCGAGTACAACGGCGTGCAGATTCACAAGGGTGACATCATCGGCATGCACAACGGCAAGATTGAGTATTGCGGCAATTCCGTGCATGACGTTGTGCTGGACATGATGAAAGCCGTTGTGACCGACGACGCGGAGCTGATTACCGTCTACTACGGCGCGGATACGACGAAGGAAGACGCGGAGCAGGTGGCGGCGGAAATCGCCGAGCAGTATCCGAACTGCGATGTGGACTGCCTGCTGGGCGGTCAGCCGCTGTATTACTATCTGATTTCTGTGGAGTAAAAAGCAAATGGAGCTTTCCGCCATCAAGGGCATTGGCCCAACCCGGCTGGAATCCCTTCGCGCAGTGGGCGTCTGCTCATTGCGCGATTTGTTGTATTTTCTTCCGCAGCGCTACGAGGACAGAACACACCCGATTCCCTGCGCGGACGCAAACGGCGGCGAGGTGCTGGTGATGGGTGTTGTACAGGACGCACCGAAGCTCAGCCGCTTCAACGGCTTGACGCGCGTGACGGCGTACCTCTGGGATGACAGCGGAAAATTGCCGCTGGTGTGGTATAATCAGCCGTGGATGATGCAGAACCTGCCGGTCGGGCAGACCGTCATGCTCTTCGGGCGTATGGGGCAGAGCCGGGGAAAACCCGTCCTGCAAAACGCGCAGCGGGTGACGGAACCGTGCATCCTGCCGGTGTACCGCGCCGTGAAGGGGATTCCGGCGAAGTCCTTCCGCGAAATGATGCAGCAGGCGCTGGAACAGGTCGATGACTGCTGCCCGGAGACACTGCCAAACGACCTGCGCATCCGCCATCAGCTGTGTGAGCTGAATTTCGCCATCCGGCAGGCGCATTTCCCGCTGAATGTAGAAAACCTGCGGCTGGCGCGGCGGCGGCTGGCGTTTGAGCAGATGCTGATGTATCAGGCGGCGCTGGGGTTGCTGCGCGGACACAAGGCGGATGGCACGGCACTGCCGATTCCGCCAGATGCGCCGGACAAATTCTGGCAGACGCTGCCGTTCCCGCCGACCGGGGCGCAGAAGCGCGTCTTGGAGGAAATCGCGGCGGATTTGCGGTGTGACCGGGCGATGAGCCGCCTCGTGCAGGGCGATGTCGGCTGCGGCAAAACCGCGCTGGCGTTCGGGGCGATTGCCATGACCTGCGCCTGCGGATACCAGGCGGCGATGATGGCGCCGACGGAAATTCTCGCGCGTCAGCACTACGAATCCGCCAAGGCAATGCTGGAACCGCTGGGCATCCACTGCGGCCTGCTGATTGGCTCGATGCGCCCGAAGGCAAAGCGGGAGGCGCAGGAGGCTTGCGCAAACGGGGAATATCAGGCAGTGTTCGGGACGCACGCGCTGATCAGCGAAAAGGTGGCGTATCAAAAGCTCGGACTGGTTGTGACGGATGAGCAGCACCGTTTCGGTGTGATGCAGCGCTCGACCTTGCAGCAGAAAGGCGCGGACGGCACGAAAGCGCCGCATGTGCTCGTTATGTCCGCAACGCCGATTCCGCGCACGCTTGCGCTGATTCTCTATGGCGACCTTGATGTGTCCATCGTCGATGAGCTGCCGCCGGGGCGCACGCCAGTCAAGACGCGGGTCGTGCCGGAAGAGAAGCGCGCCGGGATGTACGGCTTCCTGCGGCAGGAGGTGCTGAAAGGGCATCAGGCGTATGTGGTCTGTCCGCTGGTTGAGGACAGCGAGATGATGGAGGACGTTCGCAGCGCACAGGCGACGTTCGACGCGCTAAAAAACGGCGAATTGTCGGGACTTCGTGTCGGATTGACGTGGGGCGCACAGCCCGCGGACGAAAAAGCGCAGGTGCTCAGCGAGTTTTCTGCCGGGAACCTCGATGTCCTCGTGTCCACGACGGTTATCGAAGTCGGTGTGAACGTGCCGAACGCGAGCGTCATGGTGATTGAAAATGCCGAGCGCTTCGGGCTCAGCCAATTGCATCAGCTGCGCGGGCGCGTCGGGCGCGGATCAGCGGAAAGCTGGTGCTTCCTGCTGGCAGCGGAAAATGAGCGATTGCGCATCCTGACGCAGACGAATGACGGCTTCATCGTCGCGCAGAAAGACTTGGAACTTCGAGGGCCGGGCGACCTGATGGGTACGCGGCAATCCGGCGAAATGATGGCGGATTTCCTGCTTGACGGTGACGTAAGGCTGCTGGATGAAGCTGCGAAGTGCATGAAGCGCCTGCGGGAAGACCCAAAATTGACGGCGGAGCGTCAGCAAGTGGAAGCGGAAGCGCTGCACAATTATCGTGATAAATTGGAAGATATTGCAATGAACTGATGGAAAGGGGCAAAATAGGATGGACAACATGCTGACTTGCACGGAAAACCGAGAGCTTTCGTGGCTGCGGTTCAACGAGCGAGTACTGGAAGAAGCGGAGGATGAGCGCGTACCGCTGTGCGAGCGTCTGTCGTTCCTCTCGATTTTCCAGAGCAATCTGGACGAGTTTTTCATGGTGCGCATCGGCAGCCTGCATGACCAGATGCTGCTGGATAAGGAGGCACGCGAGAACAAGACGAACATGACCCCCGGCGAGCAGATTGACGCTGCCGTCAGCCGCATCCGCACGCTGTGCGACCGCCGCGACCGGACGTATGCCGATGTGCTGAAGAAGCTGGAGGACGAGGGCATCAGCATCGTCAACTTCCGCCAAATCAGCCCGGAAAGCGAACAGTATCTGGCGAAAATCTTCCGTGAAGACTATCTGCCATTGCTTTCGACCTATGTCGTGGGCAAAAAGCAGACGTTCCCGTTCCTCAAAAACAAGGAGATTTATGCCGTCGCCGTCCTGCGCACGGGCAGCGAGAAGGAAAAAATCGGCATCGTTCCGTGCGGGGAGAACATGTTCCCGCGCCTGATTGAGGTGCCGGAGCGCACGGGCTGCTATATCCTCTCTGAAGAGCTGATTCTGCACTATCTGCCGCTGCTTTTTGGCAGCTACCGCATCGCAAGCAAGACGCTGGCGCGCATTACCCGCAGCGCCGACATTGATGCGGACAGCGTATACGACGAAGACCTCAACTATCGCGACCACATGGCGGAAGTCGTGCGCCTGCGCCAGAAACTCTGCCCGGTGCGTTTGGAACTCAGCCGAAAAATCGGGCACGACATTATCGAGAAGCTGTGCGACCAGCTGAAACTGGACACCGCGCGCGTCTACGAGTACGATACGCCGCTGGATATTAGCTTCCTGTTTAATATTCAGGATAAACTGCGCAGCCACGCGGAACTGTTCTACGCGCCGCGTCATCCACAGGCAACGCCGGATATCGTGGACAATCGCCCTGTGATGGAACAGATTCTGGAAAAGGATGTGCTGCTTCACTATCCCTACCAGAGCATCCGTCCGTTCCTGCGAATGCTGTCCGAAGCGGCGAATGATCCGCAGGTCGTCTCCATCCGCATGACGCTTTATCGCCTCGCGCGCGACTCGAAGGTCGTGGAAGCGCTGGTGGAAGCCGCCGAAAACGGCAAGCAGGTGGACGTGCTGGTGGAGCTGAAAGCCCGCTTTGACGAGGAGAACAACATCGAGTGGAGCCGCCGTTTGGAGCGTGCGGGCTGCCACGTCATCTACGGTGTTGATAAACTCAAGGTTCATTCCAAACTCTGCCTGATTACGCGCAAAACAGATGAGGGTATCCAGTACATCACGCAGATCGGCACGGGCAACTACAACGAGAAGACCAGCCGCCTGTATACCGACCTGAGCTACATCACCGCGCGCGACGAAATCGGCGAAGAGGCATTGCAGGTTTTCCAAGCGCTGATGCTGGGCGAAACAGTAGATCACATGTCCGTGCTGCTGGTCGCGCCGCACTGCCTGCAGGACAAGCTGATTGACATGATTGACGGCGAAATCAGCAAGGCGAAGGCGGGGCAGAAGGGGCTGATCCGCCTGAAGATGAACAGCCTGACGGACAAGATGCTGATTGACAAGCTCGTCGAGGCGAGTCAGGCGGGCGTGCAGGTCGAAATGATTGTGCGCGGCATCTGCTGCCTGCGCGGGGGCGTACCCGGCTTGACGGACAACGTGCACATCATCAGCATCGTCGGGCGATTCCTCGAACACAGCCGCATCTATATTTTCGGCGATGGCGATGCAGCGCGCTACTACATTGCTTCGGCGGACTGGATGACCCGCAATACCCTGCGCCGCGTCGAGGTGGCAACCCCGATTCTGCAGGACGACGTGAAACGCCGCATTGACCACATTTTCGACGTCATGTGGCATGACAACGTACAGGCACGCGACCAGCAGCCCGACGGCAGCTACACCCGCCGCTATCCCGGCACGCAAACGCCGCTGGCGAGCCAGAACGTGCTGTATGACGAAGCCTACCGCATGGCAAAGGGTATCAAAGAGCAATAAGAAAAAACCGACCGTCGGTTTGCTTCAATAAAATCGGCAAACAAAAAGACCTCCGGTCGGGAAAGCACCCTGCCGGAGGTCGTCGGTCAGTCATCCATCAGTTCTACAAGAATCGCGTTCTGCACGTCCATCCCGCGACGCGTCAGCGACCATCGGTCGGTTTTGTGCTGAAGCAGCCCTTCATGCTCGAATTTCCGCAGCTTCTCGCCGTACAGCGTATCCAGCGAAACGCCGTGCCGCTCCTGAAATTCCGATTCGCTGACGCCGCGGGTCATTCGCAGCCCCAGCATCAGCGTTTCAAACCGACCGTCGGTTTTTGAGACGAACTCCCGCTCTCGCAGCGAATCGTCCTGCGACTGCACCATCCGCAGATACGCGGGCAGCGTGCGCGGGTTCGTCAGGCGAATCATCCCGTTCTTCGCGGGCAGATACGACGCCGCCGACACGCCCAGCCCGATATACGGCACTTGCTGCCAATAACCGATGTTGTGGCGGCATTCGCAGCCGGGGCGCGCGAAATTGCTGATTTCGTACTGCTGAAAGCCTGATTGCGCCAGCAGATCAAGCGTCAGGTCGTACATGCGGCGCTCGTCGTCCTCGTCCGGCAGGGTCAACTGCCCGGTCTGCAAGTCGCGGTACAGCGGCGTACCTTCTTCGGGAATCAACCCGTAACAGGACAAATGTTCCGGATTCAGCGACAGCGCCTTCTCCAGCGTCTCACGCCACATGATGACCGTCTGACCGGGCAGCCCGAACATGAGGTCAAGGCTGATGTGCTGGAATCCAGCGTGCCGCGCGAGTTCGACGCTCTGCTGCACTTGTGTAAAGTCGTGGATGCGCCCCAGCATCTTCAGCAGTGCTGGCTGGGCCGCCTGCATCCCCATTGACAGGCGATTGATACCGCAGTTCAGCGCCGCATCAAGCCACGCGTGGGTCAGCGTGCCAGGGTTCGCCTCGGACGTAAATTCCGCACCAGGCGCAAGGGGAAAATGCGCTGTAACGCCCTCCAATAGCCGCGTCAGCAGTTCTGGCGGCAGAATCGACGGCGTGCCTCCGCCTAAATACGCGGTTTCCATCGCGCCATGCGGGATTTTCGCCGCCTGCGACGCGGCTTCGGTCAGCACCGCATCCACATAGGCACGCTGTGTAGATTCCGCATGGGGGAAGGAAGCAAAGTCGCAGTAGCGGCATTTTTGGCGACAATAGGGAACGTGCAAGTAAATTTCCATTCAAATCACCTGTAAAGGACTGTTCAAATGCGGAAAAATCCGCTACAATAGAAAAAGTGGCAAAGGAGGTGTACGAAAATGGATACCATCATCAGTTTTCTGGAAAAACTGGTACATTATTCAGCAGAATTGGGCATTGTGCTGGCGGAGCTGGCGGGCATCGCTATTCTGATTATCACGGCGATGAAGGGAGTTTTCAGTTACTTCAAGCACGATGAGCATCTCCGGCTTGAATTGGCGCAAGGCATCGCGCTTGCGTTGGAATTCAAGCTCGGCGGCGAAGTGCTGCGCACGGTCATCGTCCGCGAATGGACGGAACTGCTGATTCTGGGTGCGGTCATTGCGCTGCGCGGTGTGCTGACGCTGCTGCTGCACTGGGAAATCAAGGTGGAAGAAGAGCATGACGAGCGCCTGCTCAAGCTCAAAGCGATGGAGGAAGCCGAAAAAACGGCAGAGACATCAAAACAGTGATAAAAAGCAGGGGAAACAAGCATTCCCCTGCTTTTTTCATACCTTTGTTTTCTGAATCAGGCGCTCACAGTCGCTGGCGATTGCCAAATTCAGCAGCGGAAGCCCCTCCTGCATGGCGTAGAGCGCGGTGTACATCGTGCCGCCCTTCTGCCGATTCAGGTAGCAGACGCAAAATGCGCTGTTGTCCACCATGTACCGGTTCCGCATGTACATGCAGCCCTCATAGTAGTGGCTGGAGAGGACAACTGTCTCGTCGGCAGCATACAGCAGCTGCTCGTAAATCAGGCAATCCGACGCTTTCCATCGCGCGGACTGCGTGCTGCACGGAATCGCCAGCCGAAGCCGAACATCCGCATGGTGCGTCCGCATCAGCAGAATGCGCTGCGCTGCCAGCGTGTCAAATCCCAGCGCGCCGCCGCAGATAAAATCCCGAAACCCGTGCTGATACAGTGCTTCCAGCACCCGGTCAAGCCGCTCTGTCAGCGCAGGAAGCTCCTGCGGCGGAATCGCCCGATGCCCCGTGAAGCAGACGGAAATGTCCTTTCGCCCGTTCTCCTGCGACGCAAACACGTCGGCAATATGGCTGCGGGAAATGTAGGAAAGCGGCTGATGCAGCGCAGTGGGCGCTTGGAGCGGCGCCCGAAGCCAGCGGTCGCTGACCTGAGCCTTGCGGTACAGCATGTTTTTTCCTCCTGACAGCGTCAGTTGCTGTCCATCTTCAGCACGGCAAGGAATGCCTCGCTGGGCACTTGCACCGTGCCGAACTGCCGCATTCGCTTCTTGCCCTCTTTCTGCTTTTCCAGCAGCTTTTTCTTTCGGCTGATGTCGCCGCCGTAGCACTTTGCCAGCACGTCCTTACGCATCGCCTTGACGGTTTCACGCGCGATGACCTTGCCGCCGATGGCCGCTTGAATCGGAATCTCGAACATCTGCCGCGGGATGACGTCTTTGAGCTTCTCGCAGATGGAACGCCCGCGCCCGTACGCCTTGTCGCGGTGAACGATGATGGAGAACGCGTCGCAGATTTCGCCGTTGAGCAGAATATCCAGCTTGACCAATTGGCTCTCGCGGTAGTCCTTGAATTCGTAGTCGAACGAGGCGTATCCGCGGCTGCGGCTCTTAATCTGGTCAAAAAAGTCGAAGATGATTTCGTTGAGTGGAATGTCGTAATTCAGCTTGACGCGCGTACCCTCGTACTGCATGTCAAGGAAGATGCCGCGCCGATCTTGGCACAAGTCCATAATCGTGCCGACGCTGTCCTGCGGCGTGAAGATTTCCGCGTGGACGAACGGCTCTTCCATCATGGCAATTTCGCCAATGGGCGGCAGCGCCATCGGGTTGTCGCACATCAGCACCGTGCCATCGGTTTTCGTGATACGGTAGATGACGCTCGGCGCGGTGGTGACAAGGTTCAAGTCCCATTCGCGCTCCAGCCGCTCGGTGATGATGTCCATGTGCAGCAGCCCCAAGAAGCCGCAGCGGAAGCCGTAGCCCAGTGCGACGGACGTTTCCGGGTCAAAAGAAAGGGAAGCGTCGTTCATGCGCAGCTTCTCCAGTGCATCTTTGAGCGCCGGATAGTCCGCGCCGTCCGCCGGATACACGCCGCAGTAGACCATCGGCGTCACCTGCCGATAGCCGGGCAGGGGGCAATCCGCCGGATTCATGGCGTCGGTAATTGTGTCGCCGACGCGGGTTTCACGCACATCCTTGATGGAGGCCGCGACATAGCCCACGTCGCCCGCTTTTAATTCGTCGCACGGCTGATAACCCGGCGCGAACGTGCCGACTTCCACAATGTCGAATTCGCCGCCCGTCGCCATCATGCGCATCCGCATTCCCGTGCGGATTGTGCCCTGCTTGACGCGGATGAAGCAGATTGCCCCGCGGTAGTTGTCGTAGAACGCATCGAAAATCAGCGCCTGCAGCGGTGCATTCTCGTCGCCCTGCGGCGCGGGAACGTAATTCACAACTGCTTCCAGCACTTGATCGATGTTCAGGCCAGTTTTCGCGCTCACGCACGGCGCGTAAGACGCATCCAGCCCGATAACGTCCTCAATTTCCTGCCGGACTTCTTCCGGCTGCGCGCTGGGCAGGTCAATCTTGTTGATGACCGGGATGATTTCGAGGTCATGGTCGAGCGCCATATAGCAGTTCGCCAGCGTCTGCGCCTCAATGCCCTGCGTCGCGTCCACCACCAGCAGCGCGCCTTCGCACGCCGCCAGCGCACGGCTGACTTCGTAGGTGAAGTCCACATGGCCGGGCGTGTCAATCAGGTTGAGCGTGTAGGTTTTGCCGTCCTTGGCGGTATAGTGCATATGCACCGCCTTGGACTTGATGGTGATGCCGCGCTCGCGCTCCAGCTCCATGCTGTCCAGAATCTGCTCCACCATCTCGCGCTTCTGGAAAACGCCCGTCGTTTCCAGAATGCGGTCAGCCAGCGTAGACTTGCCATGGTCAATATGGGCGATAATGCAGAAATTGCGAATCTTCGATAATCTATCGGACACGCTGAAATCCCTCCGTCAAAAGCCTTATCACAGGCTCAAAATACAACAATCTTATCATAGCCGATTTTGGTTTGATTTGCAAGGGGAACGGGCAAAAGTGACGCTTTTTTCCGCAATGAAAAACGAATGAGAAGCAAAAAAGCCGCCAGTTGATTGGCGGCAAAAAGGAAAAATCACGCTTTCGGCGGCTGATTCGGCGCATCTGCCGCAAACGTCGCAGCATACTGCGATGGCGTCATGCCTGTTTCATTGCGGAAAATCTTGCTGAAATACGATTGGTCGTCATACCCGACGCACGCCGCCACTTCATGCAGCAGAATATCCGGATGGTCGCGCAGCATCTGCTTCGCGGCGTCCATGCGGCACTGCGTCAGGAAGGTGTTGAACGTCGTTCCGGCATACTTGCGCAGCAGGCGCGACAGGTATGTCTGGCTGATGCCAACATCGGTGCAGATACGCGGGATGCTCAGCGGCTGGGCGTAGTTCTCGCGGATGTAATTCAGCGTGTATTCGCACAGCTCGTTCGCGCTGACGTTCTTGTCGCGGATGAACCCTTCCTCAAAAATCAGGGAGTACAGGCTCGCCAGCAGGTCGCCGTAGGAGGAGGCGCTGCCGTATAGTTCGTTTGCCTCGCGCAGAATCTGCTCGCGCTTCCTTTTGGGGCCGGGAACGCCCAAGTCCGCCGTGTACAGAATCAGCTGATAGCACAGGTCTTCCGCCTGAATCTGCGGCAGGCTGTTCTGATTCCATTCGATTGCAAGGGACACAAACAGCTCTTTCAGCATTCTTGTATTGCCTGTTTCGACGAATGACGCAAGGCGCTTTTTTGTCGCAGCGGACAGGACGGACGGCTGTAAGGCACTTTGCGGTGCGTTCAGCGGAACAAGCTGCCCCTTGCCGATGACGACGGTATTCACCATGCGCCCTGCAGCGCGGCTCAAAAACTGCGGCAAGGTGAGAATGTCGGCATCTTCCGGCGCGTAAATCGCCGTACAGGGCAGATCTGGGAAATCGGCTTTAAGCAGGTCGGACAGCTCGTCGGGAAAACGCTTCTGCCGGTCGGCACTGCTGCGCAGAAGAATGGTTTCCTGTTCATCGCGCCCATAAAACGCAATCCAGCCCGCCTGATGCACCTGCCGAAGCTGCGCGGTGCGGAATTTTGCGAAGCGTACGGTGAACAAATTGCCCTGACGGACAAGGGCAAAGCGCATCATACGGCTGGAAAACAGAGAGCAGAGCAGCGGTTCATCGACTGCTTCACCGCAGAGCAGGCGAGTCAGCGTTTCCTCCATCAGGTTGTTTGCTTCCGCGTCGAGCGTTTCGCGGATTCGGTCGAGAATTTGCCGGAAACTCTGGATTTCCACGGGCTTGAGCAGATAATCATCCACGCCCGCCTGAATTGCCCCGCGCGCGAACTCAAATTCCGCGTAGCCGGAGACAATCACTGTATGCGTCCGCGGATACAGCTGCCGGACGCGCTGCGCCAATTCAATGCCATTGATGCCTGGCATACTGATGTCCGTTACCAGCACATGGACGTGCTGCTGCGCCATCAGCCGGAGGGCATCGTCGGCGCTGCCGGAGAGCAGAATGGTGTCAAACGCAGGGCAGTATTTCTGGCAGATGGCTTTGAGGAACGTCTGCGCGGGACGCTCATCATCAACGATCAGAATGGTGTACATCGTCTTCCTCCTCACTGGTGCGCGTTTCAATCAGTTCGACTACTGCGCCGCCGTCATTGCGGACGCGCATCCGAATTGCACCGCGGCTGAAATAGAACAGGCGGCGATAGGTGTTGACAAGCCCGATATGGGCGGACGTGTTTTCCGGCTCGGTCAGTTCACCCGCTTCAATGTGGCTGAATTCTTCCCGCAGATGCGATAGGATTTCCTCCCCGAAGCCGCAGCCGTCGTCGCAAATCAGCAGATGCAGGCAGCCGTCCTCATCGACCGTGCCGGAAATGGTGATGTGAATTGTGCCGCTTGACCCCTGATAACCGTGGGAAATGGCGTTTTCCGCGATGGGCTGGAGGGAGAGCTTCGGCAGTGTCAGATGCGAGAAAGCGTCCGGTATGTCGATGGTGTATTCCAGCCGATCCTCCAAACGAGCTTTCGCGAGTGCCAGATAATTGCGAACGTGGGCGATTTCCTCCTGGAGCGTCGCGGTTTTGCTGCGCAGGTCGGTGGAGTAGCGCAGCATCTGGGCGAATTTGCCGCAGATGTCGATGACTTCTTCGTTCCCGGCTTCCATCGACTTTGCGGAGATGATGTTGAGCGTGTTGTAAATGAAGTGCGGGTTAATCTGCGCCTGCAGCGCGTTCAGCCGTGAACGGAGATTGCTCTCGCGCAGTTCTGCATCGTTGCGCATGGCAGTTTTCAGCTCCATTACCTGCTTGTCAAACACGTCCTCCAGTTCGCGCATCTCCACGTCGCGCGGGTTCGTGACCTTCGGCATTTCTTCGGGCAGCAGGGGACGCTCGGCTATTGCCGCCGGGTCGGACAGCTGGGAAACCTTGCGCGTCAGGCGCAGAATCGAGCGGCTGAGCTGATGCGACGAGAGGATGATGAACACTTCTGCGATGAACAGCACCAGCAGACTGACCAGCACATGGTGGAGGATGACGGAGTGGATGGACGACTCGAAAACCGCGGTACGCTGGGCGGCATAAATGTCGAAGCCCAGCCAGCTGCAATGCTCCTTGACGACGTAGTAGGTGTCGCCGTTTTTGTCGCTGCACTCGGTCATGCTGCCGTATTCGGCGGCGGAGTAGTCGATGGTGTCATCGAAACTGCGGTGGAACAGGCGGCCGTCCGCGTCGTAGGCGGTGGCGCGGAATCCTGCCATGTCGTTGGAGGAGAAAATGTCGAACAGGTCGGTTGAAAGCGCATTGACCTCCACAAAGCCGATCTGTTTGCCGTGATAGACGGCAGGGGACATCAGCGTATAGATAGAAATCGGGCGCGCGACGAACCACGGGTCAATGTGCGGGCGGACAAGCGTCTTCTGGCTCAGCCCCCGGTTGCGCTCGTTCAGGTATGGCAGGCGGAGCATGACGGTGCGCAGCTCATCCGAGTAGTTTTCCAGCAGACCAATCGTTTCGTAGCGGCTGGACAGGTAGAAACCGTCCATTGTCAGCACGTTGATACGGTAGAAGTAGTCGTTCAGCGGCTCATGGAAAAGCGCGGCGGAAAGCGTGTTCTGCGCCTGATGGTATTCGGACGTCGTCTCCATGTCTTCGCCTAATGTGTAGATGGTATTGAGCGCAGCCATGAAGTCATTATCCTGTTTCAAGCCGTCCAGCGCATAGCCCATGACGGTGATGTTCTGCTCGAACGCCGCGACGATTTTGCTCGCCATCGCGTTCAGGTTGTCTTCCTCGTACAGCAGGATGTTCTGTATCTCGGAGAGCGTCGCAAGAACAGAGTTGACGGCAATCATGCAGGCGGCAATCACAGAAAACAGGATGGTCATTTTCGCGCTTATTCGCATACACGTCAGTTTTCGCATACATGCCGTCCTTTCTATTTCGCATTGTGCTGATGGAAGCAGTATAGCACATACGCAGAGAAAATGCAAAAGAAAAGTACCCCGTGTTGACGGAAGCGCACAAAAACCGAATACCGCATAAAGAAGTTTGGTTGTGTTTTGTATTTTCCCAATAGCAGTGCTGGATTTTCCCTTGTTCAAAACAGGCGCTGGGATTATACTGAATCACGAAAGCACCGCTATGGTGCGAATTGAGTTTGTTTCCGATGTTGAAAGGGAGGAACGAGACATGAAACACTTTGGATGGCTTCGCAAGGCAGCCGCATCCGTGCTGGCACTGGCTATGTTTGCTGCGGCCCCCGCTGCACTGGCGTATTCCGACGCGAATCTGGAAGCCCCGCGCGCTAAGAACGTCGTCATTGACGGCGACCTGAGCGAGTGGGACACGAGCCGCTGCCTGCGCATTGACAGCGAGAAGCAGATTGTCGATCAGATTGAGCACTGGGACGGCGAAGCGGACTGCTCGATGGAAATCTACGCTATGTGGGATGAAGAGAACCTCTACATCGCCGCGAAGGTGTGGGATGACACGCCGTTTGTCTACCGCGAAGGTTTCCCGCTGGATGAACTGGATGCCATCATCCTCTTCTTCAGCACCAACCCCAACGCCGACCCGAACCGTACAGCGTACGAAGCGACCGACTGGCGCATCGTGCAGTCCACGGACGAATATGACTTCTTCAACTATATTGACCGCGACATGATCGCTGACAATCTCGGCTGGGAGACGCAGGGTGAATACGGCGACGAGCTGGTATTCGACGACTACGAAGCCGTGACCGTCCGCGACAAGGAAATGGGCGGCTACATCCTCGAAAGCAAGATCCCGCTGCACAACCTCTCCAATGATAAGATCGCGCAGCTGGTTCCCGCTGCGGGCACGACCGTTGGCTTTGACTTCTCCATCCTTGACGTTGACCTGCCGTGCCCCGGCATTCACAGCCTGCGGATGCAGTACTCCGCGCAGCTGGACGGCCGCGACCGCAAACCCACAATGCACAACGTGGACGAGAACCCCAGCCTGTGGGCGACGATGACGTTCGTGGAAGAGTAACAGATTCCCTGTATTCTCAGAGGAGGAACAAGCAATGAAGCTGAAAAAATTCGGTGCGCTGCTGCTGACGGGTGTGCTGGCGATCACGTCGCTGACGACCAGTGCCTTTGCCGCCAAACGCGAGAAGCGCAGCGCCGATGACATTGATTTCGCGGCTGTGCTGGAGGATGTTTCTGCGAAAGGCACGGTCAACGTCTACCACTGGTGGACGGCGGGCGGCGAGAAGGATGCGATTGAATCCGTCATCGACGAATTCAAAGGCGCGTACGGCAAGGTGAAAACGAAGTCGAACGCCATTCCGGGCGGCGCCGGCGGCGCCATGGTTATGAAGGTCAAGGTGCTTCAGCAGGCAGGCAAGAGTCCTGAAACATTCCAGGCGCATCCCGGTCAGGAAATTCAGCCGTACCTCGATGCGAACATGCTGCTGGACTTGTCCAAGCTGTGGGACTACGCGAAGCTCAACGAGCGCATCCTGCCGGGCATCAAGGATTTGCTGACCGCGCCTGATGGCAAGAACTACGTCGTGCCGATCGGCATCCATAAGACGAATGTTATCTTCTACAACATCCATGTGTTTGAGAAGTACGGGATTGCGATTCCGGATCACGAGAACATCACATGGGACGAGTTCTGGGACATCTGCGATCAGCTGGCGGCGAAAATGCCCGACGGCGAGTACCCGATTGACCTTGGCGACCGCAAGGGCTGGCCGGCGTGTCAGGTGTTCGAGGACATCATGATGGGCACCGATCCTAAGATTTATCAGGACTTCATCAACGGCATCTACAACGTCGAAGACGTGACGAAGGTGCTGACGACCTACGCCAAGCTGATGGATTACGTCGCGCCCGACCATTCCAGCCGTGACTGGTACGAAGCGAGCGGTCAGGTTGTCGCCGGGACGTATGCCATGCAGATTATGGGCACTTGGATGCAGCCGCTGATGACCAGCATGGGTCAGGAATACGGCAAGGACTACGGCATCTTCACGTTCCCCGGCACGGACGGCTGGTTTGGCATGAACATCGACGGTTTCGTCGTCAGCAATGACTCGGCGGACGTCGAGGCGGGTCTGCGCTGGGCGTACAACGTGTCCAGCACGCCGGTTCAGCAGCGGTTCTCCGCGCTCAAGGAATCTATTTCGCCCTACACCGATACCCCGGATGACTGCTACAACGAACTGACCCTTAAGTTCAAGAACGAGCTGATCAGCGACACGACACGCAGCTATCCCAGCTTCACCCACGGCACGGCGCTGCCTTGGAGCGCGTCTATGAGCCTTCAGACGCAGGTGCAGGAGTTCGCTACGTCCAGTGACCACGACGCGGAATATTTCGCGAATAAGATCGTCAACATCCTCAAGGAAGCTGGCGTGAAAGGAGAATGGAACCTTGTTGACTAAGAAATGGATGCGGCGCTCGCTGGCGATGCTGGGTGCGCTGACGCTTACAGCCGGGCTGTGGGCTGCTCCCGCGATGGCGGAGGAAAAAACCTACACCCAGCCGACGCTCAATCCCCATGTGAAGAGCATCATCGAAGTTGACGGCTACCAGTTTATCGACCTGAACAGCAACGGCACGCTTGACCCCTACGAGGACTGGCGCCTGGATGCTGACACCCGCACGGCGGACTTGGTCGGGCAGATGACGGTGCGCGAGAAAATTGCGCAGATGCAGCACCCGACGTACCTGCCGCGTGCCGATGGTAAGATTCCATCCTACCTGAACAAGTGGTGCAATAAGGAAGGCATCGGCATGCTGCTGATTCGCGAACTGAACAGCGTGGAAGCGGCTGCAGTGTCCATGAACACGATTCAGGAGTACGCTGAGGGGTCTCGTCTGGGCGTGCCGGTGCTGGTGTCGATGGACTCCGTGCATGGCTTGTCTTACGTCTCCGGCGCGACCGTTACCGGGCATAATCTGGCGCTGGCGGCAACCCGTGACGAAGACCTTGTCACCCGTCTGGCGGAAATTGCCCGCGATGAGCATATCGCCATCGGCGTCCGCATGACGCTGTCTCCCGAAGCTGACATTGCCTCTGAACCTCGCTGGGGGCGCGTCATGGAGACGTTCGGCGAAGACCCTGACCTTGTGACGAAGATGGTCACGGCGCAGGTCGTTGCGTTCCAGAATGGGCGCGACGGGCTGAACACGGGCGCAATCGTGGCCTGCATGAAGCATTTCCCCGGCGCTGGGCCGCAGATGGAGGGCAAGGACACCTCGCCCATCATTTCCAGCGCGGAAACCCTGCAAATTCACCTGAAGCCGTATTATGCGGCGCTGGAAGTCAACATTGCTTCCATCATGCCGTACTACTCTGTCCCGCTGGAGCTGGACATGGAGAACTCCGCCATCGGCTCGAAGGCGACGCTGCAAGACCTGCTGCGCGACGAAATGGGCTTTGAGGGCATCATCCAGACCGACTGGGGCATGATTTGGGCGATTCAGGAAGGCCGCGGCACGATGATGGGTGAAGAAGTGTCCGACGAAGAAGCCATCCTGATTGGCATCACCGAGAGCCGTGTGGACGGCATCGGCGGCGAATCCATCCGCCTGATCGACCAGATGGAAGAGCTGACGAACGCGGGCAAGATTGACGAAGACATCCTGACGGCGGCGGCGACGCGCATCGTCAAGGCGAAGTTTGAACTGGGCGTGTTCGAGAATCCCTACTGCGACGTGGAGTATGCCGTGCAGTTCGTCGGCAACGAGGAACATCAGGCGGTGAACCTTGAAGCGGCGCGCAAGGCGATGACGCTGCTCAAAAACGACGGCATCCTGCCTCTCAAACAGAACGAGAAGCAGACGATTCTGGTCTGCGGCCCGCGCGCCGGCGACATGGACTCGCTGGTTGGCGGCTGGTCTTCCGCGCAGGAGGGCTTGACCATTGCGGACGCAGTGGCGGCTTACGCAGGCGAAAACGCAACGGTCATCTATGAATCCGACAACGTTGAGCGCATTGCAGAGCTGGCGAAGGATGCGGACATCATCATCGTGTCCGTCGGCGAACCGAGCTACCAGCACGATCCGCCGTGGGGCTACGACACGCTGGAAATCACCGGCAGTCAGCAGGAAATCCTCGAAGCGGCGAAAGCCAGCGGCAAGCCGATGGTGACGGTCGTCACGGGCGGACGTCCCTACATCCTGACGTGGTGCGACGAGAATACGAACGCGATTCTGGAAGCGTACTATCCGGGTTCGCAGGGCGGCATCGCGATTGCGGAAACGCTCTTCGGGCTGAACAATCCCACGGGCAAGACGCCCTTGCAGTTCCCGCGGGATATGGATTCTGTCCGCAATCAGGAAGGCGACGTGTCCTTCGACCTTGAAAACCCGCTGTATGACTACGGCTGGGGTCTGAGCTACGGCGAATGATGTATCAGCCCGTACAGGCGCAGCGGAATTGCACAAGCCTGTACGGGCTTTCTTCAAAGCTGATAGCAAAACCTCGAACAGAATGCAACAGAAGGGGATTTGCCCATGGAACAATTTTCTGAATTTTTTGAGAACCTGGCGTTCATGACATTTTCCCATGACAGGTTCTGGGTTCTCTGCGCCATCATCGTCGCGGTGATTCTCGTGTACCAGCTGCTGCTGCGCTTTGCGCCTAAAACAGTCGGCCCGGTACACCACTTTCTCCAGCGGCATCCGCTGATTTGGATCTGCATCCCGGCGGCGCTGCTGATTTACTTCGTGTATGTCTCGCTGGGCTGGAACCTGTGGGTTTCCGTGTCCGACTGGGAGTCGGGGCAGCTGGAAGCAAACTACGGCTGGGGCGGCTTCGGCAACTACGCGAAGATGTTCTCCAGCCCCGACTTCTGGCCGTCGCTGCGCAATACGCTGCTGCTGTTCTGCCTGATTCCGCTGTGCCTCCTGCTGGGGCTGGGGCTGGCGCTCATCATGGATCAGGGGCTTCGCGGCACGGCGCTCTTCCGCACGCTGATTCTGCTGCCGTTCGCGCTGTCTTTCGTCGTGACCGGCACGGTCTGGGCGTACATGTACCGTCCGACAGGCGGCGTACTGAACTCCTTCCTCTCGATTCTGGGCGTGGATGTATCCGCCGCGATGAAAGCGGGGCACCTGATGTGGGCGTCGAGCAACTCCACCATCATGCTGTCCATCATCATTGCGATGGTCTGGCAGTTCTCCGGTTACGTTGCGGTTATCTTCCTCGCCGCCATCAAGAACGTTCCGGTCAACGTCATCAACGCCGCGAAGCTGGACGGCGCGTATATGCCGCGCATCTACTTCAAGCTCATCATTCCGCAGCTCAAGGGCGCGATGGGTTCCTGCATCACGATTCTGGCGATGTACGCCCTGCGCTCGTTTGACTTCATCGTGTCGCTGGTGGGTTACACCACCTCCGCCGCGTGGACGCTGCCGATTTGGATGTACAATGAAGCGTTCCAGAACAACAACTTCGCGTATTCCGCGGCAATCAGCTGCTTCCTGCTTGCGCTGGTGCTGGTGCTGATTCTGCCGCTGACCTACTGGACGAACAGAAGGAAGTGAGCATGAAATGCAAAATAATCTGAGTATTGAGCGCAGCAAGCAGGAACAATCGGCACAGACGACGAAAATTAAGCCCAAGTGGCACATGACGGTACTGCATGTGGTGTACTACCTCATCATGATTGCGTTTCTGGTCTTCTACATGCTGCCGTTCTGGGGAACGGTGATGACGTCCTTCAAGTCCAACAGTGAAGTGATGACGACCACGCCCATCACACCGCCGTCAGAGTGGACAATGGAGGGTTACGAGAGCGCGATGGAGGAGCTTGCGCAGCCGCTGATGACCAGCCTGCTGGTGACGCTCTTCGGTGCGGCGGGATCGGTATTCCTCGGCTCGATTTGTGCCTACGCACTGAGCAAATGGAAGTTCCGGTTCAACAACGTGTTCTTTATCGCGCTGGTCGCGGCAACATACTTGCCCTTCCAAGCGATTCTGATTCCGCTTTTGCAGACCATCAACGCCCTTGACCTCTACGATAACCTCTGGGGTCTTGTGCTGGTTCACGCCGTCTTCGGTATGCCGATGTGTACGGTCATGATGCGCGGGTATTACGCCGACGTGCCGGACGCGCTGATTCGTCAGGCGATGATTGACGGCAACGGCGTATGGCAGATTTACCGCAAAATCGTCCTGCCGAACACGAAAATCGCGACGATTACGGTCTTTGTCTTCCAGTGTACGTCCATTTGGAATGAGATGCTGTTCGCGCTGGTGCTCGGCGGCTACGATTCCAAACCCGCGACCATTGCCCTGAACGAACTGGCGGGCACAATGGCGGCGGAATTCAACGTGCAGATGGCTGGTTCGCTGATTCTGGCGCTGCCGGTGCTGGTGCTGTACATCTTCATGGGCAAGTACCTCATCAGCGGTCAGATGTCAGGCGCGGTCACAGCGTCGTAATGCGCGGCACAATCAACAAGGAGGAAAGGTTCATGAAAAAACTGCTCAAAAGCGTCGCGGCGCTCTCCCTTTCCGCGATGATGCTGCTTTCGCCCGGTGTGCTGGCGGAAGAGGATGAGGAAGAAAGCAATGTCGTCGAATTGACGACGGTCGTGCAGGAATATGAAGGAAAGCAGATTGTGCTGAAAACTGCCGGACTGGATATTCTGGAGCAGGACGGCTACAAGTTCAAGGACTTGAACAAAAACGGCGAGCTTGACCCATATGAAGATTGGCGTTTGACGCCTGAAGAGCGCACGGAAGACCTGCTGAGCCGCATGAGCGACAAGAACAAGGCGGCGCAGATGGCGCACATGACGCTGGTCACGCTCAAAGAAAGCTGGTTCAGCGATCTGGACATCGGCTTTGCGCTGACGTACACTTACTTCGCGGAAAGCAAGGAGTCGGCGGGCGAGAAGATGAACTACGTCCAGTCCCTGTGCGAAGAAAGCGAACTGGGTATCCCGGTCGTCTTCTCCATGGACTCGGTCATTGGTGCAAGCTGGATTAACGACACGACGATTCTGCCGGACGCCATCACGCTGGGCGCGACGGGCGACGCGGAACTCGTGCAGGAGCTGGCAGACATTCAGCGGCAGGAAATGAAGGCGCTGGGTGTCCGCATGAGCCTCTCCCCGAACGCGGACTTGGCGACTGACCCGCGTTGGGGGCGCAATCAGGAAACTTACGGCGAAGACGCGAATACCGCCAAGGCGATGGTCGTCGCGGCGATTACGGGCTTGCAGAACGGCACGGATGGCATTGGTGTTGATTCCGTCATGTCCTGCGTGAAGCATTTCCCCGGCTCCGGCCCGCAGACTGGCGGCGTGGACGGCTCTCCGCTGGTGTTCGATGACGAAACGTTCGCGCTGCACCTGAGCATCTTTGAGGCGGCGCTGACGGTGCATCCCGCGTCTATCATGCCTTACGGCTATTCGACCGTCCCGTATCTGGGCGGCGACGCGGTGGAGAATTACGCGCATGAATCCTCTGTGGTCATGAACGATGTTCTGCGCGGCCGTCTGGGCTACGACGGCATTATCCAGACCGACTGGGGTCTGAACCACATCGTCGCGATGCAGGCGGGTGCGGACGTCATGGGCGGCATGGGTCAGCGCGACGTCACCCGCATGGTGGATCAGGTTGACCCGTCGCTGCTGACGGATCGCTGCCGCCGTCTGCTGCTGGCGAAGTTCCGGCTGGGCGTGTTCGAGAACCCCTACACCGACGCGGACGAAATCGCGCAGGTTGTCGGCAGCGAAGAACATTATCAGAAGGCAATGGAAGCCGCGGAAAAGGCAGTCACGCTGGTGAAGTACGAGAACCAGCAGCCGCTGGAAGGTCAGCAGATTCTGGTCGTGGGCGCGCTGGCGAAGAACGTTGATGCGCTGTCGAGCGGCTGGAAGATTTCCTCCGAAACAGGCTTGAAGACGGAGGGCATCCGGTGAAAAGCTTCCGGTGACGCTCGTGCCCAACCAGTTTGTCATCCTCAAAGCGGACCAATCCGCCAGGAAAACCCAGCTTGGCCGTTTTGACGGAAAGAAAATCGTTCCGCTCGCCTTTCAGAAGAAAAAGCCCTACGGCGTTTCCTCAAGAAATGTGGGTCAAAAATTTTTACAGGAGGCCTTGATGGCCGATGCGGAGGAAGCGCCGCTGGTGATCGTAAAGGGTATGGCCGGCACAGCCAAAACCTTCTACACATTGGCTGTCGGCCTGCACGCCATGCTGGAGCAGGAGGAACCGGCTTACCGGCGCATTTTGATCAGCCGTCCCAACGCCCAGTTTGACGATGATATCGGGTTCCTCCCGGGGGACGAGTCGGAAAAGATCGCGCCGCTGCTCCGGCCGGTCGTCGACAATCTGGAGCTTTTGGTGGATCAGAACGAGAAGGAACGGTTTGCCGACGAACGCAGCCTTTCCGGGAAAGTAGAGGAGCTGTTCGACCGGGGCATTGTGGACGCCCAGGCCCTCAATTTCATCCGCGGCCGGTCGCCTCCGGTACGACCGTCACGGGATGCTCTGCCGCGTGAAGCGGCTCCTCCGGGACATCGTCACAGGTCACAGAGACCGGTCTCGCAGCCGGGCGCTCCTCCTGCTGCTTTTCCAAATATTCATCCGGCGAGGGAACGCGGGACTTTTTCTTCCGCTTTTCCGCCTTTTCCAGCGGGGGATCGTCCACGGGCAGGTCAAATTCCGCCGCACGGCGCTTTTCCACGCGGGCGATATGGCGGTTGGCCACATGGTTGACGATGCGTTCGGCCGTATCCTGCTCGGGCTCCGGCTCCTCGTCGGGCTTCTGCAGGCGCGGGCGGTTTTTGATGGCCGTGATGATGCTGTTGACCGTCATATTCATGATGGTGATGATCTGCACGAGCATCACAAGGATCAGGACGATATACGCGCCGACGACGGTGATTCCCGTCTTCAGCAGCATGGCCAGCAGACCGCCCAGCAGGCCGCCCGTCGTTCCGGCGATGCCGCCTTTGAACAGTGCGGGCACGACCTTCCACTCCCACACAAGGGCCTCGCCCTGAATGAGATGATACACTGCCGAGACGGTCAGAATGAGCGTGAACACGCTGACGATGCGCAGGCGCACCGGCTTGCCGCGGCTCGTAAACATAAAACAGAGCTGACCGCTCTTTTCCCTGAAAGTGATTTCGCCCGGGGACTACAAGACCCGAACTATTTCCGTCAGGTCGAAGATGTGCTGAAAGTGGTAGAGAAAAAGTATCAGGAAGCTTACCGATATTACCAAAAAGTTTATTACCACGAAGCAGCACAAATTTGTGACAGAATCCTGAAAGCGTACCCGGATAATAAATTGAAAGCAAATGTGCTGTTTCTGAAAGCGATGTGTGTTGTAAATACCGGTTCTCCCCAGGAGGCGAAATTTTGATTTTTTCCAGGTTCA
>OLOW01000466.1_pt1 | contig 27211 bp, 25 predicted proteins | sample 1672801 | NCBI WGS metagenome assembly OLOW01 (sample SAMEA3136725, study PRJEB25190) | human gut metagenome | biome: human gut; feature: human-associated habitat; material: faeces | place: Austria | collected 2013 | reverse complement strand
TCACGCGACCGCGCCGCCAACACCGCCCGCGCCGTCCTCGACACCCTCTAAACCACCACAAAGGGGACAGGCACCTTTGTGGTGGTTTTTCATTCCGCCTCACCGCCCGCCCAACTGCAAAGGAAACAACCATGAAAGCACTCGTCATCAACGGACCCAACCTCAACATGCTCGGCATTCGCGAGCCGGGCATCTACGGCAGCGACAACTACGACCGCCTGGTCCAGATTTGCCAGGAGGCGGGTGCCGCACAGGGCTTTGACGAGGTCGAGGTCTTCCAGTCCAACCACGAGGGCAGCATCGTCGACAAGATCCAGGAGGCCTACGGCAAGGTCGACGGCATCGTCATCAACCCGGCCGCTTACACGCATACGAGCGTAGCGATCCTCGATGCCCTCAAGGCCGTCGCCATCCCCGCCGTCGAGGTCCACATCAGCGCCGTCGAAACACGCGAGGACTTCCGCCAGGTGAGCTACGCCCGCCTGGCCTGCTTCGCCACCATCACCGGCGAGGGCCTGCAGGGCTACGTTCACGCGCTGGAGCTGCTGAAAGGGCATCTGCTACACTAATCTTTGGGGTAAATAAGCCAGTGGCGTTTGTCCCGAATCTTTAGTAACTGTTCGCTTGACATACAAAGGAGCATATCCATGTCCCAGTACGATTACCTAGTCGTCGGCGCCGGTCTCTCTGGCGCCGTCTTTGCCAATGCCGCAAAGAGCGCCGGCAAGTCGGTCCTGGTCATCGATCGCCGCGACCACATTGCCGGCAACATCTACACCGAGGACGTCGAGGGCATCCAGGTCCACCGCTACGGCGCGCACATCTTCCACACCTCCATGAAGGACGTCTGGGACTACGTCAACCGCTTCGCCGAGTTCAACAACTACGTCAACTCGCCGGTCGCCAACTTCCACGGCAACATGTACAACATGCCCTTCAACATGAACACCTTCGCCAAGATGTGGCCGTGCGTCGTAACGCCGGCGGACGCCAAGGCCAAGATCGCCGAGCAGGTGGCCGCCGAGAACATCGGCGAGCCGCAGAACCTGGAGGAGCAGGCGCTGTCGCTCGTCGGCCGCGACATCTTCGAGACGCTCGTGAAGGGCTACACCGAGAAGCAGTGGGGCCGCGACTGTCGCGACCTGCCCGCGAGCATCATCAAGCGCCTCCCCTGCCGCTTTACCTACGACAATAACTACTTCAACGACCGCTACCAGGGCATCCCCATGGGCGGCTACACCAAGATGGTCGCCAACATGCTCGAGGGCGTCGAGGTGCGCTGCGGCGTGGAGTACAAGGAGCTGATTGCCGCCGAGCCCGATATCGCCACCAAGACGATCTACTGCGGCCCCATCGACGCGTTCTACGACTTTAAGCTGGGCACGCTCGAGTACCGTAGTCTGCGCTTTGAGACCGAGACCCTCGACGAGCAGGACCACCAGGGCGTTGCCGTGGTCAACTACACCGAGCGCGAGATCCCCTACACGCGAATCATCGAGCACAAGCACTTTGAGTTCGGCACGCAGGAAAAAACCGTCATCACGCGCGAGTACCCGGCCGACTGGAAGCCCGGCGACGAGCCCTACTACCCCATCAACGACGCTAAGAACGAGGCACTGTACAAGCAGTACGAGGAGCTGGCGGCGCAGGAGGGCGACGTGATCTTTGCCGGTCGCCTGGGCGGCTACAAGTACTACGACATGGACAAGGCCATCGCCGCAGCCTTCAAGCTCGTCCGCGACGAGCTTGGCGTGGAGCCGACTGAGGCATAAGAGCCCAACAGCCAAAGGCTGATAGCCATTCTGGGATGTAGAAAGTCCGGTGCAGCATCGCTGCATCGGACTTATTGTTGAGGGAGCACTGCACGCGCACGCGTCCCAAAAAGCAAAGACCCGGCACAATAACCGGGTCTTCAAAAACTCTCTGGTGCTCCATGGCGGATTCGAACCGTCGACCTTGGGATTAGAAGTCCCCTGCTCTATCCAACTGAGCTAATGGAGCATAAAGCCGCGAGTACAAGTTCACGCGGCTAATAAATTATAACCTACTTGAACTGGTCGTGGTATGCCTTGCAGACCTCATCCACGGGGCCATCCATACGTAGGTCGCCCTTTTCGATCCAAACAGCACGCTGGCAAATGCGCTCAACCTGCTCCATGGAGTGGGAAACGAACAAGACCGTGACGTCACCACTCTCGATAAAGTGCTGAATGCGGCGCTCGCACTTCTGCTGGAAAAAGACATCGCCAACAGAAAGCGTCTCATCGACGATGAGAATATCGGGCTCGGTAATCGTGGCGATAGCAAAGGCAATACGCGCAACCATACCCGAAGAGAAGTTCTTCAGCGGCATGTCGACAAAGTCTTTGAGCTCAGCGAACTCAATGATCTCGTCAAAACTAGCGTCGATAAACTCCTTGGTATAGCCAAGCAGCGCACCGTTCAGATAGATGTTCTCACGCGCGGTAAGCTCCGGGTCAAAGCCAGCACCGAGCTCAATCAGTGGTGCGATATTGCCGTGAACTATAACCTCGCCTTCGCTGGGCTCCAAAACGCCAGCGATAATCTTGAGCATCGTAGACTTGCCGGAACCGTTAGTACCAACAAGGCCAACAACCTCGCCGCGATGCACCTCAAACGAAATGTGCTTAAGCGCACGAAACTCCTCAAAGAACAGCTCGTGCTTGGCGAGCTTAATAAAATACTCCTTGAGGTTTGTCAGGGACTCGGACGCCATGTTAAAGATCATGGTGACGTCTTTGACCTCAACAGCAAGGGGCTGCTTGCTGTAATCAATAGCAGATTCAGTCATGAACAGCACTCCTTAAATGTAGAGAATAAACTTGTGCTCGGTCTTATGAAACACGGTGTAGCCAATAACAAGAGCAAGAACAGCCCAGGCAACACATAAGCCGAACGTAAGCGCAGAAGGCACGGTATTGAACAGGAAGATATCACGCATAAACTGGAGATAGTTGTACATGGGATTCACAACCACCAGCACCTGAATCCAACGAGCCATCTGGCTGATAAAGTCTGTCGTCCAGAAAATCGGCGTCAAATACATCCAAGCAGTAATAACAACGCTCCACAGATGCATAACATCACGGAAGAAGACTGCCAATGCTGACAGCATCATGCCCAAGCCCATGCAGAAGCACATGAGCAACAGCAGGCAAACCGGCAGTAGAATTAAATGCCAAGTAGGAGCCACACGGAAAAAGAGCATAACAAGGGCGACGGCAACCAAAGAGAAGGAAAAGTTGACGAGCGAGAACAACACCTTCTGCACCGGGAACACCCAACGATGTACTTTGACCTTCTTCAGCAACGAGGACGCCCAAATGATAGACATCAGCGCCTGGTTCGTCGATTCGGACATGACGGAGAACGTTACGTTGCCGACGATCAGGTAAAGCGGATACAGCTCGGGGGTAACAGAGCCATTACGGCCTTGCGCGAAGATTGTCGAAAACACAATCGACATCACAACCATCATCAGCAGCGGGTTAAGCACGGACCATGCCACACCCAGAACACTGCGACGATATTTGATCTTAAAATCTTTGGTGACAAGCTGCTTAAGAATGAACTTGTCCTTTTCAAAATCATTTTTAGCGTGAGAGGCCGGTTTAGCCACCGCTTTCTGACTCTCTACATTGTCAGCCACGGACCATCTCCTTGTCTCGTAAAACATAACATTGGAAAGTATAGCCCTCCCACGTTGACGATAACCCACCGCAACAAATCTGGAAAACTAACCCATATCTAATCAAAGGGGCAGGCGATAGGTATACTTTCGACCAGATGAGTCATTAAAGGAGGTCCTACATGGACTATTCGAATACCGCCGTCATAATCCCCTGTTACAACGAAGCACTGACGATTGGCAAAGTTGTCGACGATTTTCATCGAGAGCTGCCCGGCGCAGCTGTCTATGTCTACGACAACAACTCTTCCGATGACACTTCGCATATCGCTAAGCAGCACGGGGCTACGGTGCGCCACGAGCCTAGGCAGGGCAAAGGCAACGTGTGCCGCCAAATGTTCCGTGATGTCGATGCCGAATGCTACTTGATGGTCGACGGCGACGATACCTACCCCGCCGAAGCTGCCAAGTCACTCTGCAATCCCATCCTTAACGGCGAAGCAGATATGACCGTTGGCGATCGTCTTTCAAACGGCACCTATGCCGAAGAGAATAAACGAGCCTTTCACGGCTTTGGCAACAACCTTGTTCGTGCGATGATCAAATGGATTTACGGCTACAGCTTTGACGACGTCATGACCGGCTACCGAGCCATGAGCAAGCCTTTCGTCAAGACCTTCCCCGTCTTGAGCGAGGGCTTTCAGATCGAAACCGAGCTCTCCATCCATGCCGTCGACCACCGCTGGCGCATTCAAGACGTGCCGGTAGAGTATCGAGATCGACCTGCCGGCTCTGAATCCAAACTCAACACAGTTAGCGACGGTATTAAAGTCATAGCAATGATCGGCACGCTCTTTAAAGACTATCGTCCGCTCAAATTCTTTAGTCTTATTGCACTCGTTTTCGCCATCATCGGTCTTGCCCTGGGAATACCGATTGTTGCAGAGTACTTCCAAACCGGCTTAGTCCCCCGTTTCCCCACAGCCATGCTGGCAGCCTCATTCATGTTTCTGTGCGGCCTGAGCCTGGCAACGGGGCTCATTCTCGACTCGGTTGCAAAGGTTGAACGAAAGCAATGGGAACTACAAGCCTATAAAACTTATTCAACATAAGAAGAGGTCTGGACTGAGTCCGGACCTCTTCTTATTAAAGTTCCAAGTACTCTTCCCAGAACTCTCGTGAAGTCATGTACGGCATGGCATCTTTCCATGCCCCTCTAACGCTCTTGCCTTCTTTACGATAGCGCTTCATCAGTTCGTGCTCTCGGCGGCGAATGCTCTTAAATCGTACTCGATCCATCGTGCGAAACGACCCCTTCTCGCGGGTCGGATCAAGAAAGACCAGCGTCTTGCAGCGCGTCGAGTTGCCCTCAAGCGTACAGCTGCCGTTCTTTACCACATAGCCAGGTTTCCCGCGCAGCAGCGCATCGGGAAGATAATGCTTATCGTAAGGAATAGATCTCCAATACTTCATAAACTTCGAAGGATGGAATTCCAGATTAGCATTAGCGAGCACTTGCTTCGTAACCCCGGCCTTGCGTAGAAGCTCTGGGTCCATCTCGGAAACAGGAATCAGCTTTTCGTTTAGCTTACCCTTACCGATCATCGTCGCGGCACCATCAAGCTTCTGGAGATACTCAGGGCCACGCAGATAATCCTCAAAGCCATCGAGAATAAACTCGGCAGCCTGATAGTCCATATCGCGCAAGTTCTGACGTACCCCTCGCTGAATACGAAGGACAAACATCTTCTCATCAGCACAATCATCGAGAGCAATCATGGCAAAGAAGTTGCGGAAGTACTGGTAGCAATCAACCGATGCGCGGAAACGCCCCTCAAAGCTTGCATGCCACACGCAAATGCAATTCATGGTCATGTAGACAGGCTTATTGCGCATGCCAAACTCAACGTCGTCGCAGCGGATAAAGAAAGGCATGGGAAGGCCGTTCTTTTCGATAGCCTTCACCGGAATGCAGCTATACCACCAAGCTCCATAGGCCTGATCAACTTCAACGTTCGTACGTTCATTTTCGAGGATGTCGGACAGCTTGCCAACATTCAGGTCCTCTTTTACGCGACGATAGGCACCGGTAGTCGCCACATACGAGACATCCTCAAACTGACGAGTAGGGTCCTCCATTGAGAGCATGGCGCCGTTAATAAAGGCGTCTTTATACTTGCCCTTAGCAAGAGAGAGGAGATTGAACGTGCGGATCAAACTCTCGGGCATGATAGAGACATCGTCATCCATCAAGATGATATGGGTGAACTGACCAGGAGTTTCGGTAGCCGCCATCATTCCACGTGCAAATCCTCCCGAACCGCCTGTATTGGGATTCGGGAGTACGGTAACCAACTCGTCAGATAGCGCCGCGGAATCGAGCGTCTGGCCATTGTCGACGACAAACATGTGGAAGTGATCGCAAATCGGACCGTCCTCTTTAGAGATGCCGGTTTTAACGAGCTCAATGTTTGGAAGAATATATCGTTCATTCTTAAATGTGGTGGTAGAAAGAGCAAGATTGATCGGGTTAATTGAGCCCTCAGGAACATCCGTCAGGTAAGAAGCGCTCAAAAGGTCAACGGAATAGCCCTCGTCGCTCTCAATCCAAAAACCGATCAAGTCGTAGCCGGTTGTATCGATATCGATATCGAGAAAGCAAGGATCAAGTTTCTCGCCATCAAAAGGATTCGATCTAAGCTCGACAGGATTCAGCTCGCCAGACCTCACTCCATGAACGACAACCCGTCCTCTGCCAAATAAAGCCATATGCAAGACGACGCCGTCAACAGACGCATATTGATGCCATTTGCATGCAGATAGGCCATTTACATACGTCAGAAAGTCAACGTTTCCATTGATATGAAGTGAATGAATGTTGTCATCATACGAAGCATCACCGGAGAGCACGCGATAGTAGAGTTCAGGAAAACCCTTTGCATGCTTTTCAACTTTAAGTACAACATTCGCAAGTTTAAACTGCATTTTAGATACCTTAATCAAAGCCGTTGCAACTACTAATTACATTCGTCGACAAACCTTGCCATCGCGGAACGAACATCAGGATCAGACAAAACATCCTTTGCAAAATGATCATGCCCGCAGATGTCCATAGGCATGTAAGGCCATCCAGGATAGCAATCATCAGCGACCTTTTCCGCTTTCGCGGGAACCAAAAAAGAAAAGCTGTCAAACGGATGCTTTCTTACGGGAAGGATATCGTTGCAGTCCCAAATTATTTTACGTTTAGGGGCATCAAAAACGTTATCAATCGCGTATGCAAAATCACCATGAGACTCATCAGTCAACAAACCTAGATCATGAGCCTTTTCGTTAAACGAATCGAATACGCTCTGGACAAGATCAATCTCCGCAGAAGAAACAACTGTTCTCTGAGCTTCCAAGTCAACATCCCCGCACTGCACGCTAAGACCACTTTCGGGATGAACCATCCAAGGATTATCTTTCCAAAAACTAAACTCACCCTCATGTTGGTCAAAATAGTCCATGAGTTCAATTCTGAGTTGCCTAAGCTGATCGTTCGCGCGCTTGGAATTCACGGCCGCCCGGTCGTAAATCGAAATGTCCACAAAACAAGGTATAAGCGAATTAGTTGAACAAAAGCGAACTTGACGACACTTTACAAACCAGTCATATACGAGAGTGATTTGATATTCAGGGTCGTCTTTCAAAACGGCAGCGAGCTTATCCACATCGGACCTAATCATGCAGATATCAATATCGTCATCCCAAGGAATAAACCCCGATCGAGACAAAGTCCCCACAAGAGAGCCGTAAGAAAGCCAGTATTGGATATTATTTGCAGTGCAAATCGCGTCCAGCTTACTCATCAACGCCGCGTTTGCCTGCTGCATCAATCTAATATCACCCTCGGCGTCGGGTAACGCATCAAAGATTTTACAACGGAGCTCAAAAGGGGTGAGATCAGGGTACGCACGTCGCGCTAACAATTCAAATCGAAGGCTCATTTGTTCTGACAAACTTTGTTGGCGTTGCTTGAGCAATTCGATTTCTGGAAATAACCGAGTATCCAATTTGTAATTGATATTCATATTGATGCCGTTATCAGCCTGCTCGATACGCGAAAATACCTCGTCAAAACGGCGATCCATATCCTCATGCATGGCATGTAATGATCGGGATGAGCCGGGAAGAATCTTTTTTATATTTGAAAGCAAGGACATGACTTAACCTTCCCAACGACAAACAATGAACGAAGCACAATTACACTTATGATACAAAAGAATGAGTGGGTCCCACTTTGAAACCCACTCACACGAAGACTACTCAGACGCCTCTTTCAAATACTGTTTCCAGAAATCAATCGAAGTAAAGACATCTCTATACGAAGCAAATTCGGCATAAATCTTATCTTTGTTACGCTTGAATTCCCTCTCGGCCTTTCGAAAACGAGTCCAAACCTCTTTGAATCGCTTCTTATCCATATGTCTAATGGCGCCCTTTTTATTAGGCATATCTACCACAATAAGCGTATCAACATCCCTGATTTTACCGGCGGGATAAACCCATCCCGCAGCATCAATAACAGCAACCTTGCCCTTACGCTTTACCGAATCGTTAACGAAACGGTGGCCATTAATGGTCAGATAATCCTTAAATGCCTGCAGCCTAGACCTGTCGCCCTCAAGACTCAAATTGCCAAAAGTTAACTGCGTCAAGTCGACGCCCAGCTCTAGCGCTTGAGGAATGAGTTGCTCGATGGGAATCAATTGTTCCCTTTCACGATTTGCCGCCATAAAGCGAGCTTCAGCAACCGGATGAGAAATCCACTCCGGACCTCTCAAAAAATCTTCAAGGCCTTTTACCGCAAGAAGAGCATCATCGTAGTCAAATTTCTTCAGGTCGAGTTCGACCTCACGACGAATCTCATAAAGAAAATCAGCAAGGGGAGCAACGCCGGTCGTCGCTTGGCTAATCAGCGTATTTCGGCTCACCTGATAACGCTCCACAGCGGCACTATACTTAAACTTAAAAGAATTATGCCAAACGCAAATACCATTCATGGACATGAACCTAGGTTTACAGCGAAGCGCGTACTCGGCGTCATCCGAACGAACAAATAGAGGCAAAGGCAGCCCCTCGCGCTCAATCGTTGCGGTAGGTATAACGCAATACCACCAGCCAGCATACTGTTGGACAGTGTCCTCATAAAGGCCAGTTGGGGCCTTATATATCTCGGTCTCAACTACATCATGAAGTGAAGTCATATAGCCTTCAGGCTTAAGGGGAGAAAAAGTTCCCTTAGCAGTAAAGAACCCCAAATCCTCGGTACGCAAATTGGGCTCTTCCAAGCTCATCATGGCGCCCGATAAAAAGGCGTTAACATATTTTTCTTTGAGAAGAGAAAGCAGGTTGAACGTACGGATAAAGCTCTCGGGAAGAACCTCAACATCGTCGTCCATCAGGAGAACATGAGTCGCTTTAGGATTCTGCTCCAGCGCCTCAATCATGCCACGAGCAAACCCACCGGAACCGCCGACATTTGGATTAGGATGAATCGAAATACGATCCGATCCAGAGTTGCAGTCTAACGATCTGCCGTTGTCGACAACATGGACATGAAAATGTTCCGAAATTGGCTCTTTACCAGAAAGAATCCCCTCTTTAATGAGATTTAGATTGTTAAGGACGTACTGTTCTTTTTTAAATGTCGTAATAGCAAGAGCTAATTCGACTGGATGAATGCAGCAAGGATCAACGTCCGCATAATAATAGGCATCATCAAGCGTCAAATCGCCGGCACTTTCAATGCTGAAGGAATGTAGTATTTCACCAGCCTGCTCGGTAATTTCGATATCAACGGAAGCCCAAACATCAGAAGAAGAGAAGCTACGATTGGAGTCCGGAACAACACGGGAGCTCCAATCAAGATTACCAACGGTCCTCTCCTGAAAATCAAAACCGGCACCCCGATATTTGAAATGAAGATAAAAAGACCCAGCATTCGAGTACTCTTTCCACTTCATTATAGAAAGAGAATTAAAATAAGTAGAAAAATCAACGCAAGAAGAACCAAGCAATCTCAGAGAAGATGGAGAATCGGAAATCGCCCTACCGGCTAGCTCTCTAAAAGAGAGGGTCGGGAATTGATCAAACGCCTGATTACCACTGAAGATGAGATTCGCCAACTTAAACTGCATGAGGCTCCAATTTCAATTGATACTAAAACAATAATTACTCTAAATCGATGCGATACAGCCTAGAATGCCCCGATTTTTTTAATAGTGTAAACCCAGGAGTCTTATCGTTAATCTCCTCGATACCATCCCAGTCATTCGGGTTATACGTAAAAACATGACCTCTTGATTTACAATTATCGGAATCGAGCAATAGCACATAATGGGCACCAGATGCTTTAACGGCCTGCCTTATCTCTGAATCCGACCCAATCTTATAGAGTCCATGCCTTATGGCCCTACTGGCAATCGACTCGTTAGGGTCATTCTCGGGAGAGCTGTTTAAAGAGCGATAGTACACCTGAATATCAGAAGACCCGTAAAGAAAAGCTGATCCGTCGTAGGGCGAATTTAAAACAACGGAATCACCCACAATCTCCTTTACCGACGATGCAAACTCAAGCTCTTTCACATTTAATTCCTCTGGGTTGCACATGTCATAGTCTCGTTTAATTACATTCCTTGTTTTGCCAAAAACCATTTCAACGTTTAGCAAGCCCGGAATCTGAAATGAAGGATAGAAAACAGCCGTAACAAAAAGCACGACAAATATAGCGGGATAAAGTCGATTGAACGATCCGGCAGACATATGCTTACCGTCAAGAATTCTCTTTCTTAGCTCAACGAAAACAATCGAAGAACCAAGGACCGCCAACGGAAACGCAGCAAGCGTGCACAACGTAGCTGTTCTATATGGATCTGTATACCAAAATCCAGCAAACCACGGTTTAAATACTGCCTCTGTAGCACCTGTGGAGAAATGGATGGCTAACGCAAGAAAATAAGAAACAGGCATCCAGCGAAGCTCAACGCGCTGCAGAGTATAAAACAGTCCCACAATGACGAATAAACCAAGAACCAGATTACTGGGAGAATCCGGAGAGTACGACTGACAGAGGAAATTGACCAACATTTGCGAAGGCGACGTATAATGACCCCAGCTAATGCTAACAACTCCTTGCATCATGGGTAAATTATATGCAACGATCCAAGCGGCAACAAAGCAAACAACTAGGCCAACCGCAGCAGAAAACGACTTGAGCGGAGTGAGATTTTTCGCAATGCAAAAGTTATACAACCTTGCAGCCGCGTATGGAAGCAGCAAAACGCCAACAGAGAAAACCCCATTAGGTTGAAGCAAAAATAGATCGAACAACCCGAAAAGAAATAAAAAGGCCAACAAAACTCTGTTTTGGATAGACAGGCCTTCGCCCTTAGTTAGACTCATGAATACGGAACAAACTGAGCATACAAGGCAAAAAGCGGCAAGATTTGAATATAGGACGCCGAAGGTAAGCAGCCTCCACGGGAACGCATATGCAGTAATGCAAATTAAAGCTCCCAGTGCGAGACAAGTCTTTTTTTCAGTAATGGCACTCATCAACGCAAAGCAGCTCATTGGAAATACGAAAGCAACAAACGAGAAATTAACTGCATTGATAGCGACAGCAGCGCTAATAGAAAGAAGATTGCTCACCAGTGCGCAAATTACATGCCATGCAGCAGGGTAAAACCCAGCTCCAGTGGAACCATATCCAGGAACGGTCGGGTAAACGCTTATTCCCGCAGGAGAATAGCAGCCAGTGGCGGCAAGAGCATGAATCTCATTGAGATGATACGAATTGTCTATCGAAACTGAAAAAAACTCAGGCGAACCGAGAACGGACACAAAAACATAGATAGCAGCAATAAACCCAACGATCAGGTACAGGACTTGATGGAAATCAACGTCTTTAGTATTCAAATAACAAGAACAGGACCCTACGGGCATCTGAACAGATCTCACAAGGCGCCAGACAAAAGATGCAACGAAAACCAAAATCGGAATCGCTAGTTCAAGGCAAATGAAAACCCACACATTTACAGAGTGAAGAAATACCGAAGTAATAACACCGGTCACACAAGTAATGAAAATAGAAACGATTGGAGCAATTGCCAATTTTGGCAACCGAATACTCTTAAAAGGGGAAAGTAAAAGGTACCCAGGAAAAAACAGCAGAAAAGTAGCCACTGCAATTGCGCCAGTAAATGTAATCCAAATGCTCATACAGAATCCTATTGCCTAAAAGAAGGTGCTATTTATCTAATGCGACCGCCTGAACAAGAGAATTCAAGCGTTCCTCCAACTTAGCCAAGCGCAGGGAATTGCAGAAATCGCGCACTACGAGAACAGCAATCACGTATAAAAACACTAAGTTCGAAGGCGAAACAAAACCGAAGAGAGCTGAAAAAGCGGTTGCTATTTCGGGAAAAATGCCTAAAACTACAAAACTTAAGCTAAATAATAGCCAAAACAACGAATCCAGAGCTTGCATCTGGGACTTCTTAAGCTTTCGGGCAACAAAAATCAAAACAACAGCAGCGCTGACAATCAGCAACACGCGAAGTGATATAGACACAACAATCACCTAAACCACTGAACAATAAGAAGCGTTACAAATACCCGGAGCATATACTGTATGGACTTAACCGGATTCAAGTAGCTCTCTCCACCTTGGCGTTCACGCATGGAAACCTGGACCTCGGAGACCGAATATCCTTGTTTTAAAAATAAGGCAATTGATTCTGGCTCGGGATTAAGAGTGTTGTCGTAATAATACCTTTCGAGCACAGGGCGACTAAACAGCCTAAAGCCGGATGTGGGATCACTGATGCGATGTCCAGTCAGCGCCTTAATCAAAACAGTAATCATGCGAGAACCAACCATACGCATCGATTTATCTTTGCGAACAGTCAGAAACCTAGAACCGATAACAATGTCGGAACCAGTATTTACCGCCTTCTCAACAAGAGCTGCCAAATACTCCGGACGATGTTGCCCATCAGCATCGAACTGAATCATATAGTCGTAACCCTGATCGACGGCATATCGAGCGGCGGTCTGAAAACCAACTGTCAGACCGCAATTAATTGGCATGGTAATAACGTTACAGTTCAACGAACCACAAATTTCGCCTGTACGGTCGCGAGACCCATCATTAATAATCACGAAGTCAAATTCAGGTGCGATAGCCCTAAGCTCAGTAACGGTATTTTTAATACACTCTTCTTCATTATATGCAGGAATTGCAATAAGAGCTTTTGTATGATTAGACAAACCCCACCAACCTCAGTCTAGTCGAGAAGGAAAAGAAAACTACATAGCACTTTATAATAAGGCAAGAACGCTCAATTAATTAAATTTATGCGCCCAACAAATGTCCGGACGATGAATAAGTGCCGTAAGGCAACTTGTTTTTCAGCATATCTAGAATTGTTTCTGCTATCGAGTGCGCATCATTATTTGAAATTAAATGGCGATCAAGACGAATAATGTAATGGCTAGGGCAGCACTGAACCGCAATCTCTTCCATTGCCTTAGTCAGACCTAGAGGCAGCAAAGCACCGTCTAAATCAAGCGAAAGATGGTCGCTGTCAGGTCTACGAGCTGTAAATAAGCTGAGGCAAACGAGATTGATGCCGTATTCGGCACAGAAGCGAGCAAGATGAACCGAACCCATAGCATCGGCAGTCCAAACATCGCTCTCACATTCCGCACCACCACCCAAACTATCACAGCCGCTAGTTGAGCAATTGATAATTGCGCCGTACATAGAACCGTCAATGCTTTCATAGGTTCTTGGGTCACAGATATCGAAAGCTGATTTATCCAAAAAATCATATTCTTTTAAGCTTGTCTGACATTCGACGATTGACCTAATTGCATTTCCAACCTCAGTCTCGCTTCCTACAAGCAGCGTCCTTTTAGGAGCCATAGGCACGACATCCTTTAAAAATGGATGGTTTAAGTCTGCTTCAGAAATGACGGCATCACTAAGCGGGATAGGCCACTCGATACCGAGCTCGGGGTCAGCAAGATTCACGAAAGTGTAGGTCTTCTTCAGCTCGAGCGACCAATGGGCGTCCACCAGATAGGTGTATGCAGTGCCATCCTCCAGCGCTTGGAAGGAGTTGCCCACGCCGCGCGGGACGTAGATGGCCCTGGACGGGTCGAGCGTACAGGTGAACACCTTGCCGTAGGTGGCACTGCCCTCGCGCAGGTCCACCCAGGCGCCGAAAACCGAGCCGCGGGCCACAGAGATGAACTTGTCCCAGGGCTCCGCGTGGATGCCGCGGGTGACGCCCCTCTTCTCGTTATAGGAGATGTTGTTCTGGACGACACGGAGGTCGGGGATGCCCAGAGCGGTCATCTTGGCACGTTGCCAGTTCTCCTTGAACCAGCCGCGTGAGTCGCCGTGGACGGCCAGGTCGACGACCTTGAGGCCCTCGATGCCGGTCTCGGTGACGGAGAGGTCCTTCTCGAATGCGATGTCTGCCATGTGGGAAAAGCTCCTATCGACGATGTTCAGGTTGCGGGCGCCCCGGGCGGGCCGCAAAATCATCCCCATGCCCTGCGGTCCGCCCGGGGCGCCCCGTAAGGGTACTCGGGCGGTCTTACTGGCCCTGCGCGCGGTAGCGGGCCTCGGTGGCCTCCTTGGCCGGGCGCCACCAGGACTCGTTGGCGACGTACCAGTCGATGGTGGCCTTGAGCCCCTCGGCGAAGTCGGTGTGGGCCGGCCTCCAGCCCAGCTCGCGCTGCAGCTTCGTGCTGTCGATGGCGTAGCGGCGGTCGTGGCCGGGGCGGTCGGCGACCCAGTCGAAGTCCTCGGGGTCCTTTCCCATCGCCTCGAGGATCATGCGGAGAACGGTGATGTTGTTCCTCTCGCCGTCGGCTCCGATGAGGTAGGTCTCCCCCATGCGGCCCTTGGTCAGGATGTCCCAGACGGCCGAGGAGTGGTCCTCGGTGTGGATCCAGTCGCGGACGTTCTCGCCCTTCCCGTAGAGCTTGGGGCGCACGCCGTCGACGATGTTGGTGATCTGCCTGGGGATGAACTTCTCAACGTGCTGGTAGGGGCCGTAGTTGTTGGAGCAGTTGGAGATCGTGGTGCGCAGGCCGTAGGTGCGGGTCCAGGCGCGCACGAGCATGTCGGAGCTCGCCTTGGTCGAACTGTACGGCGAGCTCGGGTGGTAAGGCGTCTCCTCGGTGAACTTGGCGGGGTCGTCGAGCGCCAGGTCGCCGTAGACCTCGTCGGTGGAAACGTGGTGGTAGCGGACGCCGTACTTGCGGACAGCCTCCAGCAGGCGGAAGGTGCCCTCGACGTTGGTGCGGAGAAAGGGCTCCGGATCGGCGATGGAATTGTCGTTGTGGCTCTCGGCTGCGTAGTGCACGATCGCATCGTGCCCCGGGACGATGCGATCCAGCAGCTCGGCGTCGCAGATGTCGCCCACGACGAGCTCCACGCGGTCGGAGGGCAGCCCGGCGATGTTCTCGGGGTTGCCGGCGTAGGTCAGCTTGTCCAGGACGGTGACGTGGACGTCCGGGTGGTTGTTCACGACATAGTGCACGAAATTGCTGCCGATGAAGCCGCAGCCTCCAGTGACGATAATGTTCTTAGGTTCAAATTGCTCAGGCACGATTGACCCTCTCGACTTCATCTGCAATTGATAAAATATACTTACCGTAATCGGTTTTCTTCAGCTTTTCACCCAAACGGCGCAGGTGTGAGCAATCGATGAAGCCCTGCCGATAGGCAATCTCCTCTAGACATGCAACGTAATACCCCTGACGACTCTGAACCGCCTCAACATACTCAGCAGCCTTGAGTAACCCAGTGGGAGTGCCAGTGTCAAGCCATGCCATTCCTCGGCCCATAAGTTCAACAGACAGCTCACCCCTATTAAGATAAGCACTGTTGACGCTGGTAATTTCAAGCTCTCCCCTTGCCGACGGCTTTACCTCAGCCGCAATGTCGGAAACCTGGCCATCGTAGAAATAGAGCCCGGGTACTGCATAGTTTGATTTTGGAAATTGCGGTTTTTCCTCAATGCCAATTACTCGATTCCTAGAGTCAAATTCAACGACGCCAAAAGCCCGCGGATCCTTGACTGGGTATCCGAATACAACTGCGCCGCCTTGTTGTTCGACACTGCATTTCGCAGAATTGATAACCTTAGAAAGCGACTGACCATGAAACAAGTTATCGCCAAGAACGAGCGCGCAAGGCTCTCCTGCCAGAAATTCGCGACCAATAACAAAAGCGTCAGCAAGGCCTCTAGGCTTCTCTTGAACAGCGTATTCGATCTCCATCCCAAGATCGGAACCATCACCTAAGAGCGTTTTATAAGAAGTCAAATCAGATGGATTTGTAATTATTAGAACTTGCCTAATACCAGCAAGCATAAGAACAGATATTGGATAATAGATAAGTGGCTTATCGTAAATGGGCAACAGCTGTTTATTGACGGCTTTAGTAATAGGATGAAGGCGCGTGCCAGACCCTCCCGCAAGAACGATACCTTTCATTCGAATCACTCCCCAATCAATTAACGTTATTCAGACGCTCGCTATTTGAATAAACACGATTAACAAAGCGGGCAATAGGCTCAGGCCAGAGCTCACGTAAAATCAACAGCGTTTCACCCGTGCGAATATTTTCATCGAGGTTTTTAGAGGTGGCTGAATCGGCGTAAATCCTATGACCCATGAGAATTTCAGGAATGTAGCAGAAGCGCCCGTTGGTGGAAGCCAGCTTTACCCATGTCTTGTAGTCACAACTATCGCGAAGCGTCGTATCGAACACGCCCGGTCCCAATAGCTCCTTATTTAAAGTAACCGAAGGACAGCATATGGGACATCCAAATCTGAGCACGGTCTTTTTTAAGAACACAGTACCGTTGCTAGGCAACAGGAATAGTTGATTCATAATGCGCTTGATGGCAAGCATAAAATTCGAATTAATCCGCGAGCCATTTCTAATCTCATAGTAATCAGTGAACGAAATGGATACGTCCTTTTCTATATAACGATTAAAGCAATCAATTGTTTTCTCTAGAAATGTTGGAGAATACAAGTCATCCTGATGGGCGATGGTAACAAGCTTTGAATTAACGCTGTCGTAGCCAAAGTTCCAATCATCACCAGCGTAATGAGGTTTGGGGTTAATAACCATTTTTACGCCACACTCAGAACAAACCCCCTCAATATATGGAGATGGAGTTGATGTTGAGACAACAACATTCGAGGGCACCGTCTGGTTCTGAAGCGACCGTATTGTTTTTGTCAAAAACGGATTATCCTTATAGGCACAAACGACAAATGAGTGATCAGCCGAGCTATATGACATCTTAGGAAATCTCCAAAATTGAGTTGATCTTCGTAGCATCTCCCCAAACAGCAGGAGAGTCATAGGGGCGATCCGGATAAGCACCGTAGTCCAACCTAATATCCAAATGGTGCTCTTCAATAAAGGACTCAATCTTGTCTCCTAGGGATACTGGAACCCCAGAACAACAGTTAATTATCCCATTGATTTTATCTTGCATAACGACGGCGGCAATTTGATCTGCTAGGTCATCGACAGAAATGAAATCATATTTATTTTTCCCCGAAGTAAACGGGAATGTCGATTCGCCAGCAGCATCAGCCCGCAGCAACTTACCGAATATAGACCTTGAGTTAATATCATCTCCGTAGATATAAAAACCTCTAATCCACTGGCAAATCACCCCTCGGCCTTTCGCATAAGAGAAAAACGCCTGCCTTAATGCGTTCTTACCGATTCCATATAAACCCTGGGGATCGCATGGGGTATTCTCGTCAATGGCACCTTCCCAATATCCAACTTCATGCATAGTGCCCATGCCACACACATGCTCAACACCAGAATCAATGGCGCGTTTCATAAAGGCGTAATGAAGTGGCATGTCATCCAAGTGGGACGAAGCGTTATGATCGAATCCGTTTCTCCAAGCCAAATGAAGCAAAGCATCAGGAACAATGTCAAAGGATTCGAAATTAAACTCAGGAGAGAGCACATCCCCTTCGACATAACGTACGCGAGCGTTATTGCTGAAGGCGCTGGAACAGACACGATCGACAGCAATAATATCGGCACCAAGTTGACTCAGACTGCCAATTACATGCTTACCGATATATCCATTAGCGCCTGTAACCATAATCAATTTCGACACTATTTGCCTCGCTCAATACTCTAAGTACAATAGATATAGACAAATTAAAGAATAGCAGAACGGAGAGCATCGATGTTTATATGCGGCAATAATTACACCATTGGAGAGGTGGGAAAACTCGTCTATTCAACAATCAAAACTAGAATTTTCTTTCCTGGAGCGCGCCTAATTAGGAGTCCCTTTTATATCCGAGGCAAAAAAAGAGTGAGCTATGGAATGGGTTTTTCAACCGGATATGGCTGCCGCTTTGAGGCAATTCCTGATTCGAAAAACGACTCTAATATAAAAATCAAGATAGGCAATAACGTCCATATCGGCGATAGAGTTCACATTGTCGCAATTGACACCGTATCTATCGGAGACAATGTGCTCCTAGCATCAAATATTTTCATTAGCGATTGTAATCATGGCAAGTACTCGGGTGATAGTCAGTCTTCGCCCGCGATACCACCAGAAAAACGCGAGCTGCATGGCTCACCCGTCAATATCGGCAATAATGTCTGGATTGGCGAAAATGTTTGCGTTTTGGCCGGCGTAACGATTGGAAACGGTGCAATAATTGGCGCGAATTCGGTAGTTACCAAAGACGTTCCTGCTAATACCATCTGCGTAGGAGCGCCCGCTAGGGCTATCAAGCAATTCGACAGCAGCCTCAACCAGTGGAATTCAATTGCTACCCCGAATTAAAACATGTGAACACGGATAGGAGTGTGGGGCTTAACACTGAAGCCCCACACTCCTATCAAACGCCATCAGAATAAGAGATTTTAAGAATCAGCTGCAAAGTAATGAATTCAATGAAGCGACAATACGCTTCTCCAAATACTTTGACTCATCATTGGTTGCCCCCTTGACGAACTCATAAATTTTAATTTTCGGTTCAGTACCAGACGGTCGAACAATAACGCAAGAGCCGCCCTCAAGATTAAATCGGATTACGTTGCTTGGAGGCAGTGTTTGTCTTGAATCCCCAGGGAGATCGTTAATCACCGGCATTTGAATACCCGACTGATAATCAACGATTTCCACAATCGTTTTTCCACCCAAATCAAAGGGAGGTTCGGAACGGATGGCGTTCATTACGTTTGTCATTTGAGCCATCGCATCAGGGCCGTCAAATTGGATATTAATCTGACGATCAATCCAATAACCATGCTCGAAATATAGATCTTGCATCACTTGGAATAGATCTTTGCCACGCTGTTTCCACCATGCAGCAGCCTCACATGCAAGCATGGTGGAAACAATTCCGCATTTGTCACGAACATGAGTTCCCGAAAGATATCCGCAGCTCTCTTCGAACCCCATAAGGAAATCAGATTCTCGGCCTTCGGATTCAAGTAAAGCAATTTGTTCGCCAATAAACTTAAAGCCGGTCAACGTTCGACGTAGCTGAAAGCCGTACTTCAAGGCAATATCATTAGCCATTGGGCCCGAAACAATTGACGTACAAGCAACCTTATGAGACATATCGCATTCATACTCAGACTTACGACGAGCCAGGTAATCAAGCAAGACTAAACCAAGCTCATTCCCCGTCAGCTGCTTCCATTCCCCACGGTGGTCGACGGCAACACCAATTCGATCACAATCTGGATCAGTTGCAATCAAAATATCGCAGCGACTACCTTTAGCAAGCAGAAGACCAAGCTTCATGGCATCGGCATTTTCAGGATTTGGCTTTGGACATGTTGGGAAATTACCGTCAGCTCTTTCCTGCTGCGGGACAACGTGAACATCTTTAACAAAGATATCCTTCATTATTCGTTTGCATAAATTCAACCCGGTGCCGTTGAGGGGTGAATATGCAACTGTCAAATCACTACAGTCAACGCGAGTCGACACGCGAAGGGTGCTTTTGATGAAAGAATCGAGAACATCTTCCGAAACATATGATATCAATCCGTGAGTAACCGCATTATCAAAACTGATAGCAGGCTCAACCGTAAAAGGGTCAATAGCATCAATAGCTTTTTGAACATTGTTGCACAAATCAATAGTAGCTTGGCAACCATCTGACCCATAGACCTTATATCCATTGTATTCTTTAGGGTTATGGGACGCCGTGATGACCACCCCCGCTGAGCAGTTCAGCTCGCGTACAGTATAGGAAAGCACGGGAGTAGGTTGTATGGATTCGTAGTAATGGACCTTTATGCCACTTGAAGCCAGTATCTCAGCCGTTCTACGCGAAAATAATTCGCTGCAAAGTCGCGAGTCGCGGGCAATTGCAACCGAGGGGCTTTCAAAATGTTCTAGCAAATAATTTGCCAAACCTTGGCTAGCAGCACCAATCGTCCAAATATTCATATGATCGAGACCCATTCCGAGCTTTGCCCGAAGTCCTCCGGTGCCAAATTTCAGTTTGTTGAAAAAACCAGAATAATTCTCCACCTGAGCGCGGCACAACTCATCAACGGATTTCACATCAGCCGAATCAATAGTATTAAGCCATTTTTCATACTCGGCTTTTGGGTCGAACATTAAAACATAGCTCCTTAAATAAGAGATACGAGTTCTTTTAGACGAGGGCTCTGTTCCTTAGAACAGACCAAGATCCCGTCAACCGTAGCAACGACAACTGCATCGTTTATACCAGAAACGATTAGCGGAATATCGAGCTCATTGATAACATGCGTATTCTCACAGGTAGAAGAATCAAGCACAGTATGCCCACTCTTGCGATCCGCCATCTCGGCGGAAAGCGTATTCCACGTACCAAGATCTGCCCAAGGACCAGAATACGGCACTACCGCAATTGAATCAGCGTTTTCAACAACTTCATAATCAAAAGAATTAATCGGAAGCTCAGAATACCGTGCCCTCAGGTCGGCAAAATCCAGATATGAACCATAATTATTGATTATGTTAAGCACATAACCGAGCTTAAATCCGAAAACGCAGTTGTTCCAAAGCGCACCTTTAGAAATTAAATCAGCAGCCGTACTAGAATCGGGCTTCTCAATAAATCTTTCTACTAAACGAGGAGAGCCAGTGGACGAACTGGGGACAATATAGCCATATTTTTCAGAAGGATAGGTCGGCTCGGCACCCAGAAGACATATATCTGCCACATTATTTTTCACAGCTGCGGCAACATCAACTATACGATCGAAATATGAATCGTCTACATATGAATCAATAGGCAAAACAATAACAACGTCATCATTATCTATGCCCTGAACACTATGCAAATGCTCGCACGCAAGCATAATAGCGGGAGCAGTGTCACGACGCTCTGGCTCAACTACAACTTTACAGTCAGCCCCTACTTGCAGCCGAAGGATACGCTCTTGAGAGGCACAAGTCGCAACTGTAATATCTGCTTGAGGAATCGTGCGCTCAATTTGAGCAAAAGTACGCTGCACCATGGATACGTGATTGCCGCATTCATCCCTAAGCACTTTAAGAAACTGCTTAGACCGAGAGTCGTTTGACAAGGGCCAGAGTCGTGTCCCGGATCCACCAGAAAGCAAGACGATATGAATGGAATTCAAGTACATAAAAGTGAACACCCTATCTATGAGGAAAAACCGATTGAACCATTAACAAACTCTCAACTATCATTCTCAGCTCAACGTTCAATGCTTGAACTTTAAATTAGATTTAAGGCGCTGATAAAAAAAGGACAACGCTATTAACATTCCGACAGAATAACTAACAATAACAGCAATGCTAACACCGTTGGCGCCAAATCGGCTAATAAGAGAGGCGGAACACAGATACGAAATTAGCAAAGCGGCCGAAGTGGCAATAAATGAACCCCGAATCTCTCGAATAAGGATTAATAAATCGAAGGAAAATGCAAAGATTGTGGTAAACGCAGTTGCAATAATTGCAGGAATAAGCAAATCGAATCCCTGAGAAATTGATGAGCCAAATACGGCCTGCAATAGGTTATCTCCAAAGAGAGAGCAGAAAACAATGGCAAGCAAGGTGAATAAACAAATGCACGATATAACTTTTCCATAGCGTTGTGCAAATGAAACACACTCGTGCTTGGACCATATCTCAGCAAAGCCAACGAGTAAAGGGCCATATAGATAGGAGGCAGCGGCCTGAACAAGAACCGTAGGCGTTGAAACGGCAGCATAAACACCAAGGGCCTCTGTTCCTTTTAACTGGGCAAGCTGCTGGCGAGAAACTGAAACGACAGCTCCGAAAAACACGGCAGTAAGTACAGACGGAAAATACTTTTTAATTAAAACCAAAGCCTGATGGAAACTAATGCTAGGAACAATCTTTCCGTAGTTCGAGGCAGAACGAGCATCGAATAGCCAAGTTATGAAGCAGCAGAAAATCGCAAGGGACAGAAAGGCGTAATTGATCGATAGCCCAAAAACCAAAGGAAGGAGAAACAGCACAAGCCCCCCAAGCCCTCGAATTGCTTGAGATATCCCAATGTAATCCATCCTTCCCTCTTTTTGCACCATTGCATAAAAAACTGAGCAGAAGGCTTCATCTGCCTTAAACAATAGCCAAAAAATTGCGGAAACAATCAAGCGAGAATTACTCGTAGACAAGAATAGGTAACCAACAATTGGAATAAAGGCCAAACCTATAGTAATGAACCGAAAAGCGATATATTCAGAGGAAGAATGCTCCTCCCTTAGATCGGACACTTGAATAGTACGCATATTATATGTAGCAAACGGGTAATAAATATTGCCGACCGACATCGCGAATGCAAGTATACCCGAGTTGGCATAATCATGCGAAACAAGCACAACCGCAACAGTCATAAGCCATAGACAGCCTTGATAAAATAGGCATCCAATGGTATTCCAGAGCATATTCTGCTTTACCGAAAGAGAAGAACCGTTCAAAGAAACCTCAAATTGTTAAATTAAAGCAATGATTGATAAAAATCAAAAGTTGAATCAGCCATGAGATCCCAGCTGAAATGACGTGAACGTTCAAGTCCCGACATAACAATTGAATCAAAGCACGAATCGAAACTACAAAGGCCCTCTATACGCTCAGCAACAAGCAAAGGGGAAAGTTCGTTGAGAAGAATCGCTGAATTTCCAGCAACTTCAGGAATAGAGCTTTTATTTAATGCAATGACAGGGCAGCCAGAAGACATAGCTTCCAGAACAGGAATTCCAAATCCTTCGTATTCCGAAAGATACAATAAAGCGGCAGAAGAATTGTAAAGTCGCGCAACTTCAGCCGAATCCGGATAAGTATACGCAACGTATCTACCCGGAAGTTTCTTATCCAAATATTCGCTCTCGGCAACAGATAAAGGGGCGCCTACAATCTGAAGAACTACATCGGAACATAACGCAACAGACTCAACAGCTAAATTAAAGTTCTTATATGAAGCAGACCTGTTACCAACGAATACAACTTTTTTCTCGCGGACAGCTTCATGATAACGATACCGATCAGAATCAAAACCCAAAGGAATCACGGTCATTTTTTTATTTATTGATTCTGGGATGATTTTTAGCAAATCGTCTTTAGTGCTATTCGAAATACAGATGATGGCATCTGCATTCTTAACAGCTTTTTTCATCTGGTTTAACTGGAAATATTTAACTAGTCCAGTGAAATAGTACTCACAGATGAAGTCATAAATAGTGACGACATTGATTGCCCTGTTATTAGACCCAGTACGAAAATAGGATGAATGCAGGATGCATGGACGGTCAACGCGCACGCTCGTCACTTCATCGATACGCACAGGAAGCCTAGATTGTAAGATACTATACTTTTTAATCTTATCCTCTAGCTCAGAGCGTTGAATATTTGAGCCAGAGTCGGCCCTATCATGGAATACAAGATCGAATAGACCACAGTCCATTGCTCTTGAAATTAAATTGAACCAATAAATGGAGCCTCCACCCGTTTTCTGAAGGCTAAACACCATATTGTCAAAATCAACCGGAATCAAAGAACTCATATACCGATGGCAACTCCCAAGCCGTAAAGGATACTTTACTCTAAAAATGAATCATAGATATGGCGGAGTGTATTCTCTATAGGTTCAACAGCTGACCATTTTAATAGACTCCGGGCTCTAGAACAGTCAGACACAATAAAGGGGTTATCAACTGGCCTCAATTTTGATTGATCAACTTTCACCTCAATATTGAAGTCGGAAAATTTAATGATGCAATCAAGTAAGTAACTGAGAGGTAGAGATCGTTCTGAGCCGAAATTAAATGGAATTCCACTGAAGTCACTTTCAAGTAGACTACGGTATCCACGAACAATGTCACTGACAGACGAGATATCGCGAGATATTAGAATATTTCCGACTTTAATGACTCCACTGCGCCCCAGTCGTTGGATTTCTGCGACCTGCTTGCACCAACCCGGAATCACAAAACGTTCAGATTGACCAACACCAGTATGGTTAAAGGGGCGAGCAATATATACCCTTAGTCCATAGTTAGTGTTATATAGAGAGGCGATGTTCTCCGCGGACATCTTGGACAAACCGTACGGATTACCCGCATTAAGCAAATCTTCCTCACTCAAAGGTTCATTAGAAGCAGCGTATTCTTCGGATGAACCGACTAAAAGCACCTTCGACTCTGGAGAAGTCTTACGAACTGCCTCGAGAAGATTTAATGTCCCCATAGCATTGACTTGATAGGTTAGCAACGGATTGTCCCACGATGCGGAGACAGAGCTAATAGCAGCAAGATTGACAATACAGTCAGCAGAACTGGCTTCAACGATAGACTTAACACTGTCATAATTGGTTAAATCAAAAGAGTGATATTCATCATACCTATCAGGATTCACTGATTTGTCCTGAATGTCAGCTCCAATAACGTGGTAACCATTATTTGCGAATTCATCTGCTAAATAGGCTCCAACAAAACCGTTGGAGCCTAGCACTAAAACCCTTCCTCTCTGAGGCATTAAAGCAGGCCTTTCTCCTTACGAGCAAGATCGATATCGTGCTCAGTCATAATTCTACAAAGTTCCTTGCAAGTCGTCTTTTGTGGATTCCAGCCGAGAACTGACTCCGCCTTTGACGGGTCTCCCCAAAGATTGACTACGTCTGTGGGTCGATAAAAGTCGGGATTAATTTTGACGACAGTTTTTCCAGATGCCTGATTGATTCCAATTTCATTAACGCCCGTGCCCTGCCAAGAAATTGAAATGCCAGCATAATCAAATGCCCACTCAACGAACTCTCGTACGCTATGCTGCCTGCCCGTTGCAATAACGAAATCATCGGGCGTCTCCTGCTGAAGAATGAGCCACATGCATTCAACATAGTCCTTGGCGTAACCCCAGTCTCTTAGGGAATCAAGATTTCCTAGCTCAAGATGATCCTGAAGGCCCTCAGCAATTCGTCCGACCGCTCGAGTAATCTTGCGAGTAACAAACGATTCGCCACGACGTTCAGACTCATGATTGAAGAGGATTCCATTCGCAGCGAACATTCCGTATGCCTCACGATACTCTTTGATCATCCAGAAGCCATACTGCTTGGCAACTGCATAAGGACTATAGGGATGGAAAGGCGTATTCTCGTTTTGAGGAACTTCTTCTACTTTCCCGTAAAGCTCAGAAGTAGAAGCCTGATATATTTTACAAGTTTTGTCCATCCCAAGCATATGGACGGCCTCAAGTATCCTCAACACGCCAATCGCGTCAATATCTCCGGTATATTCTGCGGCATCAAAAGAAACTCCTACATGAGATTGGGCCGCAAGATTGTAAATCTCAGAAGGCCTAACCTTCGAAATAATCCGAATAAGCGAGGATGAATCCGATAAATCGCCATCGTGCAGGTGTAAGCGGGACGAAGACAACAAATGATCAATTCGACCCGTGCCATGAACGGAGCTCCGGCGAACGATACCATGTACGTCGTAGCCCTTCTCTAAAAGCAATTCGGCAAGATAGCTGCCGTCTTGACCAGTAATACCCGTAATTAAAGCGCTTTTCATTTCAAAATCCCTCTCATGATTTAAATTGCCATTACTAATTTAATTGATAAAGTCTTGTCAGAATCCTACGTATTTTAACTCCGTAAGAAACATCACTCGCCCATGTGCCGCTCAGATTTTCAACAAAGGGGGCAGTGCCTCTCTTAACAAGATGAAAACGTGGGCGCGTCCGGGCCTGCGGGTGGCCAGCGTCACAGCCACGGGCTACGGCGAGGACATTGTGAAAAGCGCCTTCGGCGTGGATTTCGGCGTGGTGGAGACAGTGGCCCACTTTACGGCGGCCAGGCACTTTATGCCGGACGTGGATTTCGTCATCGACATCGGCGGGCAGGATATGAAGTGCTTCAAGATCGAGGACGGAGCCATCAGCAACATCTTTTTGAACGAGGCATGCAGCTCCGGCTGCGGCAGCTTTTTGCAGACGTTTGCGGGCGCGCTGGGCTACGGCGTGCCGGAGTTTGCGAAGCTGGCTCTGTTTGCGGATAAGCCCGTGGACCTGGGCAGCCGCTGCACGGTGTTCATGAATTCCAGCGTCAAGCAGGCCCAGAAGGACGGCGCGTCCATCGAGAACATTTCGGCCGGGCTTGCCATCAGCGTGGTGAAAAACGCGCTGTACAAGGTCATCCGTGCCTCCGGCCCGGAGGAGTTGGGCCGCAAGATCGTGGTGCAGGGCGGTACGTTCTACAACGAGGCTGTACTGCGCGCGTTCGAGATGGAAATGGGCGTGGAGGTCATCCGGCCGGATATCGCGGGCCTGATGGGCGCGTTCGGCGCGGCACTGTACGGCAAGGCAAAGGGAAAGAGCCAATCGTCTCTGCTTACGCTGGAGGAGCTGGAGGGCTTCACCCAGAAGGTGCGCAGCGTCAACTGCGGCCTGTGCGGAAACAACTGCCAGCTTACGGTCAATATTTTTCCGGGCGGCAAAAAATACATCAGCGGCAACCGGTGCGACCGTCCGGTGTCCCACCGGGGCGCGGAAAACCCACTGAATCTGTACGAATACAAGCAGCGCCTTCTGGCCGAATACAAGCCCCAGCCGGGCATCCGCGGCACTATTGGCATCCCCCTGGGGCTGGGGATGTACGAACTGCTGCCTTTCTGGTATGCTTTCTTCACGAAGCTGGGCTTTTCGGTGGTGACCAGCGGTCCCTCCAGCCGGGAGCTTTACCTGGAGGGCCAGAGTACCATTCCTTCCGACACTGTATGCTACCCGGCAAAGCTGCTGCACGGCCATATCCACCGGCTCAGCCGGATGGCTGTGAACGCCGTTTTTTACCCCTGCCTGACGTATAATGTGGACGAGGGCCTGGGTGACAACCACTACAACTGCCCTGTGGTGGCCTATTACCCGGAGGTCATTGCGGCCAACTGCCACGAGCTGGAGAATATCCGTTTTATTTATGATTATATCGGCA
>OLOW01000453.1_pt1 | contig 27593 bp, 17 predicted proteins | sample 1672801 | NCBI WGS metagenome assembly OLOW01 (sample SAMEA3136725, study PRJEB25190) | human gut metagenome | biome: human gut; feature: human-associated habitat; material: faeces | place: Austria | collected 2013 | reverse complement strand
GGATCCCGACGGGGGTCGTCGGTACACCGACAAGGAAATCGGTAGTGCCGTCACAAAATTCAAACAAGCTGCCGGGAATATCGGGATTGGCTTATACAATGCCAATAAAGAGGTGTATAGACTGTTGCGCTATGGCGTGAATGTAAATGCCGAATGCTCCGATAACAAGCGTTATGTGCAGTTGATCGACTGGAATAATCCCGCGCAGAACGATTTTCAGATAGCCGAAGAGGTTACCGTTCATGGCAAAAGCGACCGCCGCCCCGATCTGGTCGTTTATATCAACGGAATCGCCTTGGCCGTTATCGAGTTGAAACGTAGTCGCGTATCTGTTCATGAAGGGATTCGGCAGAATATCCGCAACCAGCAAGACGATTATATTCCCCGATTCTTTACGACCGTGCAGTTCGTGTTCGCAGGAAACGATACCGAAGGTCTGCATTATGGCGTCATCAGAACGCCCGAAAAATTTTGGTTGCGGTGGAAAGAACCGTGCGGCGAGCCATGTGAGCCGTCGCCCGTTACTGTGGCGGATTATCCGAATGAATTGGATCGGAGTGTACTTCAATTCTTCGATCCGAAGCGACTACTGGAATATATTCACGATTTTATTGTTTTCGACGGCGGCATCAAGAAAGCGGCTCGCCCCAATCAATATTTTGCCGTAAAAGCGGCGCAACCTCGTATCAAGTCAAAGGAGGGCGGAGTCATCTGGCATTCGCAAGGAGCGGGCAAGAGTCTGATGATGGTATGGCTTGCGCAGTGGATTCGGGAGAATGTGGAGAATGCGCGGATCGTTATTATCACCGACCGCGATGAGCTGGATAAGCAGATCGAGAGTGGCTTCAAAGATGCGGAGGCGAAAATCGAGCGGGCCAAAAGCGGTGAACGGTTGATCGAGATGCTGAATGCGGCAAATCCGTGGCTGATCTGTACGCTGATCCATAAATTCGGCAACAAGAATGACAAGGAGGCGATTCGTGTCGGTGGTAAAAAAGCGAACAAATCGCTCGAAGTCTATTTGCAGGAAATAGCCAAGAAACTTCCGGCTGGCTTCAGAGCAAAAGGGAACCTGTTCGTTTTCGTGGATGAGTGCCATCGCACGCAAGGAGGGCTGTTGCACGGGGCAATGCGGGCCGTCATGGGAGACAGTGTCATGTTGGTCGGTTTTACCGGTACTCCTCTTTTACGAGAGGATAAAAAACGATCGGTCGAGACTTTCGGTACATATATACATAGCTACCGTTTTAATGAGGCGGTAGCCGATGGTGTGATTCTCGATTTGCGGTACGAAGCACGAAATGTAGAGCAGTATTTAGGCAAACGAGAGAAAATCGACGAATGGTTCGATACGAAGACGGTGGGATTGAGCCGTGTTGCACGTGCTCAATTGAAGTCTCGTTGGGCCAAGATGGAAAAACTTTTCAGTAGCAAAGAGCGTATCCAGCGTATCGTTGCAGACATCTGTCAGGATATGGATACGAAGCGGATGTTGTCTACGGGTTGCGGAAATGCAATGTTGGTCGCCGACAGTATCTATCAGGCATGCCGCTATTGGGAAGTTTTTCAAAGTACCGATCTGAAAGGACATTGCGCAGTCGTTACGAGTTATGATGCCGACAGCTCTACCGTAAAGGATGAGTATGTCGGCGAAGGAGAGACCGAGGCTCTGGCCAAGTATGAAATATACAAAAGAATGATTGGCGACAAAACGCCCGAGCAATTCGAGGCTTGGGCAAAAACGGAGTTCATCGATCATCCGAAAGACATGAAGCTATTGATTGTCGTCGATAAACTGCTTATGCACCTCCACCGCTGGGACCCCGATGAAGTCCTGCCGTTGCGCTTGGTCCGACCGCCGCGGCGGGGGCAATAAACGGCCTTCATGGGCACCTCTTCCGAAAGGATATTTAACGGTTCCGGAAAAGGTTATCTACCTGCGGGAACGATAGGCAACCGGACACACATTCTGTCCGAGCGGTTAAAAGCGGGCACGGAATTTAAACGGCTGAAAAAGGGGCATCGACCTGCGCCGATGCCCCAACGTGGACACACATTTTGTCCTATAAGCCCAAGCGGAAACTGCATCCCACAATTAGCGCCCGGAACGGGACACATTTTCCGTCAAGCCCTCATCCGGAAAATCCATCCCAGTTTGAGCGCCCAGACCGGGACGCACTTTCCCAAAGGGTCCTCAACGGGAAACTGCGTCCCATAATTAGGCCGAGAAATGGGATGAACTTTCCCAATGAGAGCCAACCGGAAACCACGTCCCAGAATCAGCCCCCAAAGTGGGACGCACTTTCCCAACGAGCCTCAACCGGAAAATACATCCCGGAATCCAGCTGAATAGTGGGACACACTTTCCCAATCGGGTCCCAAGCGGAAACTGCATCCCACTCCGGACGTGAATTCTGGGACACGGTTTCCGGATGCAAAAAGGCCACATGGCGTGGCCTTCAACTTATATATGTTCAGCAGGTGTCTCCATGATAAGCCGCGCTTCAACACCGAGGCGTCTGCCCGGCGACGCGGAACGTAAGGTTCATCGCGAGTTCCGCACGCAAAGGAGGCCACTTAATGTGGCCTCCGTCTTGCGCAGGACTGTTCGAGCAGGGAACCTTACATACCTCCGCCCGGACAGACGTTTCAGTTATGAACTCGCAGCTAGTCGTTATTTGATCTTGGTCGTACCCGGTGCCAGGTTGGGGTCGGTCTCGTTGGCCTCGGTCTGGAAGTGCTCGGTGTACACGTTCTTGCCGTCGCGGAACATCTCGTAGTACTGCATCTTGGCGTAATCCTCGCGCGCCTTGGTGGCGGCTGCGGCGGCGGCATCGTCACCGGTGACGTTGGAGGAAAGCGCCCAGCGCAGGCTGGCGTCCTCGTAGCCCACGGAGTTGATGGCGGGCAACGACTCGCGAAGCGTCATGTGCGCTTTCTGGTAGTCGGAAAGCGGGGCGCCGATCAGCTGCATAAGCTGCGTGGACAGGTAGTTGGTGGACAGGTCGTCGACCTCGCTTGTCTGGTCGCAGCCGGCAACGTCGTAGTTAGCCCAGATGATGTAGTCGGTCTGCCACAGGCGTTCCTGGTGGGTGGCGTCGTCCTCGTCGGTAAACCACTTATCGTTGAACTTGGACGGGAAGAACGGCTGGTGATCGCCCCAGAACACCACGACCACCTTGCGGTCGAGCTTGCTCAGGGCGTTGAGGAAGTAGCGAAGCGCCTGGTCGGACTGCTCGATGCACGAGACATACTCGTCGACATCGGAGAGCGTGCCGTCCTCGACGGTCTTGGCGTCCAGATCGGTCGTGTCGATATTCAGGTGCATCTGCTTGTCGACCGGCAGCAGGCCCGTATCGTAGCCCGAGTGGTTCTGCATGGTCACGTCGAAGATAAACTGCGGATCGGCGTTCTGGTCGAGCAGCTCAAGAATCTTGTCATAGGTCTCCTGGTCGGTCACCATACCGCGCAGAGTGTCGGCTCCCTGGAAGTCGTTGATGGACAGGAACCGGTCAAAGCCAAAGTCCTTGTACACGTTCTCGCGGTTCCAGTTGGTGGCGTGGTTGGGGTGCATGGCCGTGGTGGAATATCCGAGCGACTTGAACTGCTCTGCCAGGTTCCCGGTCGTTTCCATGTTGTAGATGGTGTAGGGGTACACGCCCGAACCCAGGTTGGCCATGGAGTTGCCGGTCATAAACTCAAACTCGGTATTGGCGGTACCGCCGCCGTAGGCACTCACGTAGAGCTTACCGCGGCTGAGGCAGTTGGACAGGCTCTTAAAGTACTGCGGACCCTCGTAGCCGGCGCGCATGTTCTGGTAGATCGACAGATCCGAGAACGTCTCGTTCATGATGGCGATGACCGTGGGCTTCTCGCTATCGAACTGCTCCTTTGCGGCGGCGCGCTCGTCGCTCTTGGCCGCGTCGGACTTGTCGTAGGCCTTGGCGTACTTTTTGAGCGTGGCCTTGGCATCGTCGACGGAGTAGTCGGCGGGTTTGGGCGGCTTGATGGACTGCGCTGCGCTAATGAAAGCGGGCAGGTAGCCCTCGCGCCAGTAGCTCTCGAGCGGGCGCCAGGTGTAGACGGTGATGCCGAGAGTGTTGTAGTAGTCGATGAGCGTGACGTGCGCGGTCACGCCGCCCAGGCACAGCACCGCTACGAGCAGGTTGGTGAGCAGCATGCGCTTGGCGTTGGCGGCGCCCTTCTGACGGTGCGGTGCCACCAGGCCGGCGTACTCGCATAGCAGCATGGCGATGGCGGTAAAGCCCATGGACAGCACGCAGAACAGTGAGATCGAGAAGGTGTAGCCGGTGCCGGCGACCGCGGCGGCGGTGGAGATGGCCGAAAGGTCGCCCGGCTGGATGGGCATGGATTTAAACGTGATGACGAAGAACTCGGCAATGCCCAGGACAAAGAGGGCAAAGGCCAAGACCGCGGGGGCTGCGCCGTGGCGCTGGAACAGGAAGAACAGGCCGACCATGAGCGTGGTGATGATGGCCCACTCGAGCAGGATGCACAGGGGGTAGACCCAGGTAAAGTCGTGGTTGGACGAGACCTCCATGCCCAGCAGCGCAAAGACGCCGGCGAGCAGCAGGCACAGGACGGCGGCGACGAGCGGTTTACCCACAAAGGCTCCGCGCAGGCGGGCGAGCTTGCCGGTGGGGGCGGGGGCGTCGGGCCCGGCGAACGCAAAGACGCGCGGGGTGATGCGGTCGCGGGCGATGCTGGCCCAAGCGCAGCCGGTGAGGATGGCGTTGGTCAGGATGAGCATCACGAAGGCGAGCGGCTCGTTCTGCGCGACGAGGCCAATAGCGCCCCAGACGGTCAAAAAGAGCTGGAACAGGCCAAAGGCGACGCTCCAGGCGAAGGCGCCCTTGGCAACGGTGCCTGACTGAGCGCGAATGGCCTTGGCCTCGCGCAAGACAAGGTAGACGGTCGCCGCAAGACCGACGAGCGAGATGGCGGCAGCGAACATGCTGAGACTCCTCACAAACTTAAAACCTACGAAAGCGGGGGTTTACCCGATTGTTACCTAAATATGCGCTGCATTTGCGGGCTGCGCACAACAACCAGCCATATTAACGCGCATGTGCGGCGGTGTGGCGCAATGTAGTGGCGGCCTGCGCGATAATGGACGGGAATTACACGGAAACGTAAAGGCTTCTTAAAGAAATGGCGAGGATAGAGCTATGGGCGAGCAGGTTTGTATGACGGGTGCCGAGTGCTGCGGCGGAGCTGCGGGCGTGGATGCGAACGGTTGTCCGGTCGAGACCACGGGCAATGCGGTGCTGGACACGTTGGAGCATCGCTCGTCTACGCGGACCTTCGCGCGTGATGACGACGACCGTCCCGTGGCGGTGACCGACGAGCAGCGCGCAGCGATTCTGCACGCGGCGAGCCGTGCGCCGTCGGCAGGCGCCATGATGATGTATTCCATCGTGAGCATTCGCGAGCAGGCTACGCTGGATCGTCTGTCCGACCTGTGCGACCACCAGCCCATGATCGCCAAGGCGCCCTGGGCACTCATATTTGTGGTCGATTATGCCAAGTGGATCGATCTGTTTGAGCACGTGGGCTGCTTTGAGCCCGAGTTTGTCGAGCGTACGGGCAAGGCGCCCCGCCGCGCGCCGGGTTTGGGCGACTTTGCCATCGCGGCCCAGGACGCCGTGATCGCCGCGCAAAACGCCGTGGTTGCCGCCGAGGCTCTGGGCTTGGGGAGCTGCTATATCGGTGATATCGTCGAGAATGCCGAGGAAGTGGCCGAGCTGCTGGATCTGCCTCCGTATACCATGCCACTGTCGATGCTCATCATCGGCACGCCCCGCAAGGAGCGCCCGGCTATTGCGCATCCCGTGGTGAACCTGGTGCACGAGGAGCGCTACTGCCGCGCCGATGCTGCGACCATGGACGCGCAGGTGGCCGAGATGGACGCGATGTTTCGCCCGCATGCCCGCGAGGTGGGGGAGCGCGTCGTGGACATCTATACCCGTAAGCACACGAGTCCCTTTATGGCCGAGATGAGCCGCTCCATGGAGTGGTGGTTCAAAAACTGGCTCGGAAAATGACAGACGAGGCAAAGGGACAGTCCCTTTGTCGCATTCCATATCGCCATAGTGGCCTAAAGGCCGTATAAATGTTTATCTAGCTGGGAAAACGGTGCCGTGCAAGCGCAGGTCGATTGCCTATAATCCCTTCGAACATTAAAGTTGGGAGGAAACCGGCTTATGGAACAAAAGGCCAAGGAGGCAGCCTCGCACGCTGCGATTCCTGTGAGCATCTCGGCGATGCTCGTCACGCTGGGCGTGGTGTATGGCGATATCGGCACCAGCCCTATGTATGTAACCAAGGCGCTCGTTGCCGGCAACGGCGGCATCGGAAGCGTCACGGAGGAGTTCGTGCTCGGCGCGCTCTCCCTTGTCGTGTGGACGGTCACGCTGCTGACCACCATCAAGTATGTGCTCATCTCGCTGCGCGCCGATAACCATGGTGAGGGCGGCATCTTTGCCCTGTACAGCCTGGTCAATCGCTGCGGCAAGTGGCTCATCATCCCCGCCATGCTGGGTGGCGCCGCGCTGCTCGCCGACGGCATCCTGACACCTGCCGTTACCGTTACCACGGCCATCGAGGGCCTGCGCACCATCCCGGCGGTCCATGCCGTGCTGGGCGATGACCAGGGTCGCGTCGTCGCCATTACGCTCGCCATCATCATCGTGCTCTTCTTGGTACAGCGCATCGGTACGGCCAAGATCGGTCACGCCTTTGGCCCCATCATGACGCTGTGGTTCCTGTTCCTGGGCGGCACGGGTCTGTTCTTTGTTTTCCAGCACCCCGCCGTGCTGCTGTGCCTCAACCCGGTGCGCGGCATCGCCTTTTTGCTGAGCCCCAACAACCACGCGGGCATCATGATTCTGGGCAGTTGCTTCCTCGCCACCACCGGTGCCGAGGCGCTCTACTCCGACATGGGCCACGTCGGCCGCGGCAACATCTACGCTACCTGGCCGTTCGTTAAGTGCTGCCTGCTGCTTTCCTATATGGGCCAGGGCGCTTGGCTTATGAACAACGCTGCCAACCCCGAGCTCATGGGCATTGCCGACCTCAACCCGTTCTACCAGATGCTCGCCCCGGGCCTGCGTCCCTTTGCCGTAGGCCTTTCCACCGTTGCGGCCATCATTGCCTCGCAGGCGCTCATCACCGGCGCATTCTCGCTGGTGTCCGAGGCCAGCCGTCTGGACCTCATGCCGCACATGCAGGTCTTCTACCCTGCCGAGACCAAGGGCCAGCTCTACATCCCCATGGTCAACAACGTCATGCTTGTCGGCTGCGTCATCGTGGTGCTGCTGTTCCAGAACTCGGCGCATATGGAAGCCGCGTACGGCCTTGCCATTACGCTGACTATGATGTGCACCACGCTGCTGCTCTTCTTCTACCTGCACGAGGAGCGCAAGCTCAAGGTTGCTCCGTGGATCTTCGCGGCCTTCTTCCTTTTGCTCGAAGGCTTCTTCTTCGTGAGCTCGCTCACCAAGTTCTTCCACGGCGGCTATTTCACCATCCTCATGGCTGCACTCATCATGGGCATTATGGTGTGCTGGTACAACGGCACGGCGGTCGAGCAGCGCCAGTTTACGCTGCTGCCGCTGCGCAGCTACCTGCCGCAGCTCAAGCGCCTGCGCGACGACGACCGTTACGAGCGCATGAGCGACAACGTCGTGTACCTGACCAAGGACACCCATACCGACTACATCGACCGCGATATCGTCTATTCGATCTTGGACAAGCATCCCAAGCGTGCCCGCGCCTGGTGGTTCGTGAATGTCGAGACCATGGACGAGCCGCATACCTTTGCCTATTCGGTCGAGACGTTCGGCACCGACTACGTGTTCCGTGTGCATCTGTACCTGGGCTACAAGATCAACCAGCGCGTCAATGCCTACCTGCGTCAGGTTGTTCAGGACCTGGCCGCCACCGGCGAGCTGCCGCCGCAGACGCATGACTACTCGGTCTACAAGGATCCGGGTAACATCGGCACGTTCAAGTTCGTCCTGATCCGTAAGCTTCTGGCGCCCGAAAGCGATGTGGAGCCGAGCGAGCGTACGGCCATCACGCTCAAGTACATCATCCGCCGCGCCGCCGGCACGCCCGCGCGTTGGTACGGCCTGGAGAACTCCAACGTGAGCTTTGAGTACGTGCCGCTGTTCACCAAGTTCAAAGCCGTGAACAAGATGCAGCGCCTGGCCCCCAACGAGCGCCCGTAGGCGCCGACAGTTGCATGGAGTTGGTTTTTGATGGATAAGCATGAGACCGGGGAGGTAAACATGGATACAAAGGCGCTCGATGGCCGTGAGGCGGTGGTCGAAATGGTGCGTGAGGCGCGCGTCGACGCCGCCGAAGATCGGTTCTTTACGAATCGTGCCAACATGGACATGGCCGACCGCGTGATCTCGATCGTGGCACTGGTATTTGGAGCGGTGTGCGTGTGTGCCCTGCTCGCGCACGTGCTGTTTGTCTAGCGACCGCCGGTTGCAAAGGCTATACACTTGGAACCACCACAAAGGAAACCACCACAAAGGTGCCTGTCCCTTTGTGGTGGTTTTTGTTTTTGAGAGAGGGGCGGGACGCTGATGGACGTCCGTACGGACGGCGATATTGCCGATAGCTTTTGGTGGCGGCGCACAACGCTGACGCGCCGCACTCCTCTGTATGACGCCTGCGTATCGGTGGGGCTGCTGGTCGCGGCGACGATTGTGGGCGCGCTGCTCGACCATCCGGGTCTCGCGCCGAGCATCATGATCGTCTATGTGTTTGCCGTTCAGCTGTGCGCATTCTTTACCTGGAGTCGCCTGTATTGCTTGCTGAGCTCGGCTGCCGCCGTGGCGCTCTACAACTTCTTGTTTGTCGACCCGCGCTACTCGCTGTCGCTTATCGACCGCGGCTATCCCGGCATGTTCTTCATCATGTTCGTGGTCTCGCTTGTGTCGAGTTCGATTGCGTTGGCCCTGCGCCGCGCCTTGGCACAGGCTGCCGCCAGCGACCGCCGCACGCATATGGTGCTCGAGACCAACCGCATGCTGCAGCGGTGCGCCGATCAGCAGCAGATTGTCCATGCCATGGCGACGCAGCTGGCGCGTCTTTCGGGCTGTCCGGTCGTGTGGTACAGCGCCGACGCCGAGGGCGATGACCTGCTGCCGCGTGCGACATACACGGCCGTGGGCGATGCCGCACCGGTGCATGAACTGGCGCCGCAGATGCCGCCGCGGCTCTCGGCGTCCGCCTATGTGGGAACGCCGCTCGATGCCACGTTTGGCGGCTCGGCGTTTTATGGCATCTACCTGACGGTTCGCACGGGCGACGGCTTCGTCCGCTCGGGCGATCCCGCCTCGGTAGTGGGCGTGCTGGCTATCGTTGCCGAGCCCGACGTGCTGACGCATGAGGAGCGGACACTTGCCGATGCCATCGTGAGCGAAGGCGAGCTGGCGCTCGACCGCGCCCGCGCCATGGAGGCCCGCGAGGAGGCGGCGGTGCTTGCCAAAAATGAGCAGCTGCGCGCCAACCTGCTGCGCTCCATCTCGCACGACCTGCGCACGCCGCTCACCAGTATTTCGGGCAATGCCGATGTGCTGCTCGACCAGGGCTCGACCGGCACCGCCGTGCTCGACGCCCAGACGCGCCGCGGCCTGCTCCTGTCCATTCGCTCGGATGCGCAATGGCTCAACGCCACCGTCGAGAATCTGCTCGCTATCACCAAGCTCGAGGGTGGCGGTATGCGCCTGTCGACCACGCTCGAGCTCATGGACGATATCGTCGAGGAGGCGCTGCGCCACGTGAACCCTGCCGTGCGCGAGCACGACCTTAAGGTGGTGGCGTGCGACGAGCCGGCGCTCGTCAACGTCGATGCGCGCCTGATGGTGCAGCTGGTGGTCAATCTGGTGAACAACGCCATCACCTATACACCCGCAGGCTCGCACATCGTGATCTCGATTGGCGTCGACGATGGACGCGTAGTGTGCTCGGTGGCCGATGATGGTCCGGGCATCGCACCCGGGGACCGCGAGCGCATCTTTGAGTCGTTCTATACCGCCAACCATGGTCTGGCCGACAGCCACCGCAGCGTTGGCCTGGGTCTTTCGCTCTGCCGTTCCATTGCGTTGGCACATGGCGGTAGCATAGAGGTTGCCGCGGCGGACCCGCACGGCTCGGTCTTTACGATTGAGCTTCCCGTCGCCGACGTTTCGTTTGATAAGGAGTAGCGCTGTGCCGAACTCTGCCGTAAAACCGCTCATCTTGGTCGTTGAGGACGACCCCGCCGTTCGCAATCTTATTGTTGCCGCGCTCGAGGCGCACGGCTTGCGTCATATGGCCGTGGAGACCGCCCATGCCGCCATCGCCGCCGCCTCATCGCAGGCACCGAGCATTGTGCTGCTCGACCTGGGTCTGCCCGATTTGGACGGCGTCAAGGTGGTGGAGTCGGTGCGCGCATGGTCGGGCATGCCGATCATCGTGGTCTCGGCGCGCAGCGAGGATGCGGACAAGATTCGTGCGCTCGATGCTGGCGCCGACGATTACCTGACCAAGCCGTTTTCGGTCGAGGAACTGCTCGCGCGCATTCGCACGACGCTCAGGCGCCTTTCGTATGCGCAAACGGGCGGCGTTGCCTCCGAGGGCTCGTTCGATACCGGTGAGCTGCATATCGATTTTGATGCCGGCATCGCCACGATGGACGGCGAGGAACTGCATCTGACGCCGATCGAGTACAAGCTCCTGTGTCTGCTGGCGCATAACGCCGACAAGGTGCTGACGCACCAGTCTATCCTGCACGAGATTTGGGGTACGGCAACTAAGAGCGACCTGGCGAGCCTGCGTGTCTTTATGGGCACGCTGCGCAAAAAGATCGAGTCCGACCCCGCGCACCCGCGCTATATCCAGACGCATGTGGGTATCGGTTACCGATTGGTCACCCAAGGCTAGATCGCCAACCACCATCCCAATATGAGTTGCGGTGAAATACGGTCTAAATTTGCCTAATTCCAAGCAAAACAGTCCGTATTCCACCGCAACTTTGTTATTTGCCCTTGGGCTTGCTGGCGTAGAACTTCTTCTTTTTGGACTTGCCGGCAGGGGAGGGTTTGCCGGCAAAGTTGGACTTGTCGTTGCCGGTCTGCGCGTGCGCGGGCACTGCCGCGCGAGGCTTGCGGGCCTCGGGGTTGCGCAGCTCCTCGACACGCTCGGCAATCTCCTCGGCGCTAAAGCCGACCTCGGCCATGGCGTCCTCGATGGGCAGGCGACGCACGATGTAGCAGTGGTGCACCTTCTGGTTGCGCGCGAAATCCTCGGGGATGGTCTGCACCGTAATGTCCTCCAGCACGACGCCCGCGCGCGCGAGCTTGCGCGTCTCGGGGCGGAAGCCGCGCAGGTTACAGCTAAAGATGGCATGTCCGCCCTGTGCAAGCAGACGCGATACGCCGGCCAAAAGCTCAACATGGTCGCGTTGGACATCCCAGGTACGGCGGCCCATCTTGGACGAGTTCGAAAACGTGGGCGGGTCGACAAAAATCAGGTCCCAGCGGTTGCGCGTCTGGCGCTGGTCGCGAATCCAGGCAAGCACGTCGTCGCGCACAAAGTGATGCTGCGGACCAACAAAGCCGTTCTGGCGCATATTGCGCTCGGCCCAGTCCAGGTAGGTGTTGGAAAGGTCGACTGTCACGGTTTCCTCGACGCCGCCGTCGGCCGCATAGCAGGTGGCGGTGCCGGTGTAGGCGAACAGGTTGAGGAAACGGCGCGCCTGTTTAGCGTGCTCGCGCACCAGGTTGCGGGTGACGCGGTGATCCAGGAAGATGCCCACATCCAGGTAGTCGTCAAAGTTGACGGCAAAGGTGAGCCCGCCCTCTTCGATGAGTGGCAGGCGACGGCGTGCGATGTTGGCGCGCTCGCCCGATGCGCCCTTGCCGGCGCCCTGCTTGCCGTACTGCGAGCCGCCACGTGAGCGCATGCGGGCCTTGGCGTGCACATGCTCGGCGGGAACATCCAGGATGCGCGGCGCGATGGCCAAGATGTCGAGCATGCGGGCCTGGGCCAGTGCGGGGTCGATGGTCTTGGGCGCGGCGTATTCGGCGATGACGAGCCAGCGGCCCGGCGTCTGCGGGCAGCCTTCGTACAGGTCGATGGCGGCGGAGTAGTCGGGTAGGTCGGCATCGTAGACGCGGTAGCAGCTCACGCCCTCGCGCTTTGCCCACTTGCGACGCAGACGGGCATTCTTGCGCAGGCGGTTGGCGAACTGCTCCGACTCGGGGATGAGCACGGGCAGCGGCTTGCCGTCGCCCAAGTCGAGCGTGGCGGCAGGTTCGGGCATGAGGGTGTTGGCGGCTTCGCCTTCGGCGTCCGTGGACTGTTCCTCGGCGTTTGCGCTGGTCGCAGCCTCGAATGCCGCGGCGGCGTGGTCGAGCGAGGGCCAAACCTCAATAGTTGCCTCTTCGTTATTGGGCATGACGGCGATCGAGCGCTCGGGCTCGTCGTGGAGCGCGCGGGCCAGCAATCCATCGCGGGTGAGCGCGGCGACCGGTGCTGAAGCGAGCTCGGGCGCGCGGCGCAGCTCGCCGACCAGCGTCATGGCATCGTGCATGAGCGAAAGCGGGGTCTCGGTGGTGTCTGCGACCACGGCGGCACCGGCGACGGCGCCCGCATGGTCCAGCACGGTGGCGGGCTTGGCGGCACAAAAGTCGACAAAACGCTTGTAGCCAGCGCTCTTGACCATGCGCTCGGCGGTCTTGCGGGCGGCGGGGTCGATGTCTACGGCCACGATGCGTGCCTGGCGCTCGCGCGCTGCCGCCTCGCGCTCGCGCGCCTCGGCAAGCAGCTGCTCCCACAGAGCGGCGTCGTGCAGCTGCCAGCCCTCAAAGCCCCAGCGCTCGCGTGCGGCGCCCGGGGCGCGGTCGGTCAGAATGTTCACGGCCTCCAGCAGCAGACCGCCGCCGGCGCACGAGGCATCGATCAGCGTGGGAAGGGCTTCGTTCTCGTAATCGTCGGCCGTCAACTCGCGCTCGCACAGTGCGGTCCAGCCGACCTGCGCCAGCACCAGGGCGGCGTAGTCGGGGCGCAGCACGTGCGCGCCCTCGCCGGCGCGGGTCGCTGCGGGCGGCAGGCGTCTGAACAGCGGGTCGCCCGAAAGGTCCAGGCTGATGCTCGCGCGACGCTGACGAAGCGAAAGTAGCAGGTGAACATCGGGGTCGGCGGCATCGACGTCGGCACGACGTCCCGTGGTCTCGGCCAGGCGGTCGCACAGCGCATCCTTGGCGCGCAGGGCCGAGAAGCGCGTATTGCGCAGCTGCTCGGTCACGCCGCGGGCGGTGATGGCGATGGTGGCGCCGGGGCGGACGATGTTCTCCCAGGCGATGCCGTAAACGCTATCGTACAGCTCATCGGCATCCTGCGCTTCAAAGCGCCCGAGTACCACGAACACACGGCTCGCCAGGCGCGACCACAGACAGGCGCGGTAGCCTTCTTCGAGCTCGCCCTCAAATGTAGCGCGGCCCTTCAGCCGGCGAACATGCGAAAGCCCGAGGCGTTTAAGCTCATCGGCGAGTGCGGACTCAAAGCCCTCGGGGCAGCTTGCGTAAAATTCCATGGGTGACCTCTCTGGTTGCGTCGCTCCATTATATGATGGATGCTTCGTTTACTCTCGCCCCCGAAAGGAACCCATATGATTGATGCGTGCCCCGATTCTGCCGTGCTCTTTTTTGACGTGGACGGCACGCTGACGTCGTTCGATCCCGACAACATGACCGACAAGGACTTTTCGGCGGTTCGCCCCTCGCAGGCGGTGATCGAGGCGTTTCATCGTCTGCGCGACGCAGGGCACAAGGCGTTTATCTGCACGGGTCGTCCCTTGTGGCTGATTGCCGATGGCCTGCGTGCTTTGGAGCCTGCGGGTGTCGTTGCCATGGCGGGCGCCACGCTCGAGGTCGAGGGTCGCGTGGTGCATGAGGACTGCTTTGACGAGCGCGTTATCGAGGAGCTTGCGCGCCGTATGGCCGCGGCAGGGATTGAGGCCTTTTTCGAGACCAATGTGGCTACTTTTGCCCTGGAACCCGCGGGCGTTGAGCAGTCGTCTCTGGTCGGCACTTCTGTGGTGCACAGCACCGAGGAAATGCGCGTCGACGGCAGTCTGCACGTGGGCAAGGTATGCCTCAGTGTGTCCAGTTTGGCTCGCGTAGCCAATGATGACGGCTTTATCGATTGCGAGTTTGAGCTGTGCAACACCGGTGGCCAGAATCGCGAGCTGAGCCCCAAGGGCATTGACAAGGGCGTGGGCGTGGCGCGAGCGCTGGAATACCTGGGTCGCACCGGCAACGCGCGCACCTTTGGCTTCGGCGATTCGGGTAACGACCTGGGCATGCTCGCTGCGGTCGAGACAGCTGTCGCCATGGGCAACGCCATGCCTGAGGTCAAGGCGGTCGCCGACTACGTGACCGACGATGTCGCACACGACGGCACCGTCACAGCGATGCAGCATTTCGGCCTCATCTAATGAATCCCGCGTTCTGACGTTTGCCCAAACTGCGACTCTTTGCTTTTGCATGCTCAATCGATTTATCAATCCAAACACTGAGGTGTTTATACCGTTCGCCGAGAAGATAAAAAACCGCAGCTCACGCCTTGATAAACGTAGGTAAAGTGTTTAGCAATTTAACGCCCATGTGCAAGCGAAAGGAATCAGGCAGATGGCAATCAAGGTGTTCGCTGACGGTGCAAACCTCGAGGGCATGCTCGACATGTACGAGAACGGCAACGTTCAGGGTTTCACGACCAACCCGTCCCTTATGAAGAAGGGCGGCGTGACGGATTACCGCGCGTTTGCCAAGGAGGTCCTGGCCCACATCACCGATGTGTCCGTCTCGTTTGAGGTCTTTGCCGACGACGTCGAGACCATGGAGGTCGAGGCGCGCGAGATCGCTACCTGGGCCGAGAACGTCTACGTCAAGATTCCGTGCGTGACCACCAAGGGCGAGTCCACCGCCGAGCTGGTGCGCAAGCTTTCGGCCGACGGCATCAAGGTCAACGTCACCACCATCTTTACGCCTACGCAGGTTGATGAGATGGTCGAGGCCGTTGACGCCGAGACGCCGTCCATCATCTCGCTCTTTGCCGGTCGCATCGCCGATACCGGTGTCGATCCCATTCCGTTTATGACGGAGTCGGTCAAGAAGGCCGCCGCAAAGCCCAACTGCGAGGTCCTGTGGGCGTCCACGCGCGAGCTCATCAACATTTACCAGGCCGAGGCCTGCGGTTGCCAGATCATTACGGTGCCCAACAGCATCCTGGCCAAGCGCAAGAACATCGGTCGCGACCCGTACGAGGTCTCGCTCGACACCGTGCGCGGCTTTGCCAAGGATATCGCCGCTTTGGGCTTCCATATCCTGCCGTAGCGCGAACACTGACTACGCCGCGGGCTGCTCGCCCCGGCTTTCCTTTCCCTATCGCTCACGCGCTTCGCGGGGGTCGCGCTAGGCAAAGGAAAGGCCGGGGCTGCCGACACGAGCTTGCCAGCAAGTTGGCGCTTGGTTTCCATATCCTGCCGTGGGCAAAGGTACCCCCGCCTGCGCCGTGCAAAATTGAGAGTATTCAGCAAGGTAAAGGCTTTTACCAGCTAGATAAAGCACGGAACAGCCCCCGTTTTGGCTCTGACGACGCTAAAACGGGGGCTGTTTGTGACCTTATTGCCTCTGAGGGGCATCCGGAACGGCGGAATTTGCAGAATACTCGCGATTCTGCACGTCGCGAGAGGGGGGACCCTTGCTTTAGGCGGTTTACTTCCCCTGCACCATGGTGAGCGAGATCTTCTTGCGGTCGCGATCGACTTTTTCGACCCACACCTTCACCGTGTCGCCGACGCGCACGACATCACTCGGGTGCTTGACGAAGCGGCTGGCCAGCTTGGAGATGTGCACGAGGCCGTCCTGGTGCACACCCACGTCGACGAAGGCGCCAAAGTCGACGACGTTGCGCACCGTGCCCTTGAGTTCCATGCCGGGCTCCAGGTCGTCGATGGAAAGCGCCGAGCGGCTAAAGACTACCTCGGGCGCGTCGTCGCGCGGGTCGCGGCCGGGCTTTTTGAGTTCGTTAACGATGTCGATGAGCGTGAGGGTGCCGCAGTCTAGGTCGCTTGCCAGCGCCGAGATGCTGTCCAGGCGGCGCTCGATATCGGGTACGCCGCCACGGCTGAGTTCGCTGGCGGCAACGCCGGCGCGCTCCAGGACGGCCGTGGCCACCTCGTAGCTTTCGGGGTGGACGCTCGTCGCGTCGAGCGGGTTCTTGCCGCCGCTGATGCGCAGGAAACCCGCGGCGTTGAGGTATGCCTTGGGTCCCAGTTTGGGGACCTTCTTAAGCTGGCGGCGATCGGTAAAGGCGCCGTTTTCCTCGCGGTACGCCACGATGTTCTTGGCCACGCTCGGCGTAATGCCCGAGACGTATCCCAGCAGGCTCGCGCTCGCGGTGTTCACGTCGACGCCCACGCGGTTGACGACGTCTTCCACCACGTGACCCAGCGTGCGTGAAAGCTCGGCCTGGTCAAGGTCGTGCTGGTATTGGCCCACGCCGATAGACTGGGGCGGGATCTTGACGAGCTCTGCCAGCGGGTCCTGCAGGCGGCGGCCCAGGCTCATGGCGCCGCGCACGGTGACGTCCAGGTCGGGATACTCCTGGCTGGCGAGCTCGGAGGCGGAGTACACCGACGCGCCCGCCTCGTTGACGATGGTGTAGCGAAGGCTGGGCGCCTGCTCGGCAATGAACTCCGAGACGACTTCCTCGGTCTCACGGCTGGCGGTGCCGTTGCCGATGACGATGGTGTTGACGTCGTCCTTCTTGACGAGGCGGGCGAGCTCGCGCTTAGTGCCGGCGACGTCGTGGCGCGGTTTGGTGGGGTAGACCACGCCGTGGTCGAGCAGCTTGCCGGTCTCGTCCATGACGGCGACCTTGCAGCCAGTGCGGTAGCCGGGGTCGAGTGCCAGCACGCGTGCGCCGCGAACCGGTCGAGCCGAGAGCAGGCCTTCGAGGTTTTTTGCAAACACGTTGATGGCATCGGCTTGAGCGCGCACGGTGAGCTTGGCGCGGGCCTCGCGTTCGAGTGAAGGCGCCATGAGACGTTTGTAGCCATCGGCGATAGCGGCGTCGAATATGGGGGCGAAAACGCCTTGCCGACGCGGCCAGCGGCTTCCCAGGCGCGAAACGGCTGCCTGGTTATCGACGTTCACGCGAACCCGTAGCTTCCCCTCTCGCTCACCGCGGTCGATGGCGAGAACACGGTGGTTGGGGATGCGACACAGCGGCTCATCGTAGGCATAGTAGGGCTCGTATGGGGTCTTTTCGGTGGAGTCGGTCGCCTCGACAACGATATCGGCGGTGTTTTGGGTGAAGGCGCGCAAGTCGGCGACGTTCTCGGGGTCTTCGGCGACAATTTCCGCCACGATATCGCAGGCGCCCGCGAGGGCTTTTTCGGCGGTGTCGAAGCCGGCTTCCTCATTGATGTATGCTGCGGCTGCCTCGATGGCCGAGCCACCGCCCTTGGGGCTTGCCTGCATAATGATCATGTTGGCAAGCGGCTCGAGTCCCGCCTCGCGGGCCTTTTGGGCGCGCGTCATGCGCTTCTTGCGATAGGGTTTGTAGAGGTCCTCGACGCGCTGCAGCTGCTCGGCTTCGCGAATCTGCTGCTCCAGCTCGGGCGTGAGCTTGCCCTGGGCGTTGATGAGCACGATGACATCCTCTTTACGCTGCTCAAGATTGCGCAGGTAGCTCAGGCGTTCGTTGAGCGCGCGGAGGGCGACGTCGTCCATGCCGCCAGTCGCTTCTTTGCGGTAGCGGGCGATAAAGGGGATGGTGTTCCCCTCGTCAATGAGCTTGACGGCTGCGTCAACGTCGGTGACTTTGAGATCGAGCTCGCGAGCAAGCTGTGCGATGAGATCCATGGGACTCCTAGCGTTTGTTGGTGCGTTTGAGCAATGGGCAAACAAGGATACCATTGCATGTGACGCTTGACGCCTTGGACAATTGCGGCAGTTGCCTCTCTGCGGCTCCTCAACGTGATGTGGATAAGCTTTAGCTGCGGGGAAGTGGAGCATTGGTGCGAAAGGGTTGATTACGGCGCCTGTTTCTCGTGTCTTTTCGGGAAGGCGAGCCAATAACGCGAACAAAAATACCTTTGCTTTGAGAAACTTCCTGATTTCAGTAGCAGTATTGCGTTTGGTGGAGTAGACAGACTATTTAGATGAGTTTTACCTGGGATTTTCAGTTCGGAAAAGCGTGTCTACTTGCAAAAGTGCTGGACTGCTACTGAAATCAGGAAGTTTGTGTTTTCCCAGGATATCCGACGCCGAAAATCCTCTGGACGAGGGCTGTATGGAGGGATATCAAGGGCCAACGCTCGCGCGTTCGCTCGGCTCCGCACCCTCGCGGGTTCGAATCCCCGTCTCGACGCAAAAAGCCCCGGCGCCATGGCCGGGGCTCAATAAGACAAGGGCTGGGGTAGAGGGATTCGAACCCCCGTAACCGGCACCAAAAACCGGGGTCCTGCCGCTGGACGATACCCCAATGCGGACGTGCTGCTATCGCAGCCTGTCTAGTTTACCTAATCACTCAAGGCAGCGCAAACGCCATCGAGAATACGCACAGCAAGGGTTTGCGCATCGCTTGACGTGAACGTGCCGTTGTAGCACGTAAGGCCGGTGAGTTCGATACGCAGATGCGCGGGTTTGGACGCTGCGGCCTCAAAAGCGGTGCTAATACGCTTGGCAAGGTTGTTGCACTGGGCGAGCGTGAGGGTCGGGCGCGGCTCGGCGTTCTCTGGGAGCTCGTCGCTTGCGAGCTCAAGAACCAAATCCATGCCCTCGGGAGCTTCGCCCTCGCTGAGCACCATGCCGCTGTTTTCCGTTGTGGCCGAGGCGATATTCCACATGCGCGAGGCAATGTTGCGGGCGATGGCGTCCTGTCCGCTTACGGCGATGCGATAATGCTCAAGCACATTCGCGGCGCGCGCAAAGCCGGTACGCTCTTCCGCCTCCAGCACAGAGGGCTTTCCCTCCCATACGTGGCGCAGGCGATCGATGTAGCGAAACGTGTCCTGGAAGGCCATACCATCGGCAAACAGGCCGACATTTTCCTGGAACTGCTGCAGGGCGTTTTCGGTATGCGGACCAAAGTAGCCATCGACATCGCCGCACCCAAAGCCCAGGGCGTTCAAAGCTTGCTGCAAAGCGACGACATCGGCCCCGTGGAAGTTGGGAAGACGCAGGTAAAGCGTGCGATCGCCCAGTTTATACGAGGCGTCTACCAACGCGCTCCAGCAGATGATGTCAACGTCGCCCAGGGCGTCGAGGCCCGAGGTGACGCGAAACGACGCCACGGCGCGCGCAGTCGTATCTCCGTAGAGCTTCTGTGCGTATTCCTGTTCGTCGATGGTATAGCCCAGGCCAATCAGGCGCGTTTGAATATCTTCAACTGCGGGTCCCTGCATGCCCTTTGTAATCGGATCCAAGAGAACCCCTTTCATATGCAATATGGCGCGTGCCGCCTGTGGGCGGTCCGCGTTCAAAGTTACCCATCAGTGTATCAAGTTAACGAGTTATGCGCTAAGTCGCACGACATCTGCAGCCTACACACGCGCAAAACCATAAGTGTCCGCCCGGCGCGAGCCTGACAAAACGCTCGGGCGCCCTTTACGTTCCCTTGTTGTTTGTCCCATAGCCTAAAGAAAACACGCCAAGAGAGGGGAAACGCCATGAGCGACGCATGGGGCGAGGTATTGACGATGGACGACGGCAGGAAGGCGGACGTTGTCCCGTTGCTGGAAGACCGTGCCGCTTTGGCGTCCATCGCGCTGTTCGGTGTGCTGACTGCTGCTCTCGTTGTCCTTTACCTTTAGTTCAGGCGTTCGACAAAGAAATCCGCCATGCCCAAAAGCAGGTCCTTGCACTGAGGGTCGAGTTCGACGCTTTCCAGTGCGGCTTTGGCGTGGGCGGTAAGATCGAGCGAGTATGAGTGCGCATATGCGATAGCGCCCGTACGCTCGAAAATCTGAACGGCGCGGTCCAGACGATCGGGATCGGTGGTTCCGCTTGTGAGGATATCCATCAGCTCATCGTGGGAGGCGTCGTCGGCATAGTTGAGGGCATGGACGGCCACCAGGGTGCGCTTGCCTTCGGTGATGTCGCAGCGAAAGTCCTTATTGCGCGCTTCTTTTTTACCCACCAGGTTGAGCAAGTCGTCTTGAATCTGGAACGCCAGGCCGGTGTGAAGGCCAAAGGTGCGCAAGGCAGAGATCTGCTCCTCGCTGCCGCCGCCGATGATGGCTCCGCAGGCAAGTGGAGTGGCGCCGCTGTAAAACGCCGTTTTGTGTGTGGCCATGGCGAGATAGTCTTCGATGCTCAAATCAAAGCGGCCGTCGCGTACCCAGCCCAGGTCCAGCGCTTGGCCTTCGATGGTTCGTGCCGTCATGGAGGTGAGCTCTTGTATGAGTCGCACTTTGAGAGGCGCGTCGAGGTCGGGATCGTTTGCCACGGCGGCGCTAACGAGCATGAGCGCGTAGTCGCCGCAGTTGATGGCGATGCCCTCGCCCTCGGTGATGTGCAGGCACGGCTCGCCGCGACGGAGTTGTCCGTTGTCGGCAATGTCGTCGTGGATGAGCGCTCCGGTCTGGAAATGCTCGATTGCGGCGGCGCAAGTTGCCGCGCGGTTCCAGTCGCCGCCTACCGCGCGGCAGGCGAGCATGCAGATGAGCGGCCTATGGCGTTTCCCCGCGTTGGCCGAGTAGTGACCGAGGGGCGCATACAGGTATCGCTCGATATCGGCGCTATCGGTCTGGTGGCGAAAGTACGTATCCAGATAAGCGTTGATCTCGTTGAGGTGAGCGCTTAGGAACTCAGTGAAGGAACTCTGCACGGTAATGCTCTTTCGGGTGAAGGGTGCTGGTCGCTAACGGGTGGAACAAACAAAATGTGGGGCAAATCCCTTGCACGGAATTTGCCCCACGCCAAATGCGATTGATTACTCGGCGTCAGCGAAGCCGTTGGGGTTGCGGGACTGCCAGTTCCAGGAGTCGCGGCACATGTCGGCGAGGTCGTACTGAGCCTTCCAGCCCATCTCGCGCTCGGCCTTGGTGGCGTCGCACCAGTTTGCGGCGATGTCGCCTCCGCGACGCTCACGAATGACGTAGGGGAGTTCTTTGCCACAGGCTTTGGAGAAGGCGCGAATCACGTCGAGAACCGAGCTGCCGGTACCAGTGCCCAGGTTGAACACCTCAACGCCCTCGCGGCCGTTCATCCAGCGCAAGGCCGAAACATGGCCGGAGGCAAGGTCGCACACGTGGATGTAGTCGCGCACGCCGGTGCCGTCGGGGGTGGGGTAGTCGTTGCCATACACTTGCACGGCCTCGCGCTTGCCCACGGCAACCTGTGCCACATACGGCACCAGGTTGTTGGGGATGCCTTTGGGGTCCTCGCCGATAAGGCCCGAGGGATGTGCGCCGATGGGGTTGAAGTAGCGCAGCAGCACGACGTTCCACTCGGGGTCTGCCGTGTGGAGGTCGGTGAGGATCTGCTCGATCATCCACTTGGTCCAGCCGTAGGGGTTGGTGGCGCTCTTCTTGGGGCTCTGCTCGGTGAGGGGCAGGCTGTCGGGGTCGCCATAGACGGTGGAAGAGCTAGAGAACACAATGGACTTGCAGCCATGGTTGCGCATGACGTCTACGAGCACCAAGGTGTTCTCGATGTTGTTGTGATAGTACTCGATGGGTTTGGTCACCGATTCGCCCACGGCCTTAAAGCCGGCGAAGTGAATCACGCGGTCGATGTTGTGATCGGTAAAAATTTTCTCCATGGCATCGCGATCGAGCACGTTTGCCTTATAGAAGGTGAGATTTTGCGCCTTCTCGTCCCCGACGATCTGACGCACGCGCGATACGGCGACCTCACTTGCATTGGAAAGGTCATCGACGATAACGACCTGGTAGTTGCAATTAAGCAGCTCGACAACGGTATGGGAGCCGATAAAACCAGCGCCGCCGGTTACCAGCACGCAGGTATCCTGCGGCTCGAGCATTTGGGACATAAAGTCTCCTTTCGGAAATGGTTGTCGTGCAAATCAGTATAGAACACTGGCCTATGCGTTTTGCGAAAGTAGGGTAACCGCTGCGTTATGGCATGAAAAAACCGGCCGCAGAAGCGACCGGTCGAAAGGCGTAGCAGCGGGTTTAGAGGCTGGCGTTAGGACAGCACGATACCCTTTGCCCAGCCCCAGCGGGGCGTGACGGTGGAGTTGTAGAAGTTGATCCAGTAATCGGCGCTGCAGGTTCGGATATAGCCGATGTTGTCCATAACGGTCCCGCCGCCCACGTAGATTCCCACGTGGCCGTAGATGGCTCCCGCGCTCGTAAAGGGGTGCGAGGAGACGGCGATGATCATGCCGGTCTTTAGATTGCTGCGATTGGAGCTAAAGCAGTAGTTGGCATACATGTCGCAGGCGTTGCCCGGTACGTTGCCCAGACCCGCGTTGCAAAAGACGTCTGCCACCCACCAGGCGCACAGTCCGGCGCCGGGCGAGGGGGTGTGCTGTGCCCAGTAGACGACCTTCGAGGCAGAGCCTGTTCCACCGCCGCCCACGCCGGCACTGCCGGAGCCGCCGCCGGAACCGCCGCTGGAGTTGCCACTGGAGCTGCCGCCTGATTGCTGGGCCTTCTTCGCTTCTTCCGCGCGCTTGCGTGCTGCCTCTTCGTCACGCTGGGAGGCAAGCAGCTCTGCGTCGCGCTTCGCCATGAGTTCCTTGACGTCGGAGTCCAGGCCATCGAGAACGGTTTGAACCTCGTCCTTCTTGGCGCTCATCTCGTTGAGCTTTTGAGTTTGCTCATCTTTCAGCGTCTCAAGATCGCTCTTTTGATTCTCGAGTTCTTCTTTCTTCGAAGCGAGGTCGTCTTGAATGTTCTGGATTTCGCCGATGGTCGCGCGGTCGCGATCGTTCATCTTGTCGAGGTAGTACACGTTCGAGATGAGCTCATCAAAAGAAGAGGAGGAGAGCAAAAGGGTGAGTGTGTTGTTGCCTCCGTTCTTGTAGCTTTCGCTCACGCGAGCGGAAAGGGTGCCCTGCTTTTGCTTGAGCTCTTCTTGCTTTTTCTCGATTTCTGCCTGGGTGGCATCGATATCGTTTTGCACCGACTCGATGTTGCCCATGGTCTTGTTGAGCTCCTCGGCAAGCGCTTGGTATTCGCTGGCGATTGCGTTGAGCTGAGATTGGACCTCGTTGTACTTTGCTTGGGCGTTGTTGAGGGCATCGGTGGTTTCTTTGGTTGCCGATGCAGCCGAGGCGGTGCGGGGGATGCCATAGAGCACGGCGGCGGTAACGGCACCGAAAGCGAACTTGAGCGCCTCGCGGCGTGTCATACCGTACGAGATATATGAAGTGGATTTAACGTACTTGGCGTTGGCTCGCGTTCCATTGCCAGTGCGCGGATGCTGTGACATATGTTCTCCATTGGTTGTTCGTGTATATGTCGAAAGCGCTATATGTGTATTCAGGATAGCGTATTTTGAGAGGTGCGTTAAGTTTTTCATCAACCGTCAATGCGGTATAGCACAAAGGGGCTTGCGGTATAGTCTAGGCAGTCCATTAAGACCCAAGGCGGTATACCATGCATGAATTCGACGATTGTTTCGACACCAATTTTCTATGTGTCCTTGCATCAGTTGTGGGCGAGGACGGCGTGCTGATGGCCGAGCCCATGCGCGATCACACGACGTTTAATATCGGCGGCCCTGCGGACGTGATGATCTTGCCGCGTGCGCGTGATGAAGTGGTCCGCGTTCTTGATATCTGTCTGACGGGCGGCGTGCCTTGCGAGATCGTGGGCAACGGGTCGGATCTTTTGGTGGGAGACCGCGGGCTGCGCGGGGCGTGCATTCTTCTGCGTGATAACTATAGTGACATGACGGTGGCCGGCAATCGTATCCGAGCTGCGGCGGGAGCGCTTTTGCGCGACGTGGCGCTTACCGCTGCCGACGCCGGGCTTTCGGGATTGGAGCCCCTATGGGGCATTCCCGCTACAGTGGGCGGCGCCTGCTTTATGAATGCCGGTGCGTACGATTCCTGCACCGCAAATGTGCTGGAGTCCGTGGAAGTCTATGTCCCCGGCGCTAAGCTGGAGGATGGCTCCCACGCGAGCGGGCAGGTTCGCACGGTTCCTATTGCCGAGCTTGGCATGGGGTATCGCAAGAGCCGCGTTCATGACGAGGGATGGATCGTGCTCTCTGCGACGTTTGCCTTGACGCCCGACGATCCGGATATGATTCGCCGCGCGATGGATGAGTATCAGGCGCGTCGCGAGGAAAAGCAGCCGCTCGATATGCCGAGTGCCGGCTCGACTTTCAAGCGTCCCGAGGGTTATTTTGCCGGAAAGCTCATCATGGATGCCGGCTTGCGCGGTGTTCGCGTCGGTGGCGCCCAGGTGTCCGAAAAGCATTGCGGTTTTGTGGTCAATGCCGACCACGCCTCTGCCGCCGATGTCTGCGCCCTGATTGAGCATGTGCAAAAGCAGGTTAAGGATCAGTTTGGCGTTGACCTTGAGCCTGAGGTGCGCCGTATCGGCGAGTTTTAATCCACAGCGATGAGATTTGGCGGCGGGTTTGATTGCGCCTGGCCGTATGCCGAGCCCCTGCATCTGCGTTTCCAAACAGATGCAGGGGCGTTTTAATCGCGAAGCCATACGATGACCTGTACTGGTGGCATTGCTGCCGCTATAAAAAGCGGGCGCATCCCGTTAGGAATGCGCCCGCTGCTCTCGTGAAGTAAAGGCTGGCTTATTCGCTGGGGCCAGTCGAGATGTAGAGGATGATCACCGTGCCCGCAGGTTGCTTGCCGCCGGGGCTGTACTTAATGACGTTGCCCACTTCGACCGAGCTGCTGGACTGCTGACGCGGGTCATACTTGAGGCCTGCGTTGGCAATGGCTTCCTCGGCGTCTTCGGCCGTCATGCCCGTAAGGCCCAGGGAGTCGACGTCGACCTCGTCACTCGAGGTGTCCTTGCCTTCGGAAATATAGATGGTGACCGTCGAGCCCTTCTTGGCGGTGCCGGTGGGGCTTTGCTTCATGACGTAGCCCTTGGCATACGTATCGCTGGTGCCGCCGCTCTCGACATTCACGCTAAAGCCGGCGTTGCTCAGCGTGTTGGTAGCGTCACTCTCGGTCTTGCCTACCACGCCGGGGACCGAGTCGGTCTCGGGGCCCGAGGATACGACGATGTCGACCTTTGAACCCTTGTCGACCTTCTCGCCAGCCTTGGGGCTCTGATCGACGATCTTGCCCTCGTCGGCATCGTTTGCCTCTTGCGTGGTGCTGCCTACGGTGAGGCCGGCATTCTCAATGATTTTCTTTGCTTCGTCGAGATCCGAGGCATTTGAAAGATCGGGAACCTCAACTTGGTCAATAGGCTTCGAGCCCTTGGAGATCACGATGTCGATTTTTGAGCCAGCGGCAGCGGTCTTGCCTCCGTCCGGCGTTTGCTCGCACACCTGTCCCTCGGGATATTGGTCATTGTAGCTTTGATTCACATTGCCGGGCTCAAAGCCGCTGCTTTTGATACTGTCAACAGCCACTTCCTGCTCCATGCCCAAAAGGTTGGGTACGCTCTTCTGGTCTCCACCGTTTAGAAAGCCCGAGACGGCAAAGACTGCGATGGCGACAAAGGCAAAGACTGCGATGGCGATGACAGCGATCTTGCCTTTGCCCATGCCGTGCTTCTCGTTGTCGTAAGAGCTGGTATTGATCTGATTGTTGGGTCGAATCACGGGATTCGATGCCGTGTCGCCGGGGGCGGTGGGGCGCACCATGGTTTGCGTCTTGTCGCCCATGCGCATTGCCTCGGTTCCGCCAGCACCCGCCATGCCGGCGATGACGCGGGTGGGCTCGGGCACATCTACGGCGCGGCCCGCAAGGTAGGAGTTGAGCACCTGGCGCAGCTCGTCTGCCGTTTGGAAACGATTTGCCGGGTCTTTTTCCATGCACTTGAGGATGATGCGCTCAAGATCGCCGTCGACATTGGCGTTGATCTGGCTCGGCGGTACGGGAAGCTCGTTGACCTGCTTGAGGGCGACGGAGATGGCATCGTCGCCCTCAAAGGGAACGCGGCCTGTGGCGCACTCGTACATCACCACGCCGAGCGAATAGATATCGGAGGTGGGGCCGAGCTCCTGGCCGCGCGTCTGCTCGGGACTTACGTAGTGGGCGGTGCCCAAGACGTTGTTGTCCTGAGTGAGGTGGCTGTTCTTTGCGCGGGCAATGCCAAAGTCCATCACCTTGATGTTGCCATCGGGCTGCACCATGATGTTTTGAGGCTTGATGTCACGGTGGATGATCTCGTGCTTGTGGGCAATCGAGAGCGCGCCGCAGATCTGCGAGCCGATCTGCGCGACCTTCTTGGGGTCGAGAGCGCCGTGGCTGCGCACGCCGCTCTTAAGATCGGCGCCGTGAAGCAGCTCCATCACGATGTAATAGGTGTCGCCATCCTTGCCCCAGTCGTAGACGCCTACGATGTAGGGGCTCTGCAGGGCTGCTGCTGCCTGGGCTTCTTGCTTGAAGCGCGCGGCGAACGTGGGGTCTCCTGCATACTGGGGCAGCATGATTTTGACCGCTACGGCACGGTTCAAAACCTGGTCTTGAGCACGGAAAACCGTGGCCATGCCACCGGTTCCGACCTTCTCCTTAAGGAGGTACCTTCCTCCCAGCAAGCGCTGTTGCTCCGCCATTCTTACTCCTCACACTTCAAATGCATCGAATGCATACTATTCATATACCATCACGCGCCTTGAACGGCCAAGGCTACTTTCAAAACCTGGCTCGCAAGTTCTGCGGCACTGGCTTCGCCGCTGTCTTCGGTGTAATCCTCCAACATGACCGAGATGGCCACGGTAGGCGTGTCATAGGGGGCAAAACCGATAAAGACCGAGTTGATGTTTCCCGATCCGATCTCTGCGGTGCCCGTCTTGCCGGCTACCTTAACGCCGGAAACCTGAGCAACCTGTCCAGTACCGTCTTCGACAACCTCCAGCATGGCTTCCTTGACCTTAGCTGCGGTGTCCGAGCTAATTGCCTGGCCAAGTGAGCGCGACTGGGTAGTTTTGACCACTGTGCCCTCGGGGGAAAGCGTCTGCGCAACAACATAGGGCTTCATAGCGATGCCGTTGTTGGCGATTGCGGCGGCGATCACGGCGTTTTGCATCACCGTGGTCTGAGGGCCGGGGGTGTGGCCTTGGCCAACGGGCTGGCCGGCGCCTGCCCAGGCAAGCTCCCATTCCGTCATCGTGCCGGCGTCGGGAATGATCGACTCGGCGGTGCCAAAGTCTTGGCCAAGCGACTGCCCGTAGCCGAATGCACGCGCATACTGCGTAAGGGTGTCGGCGCCGATATCGGTGGCTAGCTGGCCAAAGACGACATTGGAAGAGAGCGCAAAAGCGCGCTCGAGGCTTACGGTGCCGTAATTGGCGTTGAGGTGGTTGGTGACATCGGCGTCGCCGATTTTCATGGACGAGGGCGACTCGAAGCTTTGGTCCAGGGTTGTCTTGCCCGAGTCG
>OLOW01000451.1_pt1 | contig 27635 bp, 23 predicted proteins | sample 1672801 | NCBI WGS metagenome assembly OLOW01 (sample SAMEA3136725, study PRJEB25190) | human gut metagenome | biome: human gut; feature: human-associated habitat; material: faeces | place: Austria | collected 2013 | reverse complement strand
TCATCATAATCCATCCACTTACTATGAGTATGGACGATAGCCACCAATACAGGCGGTGCAGGCGCCGAGGCGCGAGGATACCGCGCCAGAGAAGCGCGTGGAGCTGCACCTGCACACCACCATGTCCATGATGGATGCGCTGACCAAGACCGGGGAGGCCGTGGCCACCGCCGCCCGCTGGGGGCATCAGGCCATCGCCATCACGGATCACGGAGTGGCTTCCTCCTTCCCGGACGCACTGAAAGCGTCCAAAAACAAGGTTGCCGGTACGGACAGGAATATCAAAATTCTTTACGGCTGCGAGGGCTATTTCATCAACGATCTGGATGACCGCGTCGCCGTCCATGGCGCCGGGAATATGCCGCTGGAGGGGGAGTTTGTTGCTTTCGACCTGGAGACGACCGGCCTTTCCCCCAGTCAGGACGTGATCACGGAGTTCGGCGCCGTCATTCTGAAGGACGGCGAAGTCGCCGCTACCTTTCAGTCCTTTGTCAATCCGAAGAGAAAGCTGGAGCAGCAGAACATTGAACTGACGGGCATCACGGATGACATGCTGAAGGATGCGCCGGACATTTCAGAAGTGCTGCCGGAGTTTCTCCGTTTTTGCGGCGGCCGGCCGCTGGTGGCGCACAATGCGGATTTTGACGTCGGCTTTTTGAACGCGGCTGCCGAACGGCTCGGTATGGACTTCAATCCAACCTATATTGACACGCTGGTTCTGGCGCAGAATCTGCTGCCGCAGCTCAGCAAGCACAAGCTGGACCTCGTGGCTGCCGCGCTGCATTTGCCGGAGTTCAATCATCACCGCGCTTCGGATGATGCCCTGACCTGCGGGCAGATATATCTGCGCTTTGCCGAAATGCTGAAACAGCGTGGCGTCAGCGATATCCAGGGCATCAATGAGGACATGCTCTCCCTGCGGGCGGGCAGCCGGATCAGCAACCGGCATGCAAAGCACTTTCGTGCTCATGCTCTGGTTATCCTGGACGAATCGGATATGAAAGCCTGCTTCTTCCATATCTTTCTGGTTGTACGTTTCCATGAAATAGCCACGCGCATCCCCATGAACAGCCGGCTCTATGATACAGAGACCTTCAATATCTCCCACATTTTTTGTGACTTTGATCTGACCCATCGTATTCTTGTCCTTTCATTGACTCCATGCTAAAAAGAGCTGCTGACTATTGTTGCCAACAGCCCGCCTTTTTATTTCTCGCCGATCTCCATCAGGTATCTTTTCAGCGCATCTCGCCAGTCCGGCAAGCGATGAAAACCTGCCGCATCCAAACTCTTCTTGCTAAGGCGGCTGTTTTTCGGCCGCTGGGCTCTGGTCGGATAAGCTTCTGTCGGGATCGGATGCACCTCACAGGAAATCTCCGCTTCCTTGAAAATCACCGCCGCAAAATCAGCCCAACAGGTGACGCCTTCATTCGTCGCGTGATAGACGCCATACTTTTCCGTCTCGATCATATCACAGATGAGTGGCGCAAGATCCGCCGTGTAGGTCGGAGAGCCCCACTGGTCAGCGACCACATTCAGTTCCTTCCGTTCCTTGCCAAGCCTCAGCATCGTCTTGATGAAATTGTTCCCATTCTTGCCGAAGACCCAGGAAATGCGGATGATGAAATACTTCCGAAGAAGCATCTGCACCGCCTGTTCGCCGAAGAGCTTTGTCATCCCATAGATATTGACTGGAAATTTTTCCGCATCTACAGCAAAAGGAAGAGTTCCTTCTCCGCTGAATACATAGTCCGTGCTGATGTACACCAGCTTCGCATCGATGTCTTTCGCTGCTTTCGCAATAGCCAGTGTCCCATTCGCATTGACCGCCATACATACATCTGACTCATCTTCCGCCTTATCCACCGCGGTATATGCCGCGCAGTGGATGATCACATCCGGATGATATGATCGGATGACCTCCTCCACCTGCTTCGCATCCGTCAGATCCATGTCTTTCGAGCTGACATCCTTATGCCCGATCCCGCGCCGCGTAAGTTCTGCTGCGACATCATAACCAAGCTGCCCCGTCACGCCTGTCACCAATACCTTCATACTCGCCCATACCTCTCACCGATTTCCATACATTTTTTCGTAGTACTTTTGGTATTCTCCGCTCACGATCTCTTGCCACCATTCCTTATGCGTCAGATACCACTCGATCGTCTTTTTGATACCGTCTGCGAATTTTGTCTCCGGCAGCCAGCCCAGCTCCCCGTGGATCTTCGCCGGATCGATGGCATAGCGGCGGTCATGGCCTTTGCGGTCCTGTACATATGTGATGAGGCTCTCCGGTTTTCCCAGCGCCTCACAGATGAGCTTCACGATATCGATATTTCCCATCTCATTGTGCCCGCCGATATTATACACCTCACCCACACGGCCATGCTGCAGAATGAGATCGATGGCCTTGCAGTGATCCTCCACATACAGCCAGTCACGCACATTCTTTCCATCTCCATAGACCGGAAGCGGCTTATCCGCGAGTGCATTCGCGATCATGAGCGGGATCAGCTTCTCGGGAAACTGATACGGTCCGTAGTTATTGCTGCAGCGGGAGATCGTCACCGGCAGCCCATACGTCCGGTGATACGCCCCCACCAGAAGATCCGCGCTCGCCTTCGAGCTGCTGTACGGCGAGCTCGTATGGAGCGGCGTCTTCTCCGTGAAGAAGAGATCCGGCCTGTCCAGCGGCAGATCCCCATACACCTCATCCGTCGACACCTGATGATACCGCTCGATGCCATACTTCCGACACGCATCCATCAGGACTGCTGTACCGATGATATTCGTCTCGAGAAAAATCTCCGGATTTGCGATCGAGCGATCCACATGCGACTCCGCCGCGAAATTCACGACCACATCCGGATGCTCCTCTTCAAAGAGCCCATAGACTGCTGGCCTGTCACAGATATCCATCTTTACGAAGCGGAAATTCGGAAGACCCATCACGCCCTTCAGCGTCGACAGATTCCCCGCATACGTCAGTTTATCCAGACAGACGATGCGGTCTTCCGGATGCTCTTTTAACATATGAAAAATAAAATTCGATCCAATAAATCCGGCTCCGCCGGTTACGATGATAGTCATATTTGTATTTTCCCTTCCCTCTCATCCTAATAAGACCACTCGTATCCTCTTCACATGTCTTTATTAGGTTTTCTAAAGTCCGAACTGCCATGCTTGCGAATTCTCCGCTCTCGCTCAATATCATTCCATATTATCCTGCATGACACATATATAAACATTGATTCACTAAGTTACACTATTATGAGTGTTATAGCTATAGCATTCCTTTTATTATTACACTGGCAATGTTCTTTCCCTCTCGACAATCACTGCCCGTTTTAGCTACAGTTGTCACATAACGATTATCGTTATAATATTTTAATCGATAATGCTTCCCAAATTCTGTAATATCAAACCCTAAGTTTGACAATTTTTTTCGCATATCAGGAGTCATTCGTTTGTAATCCTTGAATATTTTTTTGACTTCTTGTCGCCTATCCTCTAAAATTTTTAACACTTTTTCCTGATTATTAAACTGTAGAATATCATCCAAAATATCTGCTCTTCTCGTATGTTCTTGCACATTATCTCGTGCTTCAACGATAGCCTCAAGTATCGCCCCTGTGATTTCACCTACATAAAATTCTTTTTCATTTGCCATATTTACAGCCGGAGTGCATTCCGCAGATGCCAGTTTCGCATTAAGCCCCTGTATTTCTGCTTTTAATGACTGTATAATATCATTTTGTTCTTGAACCTTTTCCTTCAGCGCTTTGTTCTCTTGATCAAATGCATCCACATACTTTTCAATATTTTCCTTTGAGTCTTGCTTAATGCGTTTAATTTCCTGTCTTCTTTGGGCATCAGATGCCAGTAAGAGCGCAGCCGTAAAACCATCCCAAGTAAATTCATTGGGAATATGCTGACTATTCATATACCGTAAAACATTCCGAATGATTACATTCGACATTGCCTCTCTGTTCGAGCTAGGAGATTTAAAAAATCTCTTAGACGTTCCATTAGGATAGTAAATGTCAATTGCGCCTCCATATGCATTTTTATCACAGCAGGATCTGCGAATTAATCCATCTAAAGAACAATCCGACTCCATCAATATATGTGCTATGCCTTTCAATTGCCTGCATAAATATTTTTCATTGATGAAAACCTCATTATTTTGGTAGCAAGAAATATAAACCACGGGCAGCTTATATAGTTTTTCTCCATGAGCCAAACCTTTTAATAAATCAACATTCTCCTTTTTTATCAGAATACTATTCCGAGATATTGGTAGATCTACATCATCCTGCAAATATCCACCATCAATTAGCAGGGATAGGAAATATGGTACAGAAAACTTCAGATCCTCCATCAAGGCTCTTTCTGTATAGCTACGACTCAGTTGTATAACAACTTCTTTCTTGCTAAAATCAGCCACGAAGTCAGTATCCCAAATAGCGCCATCTTGTTCTTTCTTTTCAAACCGAGCTGCAACAAGTTCCCGCTCCTCCCATAACTGAATCGCTAAAGACAAAGGGCCATTGGTATATCGAACATTGCTTTCGCCATTCCAAGCAATATTTTTAATAACAGTGTCCCTGTGCGGACTCTCCTGGTTCCATTTTATAATAAGATTGACAAACGTTTTGGCGTCCAATTTTTCCCTAATAAGAAGTTTAGTCTCATATAGCAGCATTGAAATCCTCTCCTATGCTTATCCAATTAGTCATCCCACCGAACATTTTCTTCTGACAACTGCTGCACCTGAATTTGCTGTTCCACATCAACAGGTACAACAAGCCACCCCTCGCTAGCGCAAAGCGACATGAATTCGTTGCAACGATTTTTCCCATCTAAAGCCTTAAGTGTAATAACGACCCCATACCGAAGGCCATCATGATATCGCCGACTCAGTCTTTCTTTAAGTTTAATATCCAGCCCCCACATCTTGCCTTCATACGCTTTTTTAGACTTTTTCCTAGGATTATACGATTCAACAATATGCTTCACATTATCCCATTTCCTATATAGGTTGCGTGCATCCTCTTCCTTGGTATAATCACCGCTTTCAGTCTGCCTGTTGTCATTGATCGTTTTAATCCGTCTATCATCTCCAACTCTCCCAAAATGAATATCAAGCTCCGTGTTTGTATAATCTACCCCTTGGCTTCTATCGCAAAGCGGCATATAACACAAAGTAGCTTTTGCAATATAAGGATATTTATTGGTATCCCCATCTTTCGGTACGGGAATATTGTACACGACCGATTGATATTTTTTAGCTCGTTCATAAAAGAAGAAACGAATCTCATCATCCTTACACTTTACAATGTCCTGAATATGAATAGGTGGAACGCCGAACCCTATTTCCTCAAAATTCTTAACACTTTCCCAACCTGATGCTGTATCCAGCAACAAAGCTTTTGCTACTTCTCTCGGTAAATGAAGATTATAAATCATATAAGCCATTTTTCGCGTAATCAAAGGTGCTGCGAAAGACGTCCCACAAATATTTTTCTTCCCCAAGCCTGTACATCCCACAAGCCATTCTCCACGATCCCCGCCGTAATAGCTGATATCAGGTTTTCTAAAAAAAGATAATACCGGTCCGACTCGAGTATAACTTGCAGGCACCCCATTTTTTCTCACCGAATTAACTACCATTGAATTGATTGAATCCGCCGGATCCCCCATAGGCATTTTTCTGGTTTCTAAAGGATCGTTCGTTCCCGCTATAACAAAAATAATATCATACATATACTGAAGTTGATCCAAAAGTGCCGCCACAGGGGAGATGTAATTCTCATGTATTGGATATTGCGACCCCAGCGATAAATTCCAGACTTTGATATCCGGATTGCCTTCTACAATTTCTCGAATCGACTTCAGCAAAGAGAATGACTGTCCCCTTTTTCCGGCAATGACACCAAAATGCCTAACGCGAAAACGTCCACAACCATCCGCCAGAGATGGATTAAATGATTCCCCATCCACGATAAGAGAGGAAACCTCGGTTCCATGATCCAGCGCTTGTGCTTCCACAGAAATATCGTCCGGGAAAACTTGATGATATTCCACCCACTCTGCACAATATGCATTCATATCAAAAGGTGCATCTATGACCCCGATCACAGGTTCTCCACGAGGAGACGGGATTGTTCTTCCGCCATATTGCAAATGGGTATCCTCGAAATGATACTGACAAAAATCACTGACAGCCATCGCAATTAAATAAGGTGCATCAGCTCTCAGCTTCAAAATTTCATCTGGATACAAAAGCATCGTCGTATCATTTACAATCCTGTCTTGTGAAATTGTAATTCCCAATTGATTCATCAACTCAATGGTATTCTTTTTCGTTTTATATATTGTTACAACCGCATTCCCTTTTTCATGTACTTCATAAGTCGGCAATTTAAACGTATGAATCTCAGACGTTTCTACCAACATTTTCCCTAGTGCCGTTTTGCTCTGACCATGATCCTTTAACCACTTTAAGTAATACGTTTGCTTCTCTTTCTCGCTTGCATTATGTTCAGCTCCTCGCTCCTGTTTCTTTTTCCGTTCGTTGGGAGCGTACAAAATCTTAAGAAACTGCTCATCAGCCTTTTCCAAATGCATATAATTCATAAAATCAATAACAGATTTCACCTTATTGATGGCTTCCCTTATAGTTTCAATACCGATGAAATAGGTAATGATATGAAATTTATTTCCTGCATCATTTAATCCAAATTTAGCCCCCACAACCGCATCATTGGCATCCATATTTCCGTTTGAAAAATAATAGGAAAGCCTTCTACTTTTAGGAATCACCCTTTTATAATGTACGCTAACCAGAACCCCCCCCAACTGCTCAGTGATATGGGGCATATCAAGAAAATACTCCAACTCCCTTTCATGCATTTTCAATTCCGCTAAAGTGACGCATTCCCCTTTTCGAAACTGTGGATTAGCGGGTTTCGCTTTTGAGTCAAGATAGTTGATTCTTCCTTTTAAGTGAATTAAAGAATTCATATTTATTCACCACCAATCTGTCTAGCCACACTGCTTTTTGATACATTCTTTAATATACCAATTTGCCGAACTGTAAATCCCGCCTTTCGTAAATCTTCCGCATTCATTTTTTTTAAATCGGGACAAAAAGCAGAAAAGAGTCGACTCAAATAACCAGTCTCGCTTCCGGGTAAGCTAAATGCCAAAGAAGTACGAATGACATTTTTCATTTCCCCCGGCATTGGAAGAGTTTTGGGCAACTTTACAATCTTCCGAAATAGGCGACAGTCCTTTTTCATTCCTGGATACTTCGAAATCTGATCATTTAATAGTCCTTCCGCTACATCCTCTAAATCTTGTCGCGTATATCGATTGAAATCAACCACTGCATCAAAGCGCCGACTCAATGCCTTATCAAACATCTGATATAAATTGGTCGTAGCAATAAGTACTACATCTTCCCTTAAATCGTCCAGCCCCTTTAAAAGTGCTGACGTTGCACGTCCCATTTCTCGTACATCACGATCATTTACTCGATCCAATGCTAAAGAATCAATTTCATCAAAAAGAAAAATCGTGTGTTTGGATAATGGATAAGTATTCATTTCCTCAAAAAGTTTTTTTACATTTTTTGCAGTTTGTCCTAAACGGCTATCTATGATCTGACTAGCATCCAATTCAAACAAATCCATCCCAAGTAATTTAGCCAACTGCTTCACGCTCTCTGTCTTTCCTGTCCCCGGTACTCCCTGAAATAAAAATTTATGTACCCCTGTTTTATTTAAAATTGCATTTCCAACTCCGATTAAATCGTTTCTAATGCATTCAGGTACGGGAAGCACCGATGACGTCAATTTGACTTTTGAAAAGAATGTTAAATTAGATTCATTCGCTTGTAGAGACAAGGTATTCGCTGGCGTCAATAGCCCCATAATATATTCACTTAATGTATAATCTCCACTTTGGTTGAAATCTTTTGCAACTTCATATGCGGTTCGACGGAATTCATTTTCATTTTTTTCTTCATGGTATTTAATAAGATCTAGTATCATCTTCTTTTTCATCAGAATCCCCCCTCCTCTACATGGTACTCCAGGGTGGGACAAAAATCAATTATTTTGGTACATTCTTTTCTATTTTCTTAGATTTTCCTTGAGCCAACAATGAAAACCCCGACGGATACGAGAGTATCTGCCGGGGTTTTCATTGTTCTGCCGTTGCTTCTGCCACTTATGAGGTGCCCCCGCCCTACCGTCCTCTGAGCTTCTTGAGCACCTCGATCGCGGGGCGAGGGAGGACGGCTTTCAGCACGCACTTGACGGCCTTCTTCGTATAAGTCCGCCAGCCGTAGTGATGGGTGTAGTGTGCGAGCACATATTCGAAGGACTTCGTCTCGAAGTCACGCCAGAACCGTTCCCTTGTCGCTGGCCTTGGCATCGGTTGTTTCAGACAAGGCTGGAGACAATCCTCAATAGCGGACTCGCGAATATCTAAACTCTCTTTTGTCTTTTCAAATATTTGCTCTCCTTTAGGCGTATTCAGGATTGCCAGTGAAATCCCCTTGGTATCATCAAAGTCCGCCGCCCATTTTTCGATCCCCCAAAAATCTCCTATCGTTATGTCCGAAGTATGCACAACATTTTTATACGGACATTTAAAGCAGGATGTACGAAGCGCATCGTCATTGTAGAACAAGTCTCGATAGAGCATCGTGTCGTATTCTTTTCCCTCAATGGTAACGGATTCAACGGTATTGTGCCATCCGAATTTCTTATTGCGAAACTTGAATCCCTCTATCTCCCCTTTATGCCTCTTTTTCATAAACTCCATATACGCCTGATAGACTTTCGGCGAAGGGACGCCGTGGCAGACTATATCGACGAGGAAAAGTTTCTCCGTCCTCGCATGTCTCATTTCTGCGAGGCTTTTCAGGCCAGCGCACTGGCAGTGGGTACCGGAGAAGAGGACGGTGCGGCCTTTCGAAAGGTCTTCGAGGACGCGGCGGAAGGTATCCCGCATATCGCTCTGGACGTACTTACTTCCACGCATCTCATCTCTTGCTTCTTTTGTCTCGGCCCGCTTGTGCATGACATTCCATTCTTCATCATAGCCTGCGCCATAGACGACGCCGCCCATCTCAAGTACGACGTCGGAGAGTGCGGCAAACATCCCGCCGGACTGGCTCTTTGCGCGTTCCAGATCAGATTTCTGCTTCGCGGCATAGGCCTTGGGCTGCGGCATGGCATCCCAGTCATGTATTCTGTTGAAATCGCAGACTTTCTGACACATCCCGCAATGGAGACATTTCGTCTCATCAATTTCCGGATAGAGGAAACCTTCTTCGTCCCGTTTCATCGTGATGCACTTGGCAGGGCATATGGTCATACAGGCGCTGCAGCCGCAGCAGTCTTCTTTTTTATGTTGTACGTACATATCAATGTCTCCTAAAAAATATACGTTTGAATCGTTCCACAGCATCCAGCGAGAGTTGCCGGAAGAGAAGCCCGTTCACGGATAGTACCACCAGCGCGCTGAGCAGGAAAGCCCCCGATGCGAAAAGGATCCAATCACTGAATCTTTCTATCGAAAGATCCGGCAGGCCAAAGCTGATGATAGCCGCTACGCAGAAAATGGCTGTATTGACGCACCACAGCTTCACCGTATGAAGAGCGGGTTCACGCGTCAGGTGTTTCGGAGAAAAGAAAAGAAACTCGATATCCCGGTACAGATTCGAAAGGATGGAACCGATCACGAGGCCATTTAGTCCCCACAGGAGAGAGAGTATAATCCCGCCTATGAGCTCGATGGCCCCCTGGATGCTGGTAGGCACTCTCGTTTCCTTGTATTTCCCTGCCGAAATGACGAGCATGCCGAAGGGGTTCTTGATATTGTACGCGTAGCCATTCACTGTCATCAGGAAGGCAAAGACCGGGTACAGGTAGCTGATATCGCTCCCCTTCGTATAGAGTCCGATGAAGGGCAGGTAGACAAAGAGCATGGTACTGTAAATGATAGTGATCGTGATGTTGTAAAGAAATTCAAATTCACGAAACGCTTTGTGAAAAGCCGCTTTTTCCTCGCGCGCGATCAAGTCGCCAAATCCGGAGATAAGCCCTGTCATGAAGATGCCAAGGAGTGAATTCAGCCCCAGAATGACCAGATTGTAAATCGCATAGACGCTGACATCCAGCAGCGAGAGGCAGAAGGTCGCGATAAGGATCGGCGCTCCTTGATGGATCGCCCCCAAGATCTGCAGATACAGCGCATCCCATCTCTGCTTCATCGCCTCATTGTTCGGAGATACGGAAAAGTCCAGGAACCGATACCGCCGACGGCAGTAGCGCCAGAGGATGTACGTGCGGGCAAAGATCGCCAGTACAGCCGCCCCGCGCACGATGACGATGGAGCATCCTTCGAGGGAAAGCCCAGCCACGATAGCTACATTTAGGACGACCTGTGCGATGGAAGCCAGAGAAATCACATATGTCTTCTGGTCCGCCGTAAGCAGTGCCCGGTATTTCGCGAGCGTGTAAAACTCCAGCACCCCATTTACACCGAGGATACAGAACAGGCAGAAGAGCTCTCCGTAGTCCAGCTTTCCTGTATGAATGAAGAACGGATACGCCGCCGCACAAAGGATGACCATGCAGCTGAAAAGATGTCCCGTCTTGTAGTACAGGTTTTTCGCTGCCACCAGGATGCGGTTCACAGCATCCGTATCTCCGGCGGCAATCGGCTTATAGAGGGAAAATACCGTCGCCCCGGAGAGCCCCGCTTCCAAGAGTGTCAGGTACGCGATGAACTGCGTGATCGATGTCACAATGCCATTCACTTCAGATCCGAAGTACACCAGCATGATTTTAGGGATGATGAAGCCAGAAATCATGGTGATGATCTGCAGCAGGCCCGTCGCCAGCGTATTCTTCACAAATTGTTCTGTCCTGCTCATAGTACTGTCTTCCAGCCCTTTACCCTTCTATGATTTCTTTCAGATAGCGCAAGGAGTCCGCTTTCGCTTTTTCCAGACGCTCATCCACCCTGTCCCAGTCGATGGGCTGCATCTTCTCTCCGATAAAGCGCCCGACTATGCCAGCCACATCGAAAAGGTCCGTGATACGGGAGCTGACTTTCTCCGGCTTTGATACATACATATCCTTATGGAAAATAGTCGAGAAAGCTGTCGCATGGAAAGAGTCTGTCACCACACACTCCGCATTCGCGATATAGGAGACGAATTCATCCGGTCCCGCCTCATACGCCAGATGTCCGACACTGAATTCTTTGTGCCTCAGAGGCTTCCCGTAGCGCAGGTTGATGATTTCCAGATGCTTCTCCTTCGCGAGCTCGGCAGCCGTGCGGTACACCTCTTCCTGCTTCCCGCTCCCTACCACGTAGATGAAGAGATATGGTTTCTGCCCAGTGGCCGGTTTCACAAAATGCTGCCAGATCGCCCGTCCCGGCAGAAAGACCGGGTCCACGCTCACGGAAAGCGGCGGCGTCTTTTCCGTCACTGTACGGACGATCCCCGCCCCCGTCTTTTCACGGGTGGAGATCGCCCGGAAATCTTCGAGCATTTTCCCCGCAGACGGATATCCCACTGGCCAGGAAGACACACCGAAGCTCGCGGCGTACGCAAATTTCTTCTGCCTGTCCTTCACAAAGTCCAGAAAATAGGCGCTGTCCCCACCCGTGATGAGTGGATTCCACACCTGATCGCTCCCCACAATGTACGCATCATAGCGGTCTGCTACATGCGAGAGAGCTTTCTTATCCAGCTTCTCCGAGAAGGTCATATGCTTTTTCTCGAACTGGTCAAATTTCTGATTTCTATGGCTCTGTTCTTTGTAATTCAAAACCGCATGCAAAAAGAGCCGTGGATGCACCAGTGCGCGCAGCGGAAACGCCTGATAGCAATCAGAGATCCGCGGGCAGTCGTAATCAATGATTTCCGCCTCTGCCCCCAGCTCTTTCACCATCTTCTGCAGCGCATACATCTGAAGCGATGCACCATAATTCACAGCCCTCTGAAATGTCAAAATGCCTATCTTCTTTTTTCTATGGTCCATGTCATATTCCCTTATCCTATCCCACAGCAGCATCACCACAGGATCCGGGTAAGGAAAGATATATCTATCTCTCTATCACTTCCGCGAGGAATCCCGATGCCGCAAAAACTTTTTGATCAGCAACTTAGACCGAGAGTACCCCCCCCGAACTTCTAACCGTTTACTAATATTTAAGCGCATCATGGATTCTTCACCTCTATCCAAGTACAAAACCACCCGGCGCCCCATCCGCGTCCTTCCGCAGATGCCGCGCACCTTTTCCCTTTCGCCATCATTCATGGCGAATAGATATATACAAACACTATAGAAGAAAGTATACAGACCGATTTCCACCAGGAAACGACCGATCCCCTGACTGCCCGGCAGAGAAACAAGACCCAGTCCTGCCATGAGACAGGCGAAGACCGTGAGCGAAATCCGCCCGATCTGTTGCCAGAAAGACGCGATAGCGAGATGGATCTCCTTAGCATAGAACCAGTTCATCACCAGCCCATTCCCGAGGAACATCGAGAGCCCTGTCGCGAAAGCACAGCCCGTACCGCCATAAGCCATCCCGAGCGGGATGGCAAGTGCCAGATTGAAAAGCCCCGTCACGAAGTATACCTTCGCCCGGAAATCATACCGATTCTCCGCCTGCAGGATGGAAAGCCCCACATTCTGAATGAGGTCGATCGTGAAAGGCAGGATGATGAGAAGCGTGATCCCATACGCCTCTTCGAAGCCTTTACCCGCCCAGATACGGATGAATCGCTCACCGAAGAGGATGAATCCCGTCGCGACCAGTGCAAGAAAATAGTACTGCCAGCGGCCGATCTGAATGAAAAGTGCGGACAATTTCTCCGCCGTCGCCTTCTCCGCCACCATCGCCATCACATGCGGCAGGTAAACCCCCGAGATTGCTACAGAGAGCTGCATATAACCCATGTAAATGATCGACGCCGTCGAGTACACCGCGACTGCTGCCGTTCCGCTGATGACACCCAAGATGATCTGATTCGTCTTCCAGAAGACCTGATCGATCAAAGTCACCGCAAAGACGCTGAGTGCCAGCCGCCGGAAGGAGACCATAAGCTCATGACTCCAATAATGATACCGGATCCGCACATGGAGCTTGGCAAAACAATAATACACCCTCGCGAGGCTCAAGACCAGATTCAGCCCCGTCTGCACCAGCGCCACCGAGAAGGCATTCGGATGATGCATCAGGAGCAGTACCACCAGCATCGGCTGCAGCACCAGCTGCACCGTCTCCATCCCCTTCAGGAAAAGAAAACATTCATGTGCATTGATCACCGAGCGGAAAACCATCGTCGAGAGAGTGATCACGATATTCAAGAGGAGCAGAAGAAAAATTTCCTTCGCCTCCGCCACCTCGCCCGCCGTCATGCTGCCCGAAAAGACCGCATCCAGCATCGTATACACCGCCCCGCCCGCGATGAGCATCACTCCCATCACTGCTCCGTAACAGCGAAGCGCGATGGCTAGGATATTCTCCATGCCCACCTGGTCCTTCAGTGCGAGATACTTCGCATAGAAGCGGATCACCGCCGCCGACAGCCCGAAGTCCATGATGCCGAAGTACGCAATGAGCGAGCCCATCAGCTGATAGAGGCCGTACTCACTCTTCCCGATGTAATGGAGAAGGATGGGGATATAGAGAAAGCCCAGGAGAGACTGGAGCGTAATATTGAGATAGCTTAGAAATATGCCTAGTTTACGTTGATTCATACTTATACATGCGCCCTATAGGGAATATCCGATGCCGTAATTTTCCCCCACGGGTCCCCCACACCACACTTTTCCAGTTCTTTCACTAATGCATTCGCAATGACTGCCGGATACGGCGTCGGACCGATAATCAAATGATACAGATTGGCAGGGATAGAAAACCCTTTTCCATTATTTTCCATTTCCGCGGTCAACGGCAACTTCATCACCAGCTAGGGATGCCATTGACGGCTATCGTATCCAGCTTCAACCCCTGGCAAGAATTCAGATCAGCGATTACACGCCATTCTCTCTCCTCTTTGAAACCAGGATGCTTGATCGAAACAACGGCTGCTTTAATCATGTTTGCAGTCCATTCCTCAATAACCCTATCAGGCAATGCTTCAATAAAACTTTTCTCTGCCTCTATTCTCTGCCCAAACTCAAGCAAATAATCTTTAAATCCTTCCTCTGTCAAGTACTCTACCGGCGTAGTATAAACCTGAAAATCATTATTTTGAACCTCGAAAGAGTTTGGTCTCAATACCATAGCCACTCCGCAGTCTGTGCCATAGCCACGCCACATCGAAAGCCGCCCAAGCTGATCTTCCTCTGCCTCGTGTTCAGAAAAGCAGCAAATATATGTGAAATTCGACCATTCATCGAAAGCTTGAATAGCACGGGAAAAAGCCTTTTCAAATACGTCCGCTTTCTTTCCCCAAGCCTTTTTCAGTAGATCATACTCCTCTGGCATCTGGCGGAATCGAGTAAACAATTCTATTCCATATCTGACTTCAGAAAAATCATTCATGCAGCGGGTGTTCCGCATCCATATTTCTTTATTTTTCAAAATGCTCAACGCGGTAGCGGCAGAGGTATAGTGTACCAGCTTTTGATTGTTCTCTGCAATCTTTGACAGCCGCTCTACGTACCATGGCATGAAGATAGAATACAGTTTCTGATCGGTATCTGAGATATTCCAGTTTTCATATGGATTCATGATAGATTTCTCCGATGATAGAAATGAACATGCTTATCTTTGAACCTAGGGAAGTGCTGATTAAATCGCAGAATCCGATTTGCAAGTATTTTTATACAACACTTCGTCATCATTTTCCTTAAATAGCCCGCTATTCGCATCGAATAATTCCTTGTGTTGTATAAAAATCCAAGAGTAAAATCAGATAACGATTTAATCAGTGTTTCCCTAACATCTGCTATAATAAGAAGTTAAGAAAGCATGATTTAAATTGCAACATCAGCGTTCATAAGCATTTCCTTAAAAAGCATAGTCAGAATCCCCATCGCCCAGCATAAGAAAAGATAGAGCCATAGCCATCCAGTAGCAGAACGTAATGTTGATTCCATCACCCAGTCCCGTCGCCATGATGCCGATGAATGCCAAAGCAACAAAAACAGATGATGCCTCCCCCCTTCGTTTAATCAATACTTTCCCAAAAGTCCACATCAAAATCAATGAAGGGAAAAGATAGAGTCCAAGACCAAGAAAACCGGTTTCCGCAAATCGCAGAGAATAATCTCCCAAAAGTGCAAAGCCCCCCCTGAGCAATCCCAATTCATCTATATTCTTATTCCACTTCTGAATTTCTGCACCGGGATCCTCGTCTAATTTCTCACGTAAATAGCCATTGCGCAAAGTAGTCCCTACCCCCAAAAGAGGATGCTCCAATCCGATAATAATATGTGTCTTTTGAACAGTAAAACGAGAATGATTACTTCCCGCATGAGCGCCTTCTATTTCCGCCCCAGAAAGAGACTTCAGATTTGAATCAAAGTACTTCTTGCTATCCACACCTGCATTCCCTTTGTTTCCCTGTACTTTCTTCGCATCTGCAGGACTTGCAGACATTGCTTTTTTCTGCATATTCTGCCACTTTGTCGCAAGCGGTGTCCACTCACCGATCTGGCTCGGCACTTGGCCTGTCTTCATAAATTCCAGAGAACCTGCAAACCCAATGCCACAGCCAATACAGAGTACTGCCAAGAGAATCAGTAACTTCTTTTGTAAACGATATAGGCAGAGCAGAGAAAATATAGCAAATACGCCCAGATTGACCGCCAAAGCCGTTCTGGACTGCGTCAAAAAGATTTCAAAAGCCAACACCGTGAAAAGCAGCCAAAGGATTGCCTGCTTCCATCGTTTGTTTTCCCGAAAAATACTCCACCAGAGCAAGGGAAAAGCAAAAGCCATATATATGCCAAAATAAGACGGCTCCAAGAAAATGGATCGTATCTGGCTGTCCCAGAAGAATCTAGGTGCAAACCCAAAGTACACCGGCTTCAAAACCACCCCACCATGCAGGATTGGATTGACCGCCATCAAAACATCCTGTGCCCACATCTGTCCACTCTGATAGCATACATCGACAAGACCATAGCCTGCTATAATGATAAGATCTACCGTTGTTACTTTTAGAAGGATATCTACAGCGCGAGATACACGCTCATGATACCAGCAGAAAATCATATATGCTGCACCAAAAGTATAAAATGCCTCAAAGAAAACCCCTTTGATAGGACGTGCGAACATCCAAAATTCCAACAATGTTTTTTCTGAAATAGAAATCCCAACACTGTGCAGAAATGCCAACACCCAAGGAAGTTTCTCCACCTGATCCGCAGGTCCGTTCAAAATCTGCTCATAATACGGATAATTAAAAAGTCCCCATACCAATGAAATAAAAAGCACGACCAAATAAGCGCAAGCGAATTTTTTGAAAATATCCCATTTATACAAGACATTTCGATGCTTCCATTGACAGTAGAACGTATAGACAAAGCCCATCAGAAGAGGATATACTACCAGATCCTGCCCAAATGGCCCCCCTAGAAATGTCTGCCAAAACAGCTTTGGGATATATTTGAACGGCAGTGAAAATACAAGTATGGAAAATAGAATATCAATGACTTTCTGATTCATGTGCATCCTCTTTCATTAAATATGTCTCAAGCGCTAGTTATATCATAAAGTCCGATTTAACCGCTCGTGCTACTTCATGACCTTTTCTCTAACTTTCCCCAAGAAATAACTCGCCCCTTTTTTCTGCCACACGGAGAGGAGCCAGTCACGATCCATATGCGTAAGCAATTGCACCTTTTGAAAAAGCGAAGCTCCTTGCCAGAGCTCATTAAATTCTTCTCTATGCAGTATGGCCGGCAGCTCTGAAAAAGCCGTAGGAAATGCCACCTGCTCTTCATCGCAAGGCTCCTCTCGCTTATAAGGAACTCCCCGGTAGAAGTCCTCAACGGAACTGAAAGACGTATTCTCTATGGTAAAATCTGGATTCGCATACCGATGATAATCAAAAGCCAAAAGGCGATGCACGATCTCATCCGTCCCTGCTTCCCAGGGATACGTTTCTCCCCAGTGGTGGCTATGAATACGAGAAGCGATGGCCCCGAGATCGGACGCGAGGCATGGAATGTGAAGCCGGATGGGGATCGAGAGCGTATAGCTGTACGTCTCCGGCCAAACCCCGGGAAACCAGAAAAAATCGATACCCGCTCCGCGTATCATACCATACACCTTTTCTTCTTTATAAGGGCCGGTGATCGTGATCAGCTTTTTCTCATCCTCCGACAGCGTGACTTCATTCAGCGTACCGAACAGAGTGAGCCGGATAGGAAGATGATTTTCTTCGATGTACGAGAGACAGTTTTTTATCACCTGCGAGCCTTTTGCCACTGACAGGCTGCCGATCAGTCCGATGTGGATAGCGTCGCGCTTCGGATGGATAAGCTCCGGGTTTTCCCGCATTTGGATGGTATCCAGCGGGAAATAGCGCTGCACACGCTCCTTCATATCCTCACTCGGTACAAGGATCAGACTTGCCTCTTTTAGATAGTTCAGCCAGCAGCTCCTCCAAGAGGAGATCTGCTTTACCTGCCCCCCCGTCGTCAGCGAATCAAATCCACGGCGCGCGAGGCAGGCATTGCAGTCAGCCTCGCCTTTTTCTCCGCAGTACACGTCATGTTCGTCCGTCAGCTTGATGAAAGGACAGATGAAATAGTAATCATGCAGCGTCACGACCAGCGGCACATGCAGCGCCCGATGAAGTGGCAACATCCACGGCTCGGCATCAAGCAAGTGTTCGACATGGATCATCCCCACATGCGCTGCTTTCAAAAGTTGCAAAAGACGGCCGCCGTCTTCATCCCAAAAGCGGATGATATGCTGCACCTTTCCTTCTTTGTAGAAATAAGCTTTGATCAGGCGTCGAAAGGTCTGTATAAAAAGGACAGCCTCCCCTTGGTGGCTCCACTCCTTCGCCATCTCAAAAGCATGGCGAGGCGTGCCGCCGCCGGAGACATTGGTCATAATGATGGCTATAGCAGTTTTCATTGATTGACTCCGTTGCTCATCATAAGCATCGGAAGTCATTCATCTGCCGATTAAAACGTTGATCAAATCATCACTTTGAATCAGCACATGCCCTTCTTCCGCTTATGACAATAGTATACGTATACCGGATACAAGAAGCCACTGTTATAGCAAATTTGCACAAGCCTGCGTTTCCACGTGTCGGCACGCTTCATTGCGCCTGCCGCATTCCTGATTTCTTCCGCTCTTCTTTGAAAAGCAGAGTAATCATTCCCCTCCCCTTTCAGTCGGCAAAATGTGCCAAGGGCAGCAGAAATAGCGTCACTCATCAGCTCATCCCGATGTTGAATTTTTTTGCTTTCTGCAAAAGCCCGCTCTTTTTTTATCTTTTCTAACTCAGAGCGAAACGCTTTTTCTGTCTTCTCGAAGCTTAAATGAATAACGTCCTGATCAGGCACATAGTCGCAAGTATAAATCGATTCAGAGGCTATGCCGTAATGCTCCAGATGGCTATAGTATTCGATATTAAAAACACGATCCTCACTGTAACTCATATCCTCATTGAACCGGACATGATTGTCTTTTATTGACATGCGGCGATACAATTTGTTACATACCCCCCCGAAATTTTCTGCAGGGCATAGTAGTCATTGCATATAGTCCCGCTTGGGCAATATGCATTCATATTATATTTTTCCTCCTTCCCTTCTGTTTTTACCACAAGAGAACCAACAACCAGAGCCAATTCCCCATTTTCTGTTTTTTCAAGAAGATGCTCTATATAAGACGTATTGATGTAATCATCACTGTCCACGAAGATGACATATTCTCCCATCGCATGATCCAGTCCATAATTCCGACTATAGCTCACACCATGGTTGATATTGTGAAATACTCTCACTCGAGAATCCACTCTGCCATAGTAATCGCAAATAAAGCCAGTCCCATCTTGACTGCCATCATCCACAAGAATCAATTCCAGATCCCCATGAGTCTGCGTCAGGATGGAGTCAATACATCTTCGAATAGTCTTTTCCCGATTGAAAACGGGGACAATTACACTCACAAGTTTATTCATACACTATATCCTTCCTCTGTCGCCAGGTGGCCTCCCTACTCGATCCGTATCTTTCCCTCCACGACCTTCAGGAGATACTGTCCATACGGGCTCTTGCCATACTGCTTTGCGCTCTCTGTGAGGGCCGCCTTATCGATCCAGCCGTTCACGTAGGCGATCTCTTCCGGCGTGGAGATATGGATACCGGCGCGGGTTTCTACGGAGCGGACGAATTCGGTGGCTTCGTAGAGGGAGTCCATCGTGCCGGTATCGAGCCACGCATAGCCGCGGCCTAGGGTGACTACGTTCAAATTTCCTTTCTCGAGATAGATCTTATTGAGATCTGTGATCTCAAGTTCGCCTCTCGCGGAGGGCTTCACCTGTTTCGCGTATTCACAAACATTCTGGTCATAGAAATAGAGACCCGTCACAGCGTAGTTCGACTTCGGATGGGCGGGTTTCTCCTCGATGGACTTGGCACGCCCTTCTTCATCGAAGTCAATGACGCCGAAGCGCTCCGGATCGTCGACGTAGTAGCCGAAGACAGTGGCCCCTTCTGTGCGGGAGGCGGCTTCTTTCAGGTACTTTGTGAGGCCTGCGCCGTAGAAGATGTTATCCCCCAGAATCATGGCGCAGGGCTCGCCATCGATGAATTCTTCTCCCAGAATGAAGGCCTGCGCGAGGCCATCGGGAGAGGGCTGGACCTTGTAGGAGAGGTGGATGCCATAGCGCGAGCCGTCACCTAAAAGCCGCTCGAAGTTTGGCAGATCCTTCGGGGTAGAGATGATGAGGATATCCTTGATCCCCGCCAGCATGAGGGTAGAGAGGGGATAGAAGATCATCGGTTTGTCATAAATCGGAAGCAACTGCTTCGATGTGACCATAGTCAGCGGATAGAGCCGGGTACCGCTGCCACCTGCTAAAATAATACCTTTCATCGCTTGAACCTTTCTTTATTGCGTACAACTTACATTTTTTCATCTGGGAAATGCTAATTCAATAGCAGGATCCGTTTTCCCTTATTTTTCATCATTCCAGTGTCTGCCTCTATTTTATACCATTTATAATAACCGACACAGCCATTTCCTCATAAAAAGGCCATAGGCGATGGCTACGTGGAGAAGGAGCTTCTCGGCCCATCGATATCTCTCCATACTCGGTATAGAAGAAATATTTGGAAAGAAAAAGCCGCTTCAACGCTTCATAGCGCTTCATGGACTTTCTGATGGAGACGGAGTAGTTGTGGAAATAGGAGATGTCCGTGTCGATGGCCATCCGATTAACGGCTCGCTATAATAGCGTCTTTCGTGGCCTCTAGATACCCATATTTCCATCTTAAATCAGGTTCCAAGTATGCTCCTTCCGCCCATTCATTCCAAGCATTGATAAAAATAAACTTTTCATCTAATGTATCATTGTTTTTAGTTTCCTTAATGATATCAACAAGCCATTCTTTATAAAGCTCTGGCGTAGAACCATCCAAAATTAAACCTCTATTTTTCTTTCTAGCTGTATTGTCCCACATAGGAGATACTGCACGAAAAATTTTTTTGCTCGGGAGTTTTAAGTAGCCTTTATTTAAGACGAAATCTTGGTAGTCATACACTTCCCCTTCAAAATTTTTACATAAAAACTCCTTAGTCGATGTAATTTTTTTCATATATGGTAATTGTGGACCAATAGCGAACTCACTACAAGCATCAAATCCTATCTCAATATATTTTGAACTTTCAGTCGCTTGCTGTTCAGAACCTAATGAAGCTATCAGATATATTTCTAAACCAGTTTTTTCTCTTACATACTCCCTCCAGTAAGAAATAACATCTTTAGCCTGTGGTATGTGGTGAGGCCTATACACGGTTAGGATTGGACGATTCCCAACCTTTATATAATTCTGTTTAGTAAAAATATTAGCACAAGATTCAATAAATGATTTATAACTTTCAACACTAGAATTTTGAACTATTAACGGTACCTCAGATGCTTCGCTCCACTGTCTTGTCCAGCTTTCATTAACCCAGCAAATTGAAAAAGGAAAATCAATACTATCATCACCAATGAACTTGTTCAATGGTAAATCAAGTAATCGCTCTCCATCAAACCAATAATAATAGAAGCAAAATCCATAAATACCAAAAAATTTTGCAAGCTCTATTTGCCTATAAATATTCTCACTGATTCTTAAATCATAAAATCCTAGTTCACCTGGCAACCGAGGCTGATAATGACCTAGATATTGGGGAATGGTTTTAGTTACATTTGTCCATTCCGTTGAACCACGCCCCCACCACTCCGTATTATGTGAATCAGGATAATATTGCGGAAGATAAAACGCAATAAGCTTAGGGTCTTGCGGTTGAAGTTTGATCAAGTTTTTTTTCGGATAATTTATAGAAAAACTATTATCTAAATCTTGTACTGCCAATAAGCTGTCCACATACTCTTCGAAAAGTCCTTCTCTATGGCTTCGCTGTGCAATAGCTTCATCCTTAAGGTGTCCCCTAAGAGCAAAATATACACTTGCCTTTTTTTGATCCGAAATCGGCAGTTTCCAAAAAAAATCTTTTAGATTATCTACCTTGCCTTCTCCTATAATTTTTTTGAAGTTCTCATATATAGCCATAATCAATACAGTCTCCCAACTTTTAAATGGTCTCACCGTGCCACTCTATGCGCCAATCGCCGAATCCGCTTATACACCATATATCTCCCAGGCCAAGCCCCGAAAGATCTTGTCAGAAATCCAACCCGCCAAGCCGATTTTACAAAACCATGGAATAACATTTGGGGGCATGATTAAATTGCAAGTGCAAATGAATTTCATAGTTTGCAAAAATAAAGAGCTAAAGTGAGCTTCTTATTTTCAAATAAGAGATGCTAACTTCATATTTTAAATCATTTATCTTATATCGAACTTTCGTACCTCTTTTCGAATCAAATTCAAAATCGCTGAAAACATTTTATTCGGAATCAATGGTATAAGCAATTCAAACAAGGTCACACCCGGACGCACTCCAATCCACGGTAACAGCCCCCAAAAAGAAATAAGTCCAGGGTTCTTCGCGTATTTTTCCCTGGCCTGTATCCACTTCCCTATATCTTGATATTCCTGCCAGAAAGATAATCGTTCTTGTAAAAAAGCATAAAATTTGACTTCTTTTTCCAGCTTAAGTCTATAGTAGTCTTCTTTGGTTGAAACCCCGTGCAAGGTCTGGCTATTATTTGTTCCATGGATTCGGTGCTTGATCAGCAATTGCGGCATATAATAAAATTTTCCCATGGTTAGAGCAAACATTTCCAACCATTGATCATGAAACACCATGGTTGGAAATGGCAATGCGGATTTTGCAACTACATTTGGCATAGTCATTGCACATCCAACCCCCCAGTTCTTCACAAAAAATGTCTTTTTTTGGTATGCCTCGTTATTGACGATATCCAAGCTTGCTGGATAGATTTTATTTCTAATTACTCGGTCATTATCATCAATTAGCTGGCATTCGCAATGACAGCAGGCACATTCAGGATGATTTTCTAAAAAAGCTATTGATTTTGATACTTTATCATGCAACCATATATCATCCTGATCGCAATAGGCAATATATTTCCCATCAGCTGCTTTCGTCAGATGTTCAAACGCCAGTGTCACCCCGTTATTCTTCCCGTTATCCAAAATACGGTAAGAAACCCTTGTCATGTATTGAGACACGTATTTTCTACAATCAAAATCACTTGGACTGTCATTCCAGATAAGCAGTTCCAAATTATCATAATCTTGTGAATCGATGGATTCCAACTGCTGTTTAAAGAAAAATAAATCCGGTTTATAAACTGCCATGGCAATCGTAACTTTGGGCATATTATGCATCATATAAACATCCTTATTTAAACAAGAACTTCCTAATCTTCAAAAACGCCTTCAAAGAACGTTTCAAATCCCGTGGATCCTTCATCCCCATCCAAAGGCGATGCATAATATAGCTCGGTCGTAAATAATACTTCTTTCTCGCATCATCACAGAACTTAACCATATAGTCGCTACTAATCCCAGGAAGACTCAGTACGCAATTGATTGTGCCGTCTTCTTTCACATACTCATCATACTTCCCATTGATGTATCCATTGGATTTTGCCCATGCATAAGCTTCCGTTCCAGGGAAAGGAAGCAGTGGATAAAACTGGACTGTATCCGCATTCAATTCAAAAGCCAGTTTCAAGGTTTCCTGCATTGTTTCCTTTGTTTCCCCCTCGTTACCTACCATGTAACAAGCATGAACAAGGAGACCGGCTTTTTTCGCATTTTTTATGTATTCTCGAATCATCTTTTGCGTTGTGCCTTTGTGAATATTTTTCAGTATCTGATCATTACCGCTTTCGATTCCAGGAATAATCAGTCGGCATCCTGCCTTTTTCATGATAGCCATAGTTTCATAGTCTAACCCAACACGTGCATTGCAAAGCCATGTCATGCGCTTAGACAAACCACTATCAATTAAAAGCTGGCAGATTTCACGCACTCGGCGTATATTGCCGGTAAATGTATCATCTTCTATTACGATTTCTTTCACATCAGGAAAATTATCCGCGATATACTTAAATTCTTCTACTACATTTTGCGGAGAACGCAAACGATATTTATGTCCATGGAAAGTCTGCGGATATACACAGAATTTGCAACGCGCCATACACCCACGGCCAGTGAAAATCTGAATTTCCGGATAGAAGGAGGCTCCAAAGAAATAGTCCTTATAGTTCAGATACTCTTTGATAAACTTTGAAGCAAACGGGATTTCGTCCAAATCTTCAATATAAGGCATGTCGGCATTACTCTTTACATTGCCTTCATCATCCCAGTAAGTCAATCCTAAGGTTCTTCTATAGTCATGATGATTTTTTATACTGCTCGCCACACCAAGAACGATATTATCAAATTCATGTCGAGCAATAGCATCAATACTCTTGCTAAGGCGCAATGTTTCTTCCGGTAAAGCTGACGGATGGGTACCAACCAACAACATAACTGCATCAGGATAGTCTTTTTTTACTCGTTCAATAAATTTCACATCACTATAAAGGGATGGTGTACTGGTTTCGAAAACAAAAAGTTTTGTATCTTTACCATATTTTTGAATAAAATCCAAGGACTGTTCTTCATTTTGAGGGGCTGCTGGAGCATCTAAAAATTCGACTTCAAAACCATTTTTCTGACATAAAGCAGCCGCATAGATAAGCCATAAAGGATAATATAAAGTACCACTCCTAGTTAATGCCGGACTACGGTTTTCTCTTGAAAATTTCCCATATTCAGCTTTAAACGGTGGATTGACAAAAAAGACTTTCATTTGGACTCTCCTTATCCTAATTTTAGTATTTTACATAGTCTGGTCTATTAAAATAGCAGTTATACTTACGAAATAGATACAACAACCCTTTAATATGTTCCCAGTTATGCCTGCTAAATAATTTTTTTCTTGATAAACGCTGCCAAGCATGAACAATCAAAGCATCTTGATAGTAGCATACCCTGTACCCTCTTTTCCAAGCTCGTAAGCAGTATTCTACATCTTCTGGCGCATAAAATATATTCTCGTCTAATAAGCCTATTTTCTCAATAAGTATAGCAGGCATCATCCAGCAAGCACTCATCAAATAGCCTACGTCTGTAATCTCGTGTTCTTTAGGAATCATTTCCATTTGTTCCCCTTTATGTCGTAGAGTAACAAAAGGCATGACCTTAAATAACTTGATCTTAAGCGTAGGAATTCCACGTCCAGAATTCTGAATCTGCCCATCAAGTCCTTTCATCGCCGGCCCCACAATGCCTATTTTCGAATCGCTCTCTAATGTTTGCACTAAACGAGCCATCGCTTTTTCGTTAATTACAGTATCAGAATCAAGGATACATAAGTATTGAGAATTATTATATGCTTTTCTTATCCCCAGATTTCTACTCACCGTGGTTCCTTTATTAGTGGATAAAGGAATCACTTCTAATTCAGCTCTATGAACCTTCGCTTGCCAGTTTTTCAATAGTCTCCGTGTTTCATCGGTCGAACCATTGTCAATAACATAAATCTTTACTTTAAACTGACGAATCTCATCAATAGACGCTAAGCATTGATCAATATAGTTTGCTGAATTCCAAGTCAGTATAATAAATGATATATCGTACTTTGACTGCACCATTTTCCTCCACTCAACGAGATTTGTAAAACAGCCTTGAGATTATAAGCTAAATGTAGCACCTCTTGGGGTACACATTTGCAAGCAAACTTAAGTCTGATTTATTCCATTCAAAATTTCTATAATAAGAAGATTTGAATACTTCATACCTTTAGACTTTAAGATTTTAGAAAACAATCAATCTGACTAGGAAACACAAGATAGCACGCCTTCATCAATCAAACTATCTACGAATCTGATATCTGGAATCTATGCCGTCTAACATCTTCAAGTCTAAAAGTCTTATGTAGTCTCAAAGCCATCAATACGCCCCTTTATGGCTGAGGACAACCGCAATGGTGCGCCAGAGGAGCACGAGATCCAGCCAGACGCTCCAGTTATGGACGTACCAGCTGTCCATCTGTACGCGCTCGGGGTAGTCGATGTCGCTGCGTCCGCTGGTCTGCCACATGCCGGTGATGCCGGGGAGGACGGAGTAATACTCCTTGATATATTTCCCATACCGCGGGACTTCTTTCTGAATGATGGGGCGGGGTCCGACGAGGCTCATCTCACCTTTGAGAACATTCAGGAGCTGAGGCAACTCATCGAGGCTGGTCTTTCGGAGGAAAGCGCCGCTCTTTGTGATGCGGGGATCGTTCTTCAGTTTGAATTCTCTATCCCATTCTTCTTTCGCCGCCGGATCGGTCGCGAGGAGGTGGTCTAAGACTTCCTGTGAATTCGTACACATGGAGCGGAATTTGTAGCAGTTGAATTCTTTCCCGTCTTTGCCGACACGGCGATGCTTGAAGATGACCGGTCCCGGAGAGTCGTGATAGACCCATGCTGCGATGAGGAGAAGGATAGGCGAGATCAGAAGGCCGCCGCAGATGGTGGCGACGAGGTCGAAGAGCCGCTTGGCGATCTGGTTCGATGTCCGGGCGAGGTTGTTCCGGATCTGGAGCACCATGATCTTCGCATCGAAGAAGGACTCGGCGGTCACATTCGACATGGGGACAGCGACGAGGTTCGGCACGACGCCTACATTTCTCACGAGGGTCTGTGCCTGGTAGATGAGGGAAGAGAGCTGTGTCTGCGGGATGCCGGGGGCAGCGATGATGACATGCTGGACGCCGGTATCACGAATGACGTGCTCCATGTCACCAAATCCGCCAAGGATGGTGCAGGACTTGTCGTAGGGCTCATGGTCTTCGAGGAAACCGACGATGCGGTAGCGCATGCCGGTATCATTCTGTATCTGGCGTGCCATGGCTTCGCCGGTCTTTCCTGCCCCGACGATGAGGATGGGGATCTGGAAGGCTTTCGATTTCTTCATCCCTTTCGCCAGAATGACACGGAAGAGGCAGAGCAGGGCGAAGGAAATCGCGGTGTAGAGGATGACATAGAAACGGGATACATCCCCCGCCACCTGCGTGAGGAACATGAGGATGATGGAGAAGACGGTGCCACCCAAGGAGGCTCGAAACAATTTTTTCATCATCTGGTAGATGAGCATGCGCTTCCCATAGAGGCCTTCATAGAGGATAAAGGCCATGTAGACCAGTGGTACCCAGAAATATTGGTAGATGGGGGCGATGTGATAGGTGGTGTAGGTGATCAGGAGGTTTCGAATGGCAAGGGAGAGTATCCCTGCCAGGACGAGGGCGATGTAGTCACCTATGAGGTAGAAAAATGCGGCGCCGGATGCGCAGGAAATGGTATGGTGGTGTTTAGGGGTTTTCATGTGGTGGTATTCTTTCTTGTATTATGAGACTATGAGACTTGGAGACGTTAGACTTGGAGACGTTAGACTTGGAGACAATAGACCTGGAGACGTTAGACTTAGAGACGATAGACTTAGAGACGATAGACTTAGAGACGATAGACTCGGAGACTTTAGACTTCGAGTCTTTAGACTTCGAGTCTTTAGACTTCGAGTCTTTAGATCCGAAGTCTGCGAGACAGGAAAAATAACAATCACCATCAGATGTCTTGATGTCTTCAAGTCTTTTAGTCTTTTAATCTCCCAGTCTCTTAGTATCTCAATCTGCTTTTCCTCGTATACTAAGTACAGTCAGCATTCGTATAATTTCATCCAGTAGCATCATGCAGGGGCGGATTTCTTCTTCTGTCATATAATGCAGTCTCTGGCAGATCAAAAACTGGGTTTCCAGTTCTGTGGCTGAGCCACGTGCTATAGTCATGAAATGCCGCAAATCTTTGTCTGTATTTCTTCCTGCACCTTCCGCGATGTTCGAGGCAATGGAGACGACGGCTCTTCTCATTTGTGAGGAAA
>OLOW01000450.1_pt1 | contig 27650 bp, 22 predicted proteins | sample 1672801 | NCBI WGS metagenome assembly OLOW01 (sample SAMEA3136725, study PRJEB25190) | human gut metagenome | biome: human gut; feature: human-associated habitat; material: faeces | place: Austria | collected 2013 | reverse complement strand
GGCCCTGAGCTCGTCGGTCAAGGAATTGGAGAACGAGCTGGGCATCGAGATCTTCACCCGCTCCTCGCAGGGCATCGCCCTGACCGTGGACGGCGCGGAATTCCTGACCTACGCCCGCCAAGTGCTCGACCAGGCCGACCTGCTCGAAGAGCGCTATAAGCATGCCAAACCGCGCAAGCAGCTGTGCCAGGTCTCCACCCAGCACTACATGTTCGCCGTCGAGGCGTTCGTGGAGATGATCAACTCCATCAAGTCCGACGAATACGAGTTCACCATCCGCGAGACCCGCACGCGCGACATCATCAACCAGGTCGCCAACATGCAGTCCGAAATCGGCATCATCTACCTGTCCGATTTTAACAAGGACGTGATCGGCAAGCTCCTGCGCGAGAAGCACCTCGAATTCCACCCGCTCTTCCGCGCGCCGCTGCACGTGTTCATCTCGCGCAACAACCCGCTGGCCGCCAAGAAGGTCATCACCATGGAGGACCTGAAACCTTATCCGTTCATCCAGTACGAGCAGGGCGAGGAAGGCTCGTTCTACTTCTATGAGGAAGCGGTCTGGCCGGAGTACTCCCCCAAGCAGATCAACGTGACCGACCGCGCCACGATCCTGAACTTCATCATCGGCCTCAACGGCTACACGGTGTGCACCGGCATCGACAACGGCGACCTCAACAACGAGAAGATCGTCACCGTGCCGCTCGACACCGACGAAACGATGTTGGTCGGCTGGATCACGAACGAGCGTTCCAAGCTCTCCAAGGCCGCCGAAACCTATCTCGACAAGCTCAAGTCCGTAGTCTCCGACCACGGCTACAAGCTCATTGATTAGGAGTAAGTAAAACAGGCATGGTCAGCAGTGAGATATACTGCGATTAAGCCAACCCCGCTGGGGAAATGGAAGTAAGGGCCGGCTCCTGAGTATCTCAGGGGCCGGCTTTTGCGCTATTGAGACTGACTGGCAAAACCAGTTTGCTGGCCTCCGACTACTTGGCCAAGATTACCGACGCGGCGGCTGTCGCGGCGAAGCCTTTGAGCACTTCAATCATCACGTCGCGATCTTCGACATCAATGTTGCGGGCCGCGGCGAGCATAATCGGCAGTGACTGTGTCAAATGCGAAGTGAGGTCGCCGAATGTGTCGTATCCGCCAGCCTCGAAGATGGCAAACAGGTTTTCGATGAACTTGCGGCGATGCTCGTCGTCGTATTTTGCCATCCATCCGTTGATCGTGCGTGCCAGGTATTGCGCGCTACTTGTCAGTCCATCAGCCTGTACGAATTGGCCATGATCGACTTGCCAGTGCAATGCGAAATGCTGCATGATGCTGGCACCGTCGCTGCTGACCACCGTATAGCCGTCTTCCACATGCTCACGAGTCTCAAACAGCATGCCGATGATCGACGAGCCCGGTACCGATTTATGAATCTTCGACGCAATGCGTACGTACCCGTCCTCATCGAAGAACGCCTCATCGAATCCAGGCCCATCGTGCGAATATACGACCGTGATACGTTCCTGAATCTCGCTAGGCACATTGGCCGCCGCATACACCGCCAGATTGCCGCCTTTGGAATGGCCGCCGACCATAATCGGCCCGGCCCAATGGCCAGCCAGCTCGGTCAGATAACGCGCGGCGGCCTCCTGCGAGGCGACCGGGCGGCGGAAGGCCATCGTGAAATCCTCCTTCCACCCGACGATCGAACTGTCGGTGCCACGGAAAGCCACGTACAGCGTGCCGTCGCCCAGTTCGAAGACGCAGGCCGAGAACTGTTTGGTGGTTTCGGCGTCGAATTCATCCACGTATTCGCCGACGCGCAGGTCGCGCCAGCGCGGGCTCTCCCCCATCGCACGCAGCAGATCGACGTTCATCTGCGGCGACCACACCTTGCCGAACATGGCGTCATAGCATTCGGCGCGTAGCAGGTCGCGGATGGAGACCGCGGGAATCATGCCGCTGGCGTCCGCCGAATCCTCGTGATAGCGCGGCACGTTATCCGGCATGCGAGCATAGGCCAACTGGGACAAAGCGAGGCTATCCGCCTCGGTGAACGGCAGTTCGGCGAAAGTGTCGAAATGTTGCCGAATATCGTCGGTGATGTTCCCCATAGCGGCCTTCCTTGTTCGAATGCAACGAACCTACGGTAATTCTACGCCGAGCGGGTTTTCATCACAGGCGAGTCGGTCCCAGAGTTTAGAACCCTATCTCGCTTTCAAGGGAGCTGATTTGGCCTTCTGGAGACATTTATCTCCGTTTCAAGAGGCTGTTCATCCGTCATATCCCGAGTATGAGCGGCGTCACCCCAACGTCATTCCGCCATTTTCATGCTGCTTCTACTTGGGCATCAGCATCTCGGCGGTCTTCTTCATTACCTTGCGACAACTTGTTCGCTTTGCTGTCCAGATGATGCTCGATGCCGAAGTAACTGCATATCCCCACGAGCGCAAACAGCCCTATATCAACTAACCAGTTCATAGCACGCTCCTTGCCAAAGCTTTTGCCTTAATATGGTGCTGCTGTTCATGGAACGTAATAAAAAAAGCGGGCTCGCAAGCCCGCTTTTGGTTTTTAGATTGAAGACGATCAGGCGCCGTATTCCTCAAGGTAGGCGGCGGCGCGCTGCTGGATGTCGTGGCTGAGCAGCGGGGTGCCGTCGGGGTTCTTCATCTTGGCGGCGGCGTCGAAGATCTCGCGCACGTTGGCGATGGAGAGCACCGGGAAGCCGAATTCGGCTTCCACGGCCTTCACGGCGGACATGTCGGAGTCCTTGGTCTTCTCCATGCGGTCCACGGAGAGCACGAGACCCACGACCTCGACGTTCGCCTCGGCCTTGAGTTTGGGGATGACTTCGCGCACGGCGGTGCCGGCGGTCATCACGTCGTCCACGAGCAGCACCTTCATGCCGTCGGTCAGCGGGGTGCCAACCATCCAGCCGCCGTCGCCGTGGTCCTTCTTCTCCTTGCGGTCGAAGGTGTATCCGACGGTCATGTTGTGGCCGGCGGTCAGCGCGATCGCGGTGGACACGGCCAGCGGAATGCCCTTGTAGGCGGGGCCGAACACGGTGTCGATGTTGCGGGGAATCGTGTTGTGCACGATGGCCTGGCTAATCTTTTCGGCGTAGAACGCGCCGAGCGCGGCGATCTTCTTGCCGTCGTCGAAGGCGCCGGCGTTGATGAAGTACGGGCTCTTGCGGCCGGACTTCAGCGTGAAGTCGCCGAACTTCAGCGCGTTGGATTCCAACAGGAATTCAGTGAAGCGATGTGCGAGTGTTTCTGCCATGATGTTCCTTACCTCCAAGTCTGTCCTGCGGCCAGTTTAGCAGCGAGTTCGGGACGGCTGTCCAACAGGTCGTCGAGTTCGCGGGCGACGCGCAGCGGGGCCACCGGGTCGAAGAGCGCGGCCGCACCCACTTCGACGGCGTTCGCGCCGGCGTACAGGTATTCGAGCGCCTTCTCGCCGCTGTCGATGCCGCCGAGGCCGATGATCGGAATCTCCGGCAGTGCGGTGCGCACCCGATAGACGGCTGCCAGGCCGACCGGCAGCACGGCCGGGCCGGATACGCCGCCGGTGACGTTGGCGATGATCGGCTTGCCGGTGCGAATGTTAATGCGCATGCCTTTGAGCGTGTTGATCATGCTCAACGCGTCGGCGCCATGTTCCACGGCCGCGCGCGCCGGCACGGTGATGTCGGTGACGTTCGGCGTGAGTTTGACGATCATCGGCTTGTCGGTCATCGGGCGCAGCCGGTCCATAAGATTGGCGAGGGCCACCGGGTCGGTGCCCACGCTCATGCCGCCGGCGGAAACGTTCGGGCAGCTGACGTTGATTTCCAGCATGTCCGCGTCGGAGTCGGCGAGCTTTTCCACGACCGCCGCGTAATCGTCATCGCAATGTCCGGCGACATTGGAGATGACGAACGCGCCCGCGGCCTTGAGCTTGGGCAGGTCCTCGGCCAAGTAATGGTCGATGCCGGGATTCTGCAGGCCCACGGCGTTGATGTTCGCGGCCGGCGATTCGGCGGTGCGCGGCGAGGGATTGCCTTCCCACGGTACGGGCGAGGCGCCCTTGGTGCATACGGCGCCGAGCTGGCTGACGTCGTAGAACCAGCGGACGGCGGCGTACTGGAAGGTGCCGGAGGCGGTGCCGACCGGATTCTTCCATTCCAGACCGGCCACCTTGGTGTGGTGCTTCCACACGTGGGGCTCGTACAGGTTGATGTGGTTGTCGCCGCCCTGCGCGGACTGGTTGTTTGCGCTCATCGTCACTTCCCCCATCCGAGCTGTTCGCGGGTGAACACGGGTCCGTCGGAGCAGACCTTGAGGCGGCCGTCCACGGTGTCGATGGTGCACAGCACGCAGGTGCCATAGCCGCAGCCCATGCGCTGTTCCATGCTCAGCTGCGCGGGGATGCCGCGTTCGGCGGCCCAGTCGGCCACGGCCTTCATCATAGGCAGCGGTCCGCAGGACAGAATGATCGGCTTGCGATCGTAGGCCTTCAGGTCGTCGCCTTGTTCCAGTTTGTTGAGCAGGTCGACCACGTTGCCTTCGGCGTCGTCGATGCTCCACGACCAGTCCGCGTACCGGGAGACGTATTCCTCGGCGAAGTGGTCGTTGCGGTAACCGAATACGGCGGTGGCAAAGGAGGCGTCGTGTTCGGCGAGCTTTTGCGCGGCGTAGATTAGCGGGGGCACGCCGAGTCCGCCGCCGACAAGAATGTAGTTGGCGTCTTCCTTGAGGTTGAAGCCGCGGCCGAGCGGGCCGAGCACGTCGACGGTGTCGCCGGCCTGCAGTCCTGCCAACTGTTCGGTGCCGTGTCCCACGACGGCGAAGATCACGCTGACTTCGTCGCCGTCGACTTCGCTGACGCCGAACGGACGCGGCATGAGCATGAAGTCGTCGTGCGTGAACAGGTTGACGAACTGGGCGGGCTTGGCATGGGAGGCGATGAACGGGTCGCGGAACGTCAGTCGCATCACGCGGTCGGTCAGTTCCGTAACCTGCGTGATTTCGACGTTGTGGCGCGGCGGGAAGAATCCGGCCGCAGTCGCTTCCGTAACCACATCATGGGTGGGGGTGAAAGTTGTCATTTCATTCCTATTCAGCACATCAAGCTCCCCCTATCAGGGGAGCGGTCAACCGCAGGTTGACTGAGAGGTAGTTAAACACACTCGGCTCCGGTTTCCAGCCCACACTCACGTATAGCCCACAGCCGGACAATCTACCTACCTATATACGGCAACCCGCAGATTATCGCGCATGTCGAGCGCCGCCTGGCGCGCGCTGCTCGCCACAAGGTCCAGCGCCTCGTCGGCGGTCATGGATTCGGAGTACTTGCCGCTCTTCTTCCATGCGCCGATAATGCCGCGCGACGAGTTGACGATGGCGCCGCTGCCCTGCTTGTCGAACATGCCTGCCACGTCCGCGGCCGTGCCGCCCTGCGCACCGTAGCCCGGCACGAGGAAGAACGTGTGCGGCATACGTTCACGCAACGCCTTGCCTTCCTCGGGGTGGGTGGCGCCGACCACCGCGCCCACGCGGGAGTAGCCGTGGCTGCCGATGGTCTCGGCGCCCCATCCTTCCACAAGATCGGCCACGTGCTCGTAGACCTTCGTGCCGTCGGCCAGGTCGAGCATCTGCAGTTCGCTGGAGGACGGGTTGGAGGTGCGCACGAGCACGAAGATGTCCTTGTCGGCTTCGGCGGCGGCCTCGACGAACGGGGTGATGCCGTCGGTGCCGAGATACGGGTTGACGGTCACCGCATCCTCATGCCACGGGTCGAAGTCGCCCACGCCGTTCAGGTGGTGGGCGTAGGCGGCTGCGGTGGAGCCGATGTCGCCACGCTTGATGTCGCCGAGCACGTAGAGGCCCTGCTGGGCCGCGTATTCGCAGGTCATCGTGTAGATGTCCACGCCGGCGGGGCCGAGCGCCTCGTACATGGCGATCTGCGGTTTGACGGCGGGCACGATGTCGGCGATGGCGTCAATGATCGTGCGGTTGTATTCGAAGTAGGCGACGGCCAGCTGCGCGGATTCGACTTCCTCCGGGGATTCGACCGAGTCACGCACCTCGTCGGCAAAGCTCGCCACGACCTGCGGCGGCACCAGCGCCTCAGTGGGGTCAAGGCCCACGACGCTGGGGTTCTGAGTGTTGTCAATCGCTTCGATCAGGCGATCCATGCTGCTCCTTGTGTTATCTACAGACGGCTGAACATCAGCTGGGAGCCGATGATTGTGGCGAGGGGGCGTCCGGTGACCTGCCAGCCGCCGAACGGGGTGTTACGAGCCTTGGAGTGGAACTGTTCGGGGTCCACGGTCCATTCCTCGGCGGCGTTGAGCACCACGAGGTCGACATTGTCGGCGTCATCCACGCGGCTCAAGTCGAGCAGTCGGTTGACGCCTTCACGCTGCGGCTGAGCGTCGCTCTCCCCCGCAATCACGCCATCCGGATCATCCCCGGTGGGCGCGGGTTCGGCGTAGTCCTCGACCAGCGCGGCTACGTCGGTTGGCACATGCCCCATGAGTTCGGCAGGTCCAACGGACATGAGCTCGATCAGACGCTCATCGGAAATGAAGCCGCCGTCGACGAGCACCTTGTGGCACACGCCGTACGCGCATTCCAGTCCGATGATGCCGTTGGGCGCCTCAAGGAAGCCGAGTTCCTTCTCTGCCAACGTGTGCGGCGCATGGTCGGTGGCCAGCAGATCCACGGTGCCGTCGGCGATGGCCGCGATGGTGGCTTTGCGGTCCGCTTCGGAGCGCAGTGGCGGATTCATCTTGGCGAGCGTGCCGTACTTGAGCAGCGCCTCGTCGCTCAACGCCAGATAGTGCGGCGCGGTCTCGCAGGTAATCGGCAGTCCTTCGGCCTTGGCCCTGCGAATCGCCTCGAACGAGATGGCAGTGCTCACATGCTGGAAGTGCACGTGGACACCGGTGCGGCGGGCCGCTTCGATATCGCGGGCCACGATCTTGAGCTCGGTGTCTTCCGGAATGCCGGGCACGCCAAGCTCGCGGGAAACGGGGCCTTCGTTCACGGCACCTGTATCGTGATGCTCGCAATGCTCGATCAGGTACAGGTCGGAGGCCTTGACGTTCTCCAGCACCTGGTCCAGGATCTCCGGCGTCACAGCGGAACCGTCGTCGCTGATTGCGGTGATGGGGTGCGTGAGCATGGCCGGCGTCTTGGCGTCGTCCTCGAATCCGGGCACGTACTTGAGCCAATCGGCAACGTCGCTTGCCTCATGACCGGCGCGATCCTTGGACGCGCACACGCACAGATCGTAACGAACCGGCAATTGAACGTCATGCGCAGTATCGTACTGCTGCAGGAAGTCGATGACGTTGTCGAAGCCGGCATCCAGAACCTCTTTTGCACCGGTCGCTTCCGGGCCAGACACGGTCTGCCCATCCAGTGCCGGCAACGTGTTCGGCATGATGAGCACGTTCGTGTATCCGCCGGATGCGGACGCACGGCAGCCGGAGACCATCGATTCCTTGTAGGTCTGGCCGGGATCGCGGAAGTGGACGTGTGGGTCTTCGAAACCGGGGGCCACGGTCAGGCCGGTGGCGTCGATGTCGGCGCCGTCAGCCACGGCGGAGGTGTCGGCGAAGTAGGCGGCAGCGGTCCCGGGCACCACGAGGTCGATGACCTCGCCGGTGTTCCAGACCTTGATGTTGCGTAGGGTGATGCTCACAGTTTGGCTTCCTCGTCGCAGTAGTCGCAGCGGTATTCGAGCCGCTCGGAGTGCACGAGGTGGAACATCTGCTTGATGCCGGGCTCGGCGGTGGTCACGCAGCGCGGGTTCACGCAGGAAATCACGCCGACGATGTGCTCGGGCAGGTTCGGCTGCTTCTTTTCGACGATCTTGCCACCGCGCACCACGTCCACGGTGGCTTGGCGGGCCACGAAGCCGAGCACGTCGAGGTCGATGTCCTTGTCATCTTCGATTTTGATGATGTCCTTGGAGCCGTAACGCTTGGAGTCGGCGTTCATGATGAGCGCAAGCTTGGTTTTGGCCGGGTCGATTTTCAGGTATTCGAGAACCTTCAGCGAGGTTCCGGCCGGCACATGGTCGATAATGATGCCGTTCTGAATGCTGGTGACTTCCATCAGGCCTGAACCTCCTTGGGGTTGAGCGGTTCGTATCCGGGCAGTTCGTCGCCCACCACGGTGCTTTCGAGGGCCATGCGCACGAGCATGCCGTTCTTGACCTGTTCGAAGTAGGCGGCACGCGGGTCGTCGTCCACGTCCACGGCGATTTCGTTGACGCGCGGCAGCGGGTGAAGCACGGCCATGGACGGCTTGGCGAGCTGCAGCTTCTCTTCGTCGAGAATGTAGGTGTCGCGCAGGCGCAGGTAGTCGTCTTCGTTGAAGAAGCGTTCCTTCTGTACGCGGGTCATGTACAGCACGTCGAGGTCGCCGATCACGGAGGCCAGGTCGCGCACTTCCACGTAGGAGCAGCTGTCGGTGGCGTTGATGCGGTCGATCACGTACTGCGGGGTCTTGAGCTCGTCCGGGCTGATGAGCACGAAGCGCACGTTGCCGAAGCGGCACAGGGTCTCGATCAGGGAGTGCACGGTGCGGCCGAAGGTCAAATCGCCGCACAGTCCCACGGTCAGGTCGGTGATGCGGCCGAAGCGCGACTGCAGCGTGGCCAGGTCGGCCAGCGTCTGCGTGGGGTGCATGTGGCCGCCGTCGCCGGCGTTGATTACCGGCACGGATGCGGCGCGGGAGGCCACCAGCGCGGCACCCTCCTTCGGGTGACGGATGGCGACCACGTCCACGTAGTTGGACACGGTCTTCAACGTGTCGGCGATGGATTCGCCCTTGGTCACGGAGGCCAGCTGCGCGCCGGCGAATCCGATGACCTTGCCGCCGAGACGTAGCATTGCGGTCTCAAAGCTCAGGCGCGTACGGGTGGAGGGCTCGTAGAACAGCGTGGCCAGCACTCGCCCATCGCAGGTATGGGCAATCTCTTTGCGGTGGGAATCGATGTATTCGGCCTTATGCAGCAGGTCGAGAATCTGGTTTGTAGACAGGCCGTCCAGCGTTACGACGCTTTTGCCGACCATTGGCGTTTCTTCAGACAAGGCTCACCTTTTCGCTCGTGGTTTTCAGGTGGCCACCCTTGCGTGACCTAATCTAACTTACGCCATTTTTCGGACAGCCGCATTCACCGAGTGTCCACCTGAAAATCCAACGAATATGCTGCCTTATCGCTGCGCGCGGCGTCGATTTCGTTCCAGTCGCGGTGCGATCACGTGCATACGCGGGCGAGGGGCGGTTTGCGGCTGCTGCGTTGCGGCGGAGGCCGTGGCGGTGGTTGCCGCAGCCGCCTCGCCTTCGGTCTTCCCATAGAACAAGCGCTGGCATACGTCACGGCATTTGCGCATCACGGCCAGCAGGTCGTTCTCGAAATGCTGGCCGCGGTGGGCGCCGTAGCCGAGGTAGACGGCGATGCCGCCCAGCGAATAGATGTCATCAGGCAGAATATCGGCCTGGTTGGCGCGCCCGCTCCACAGATAGCTGCCGTTGCGGGCCGCGGTGCACAACGTCCATGCCTTGCGCAGCTGAATCGCGTCGATAGCGCTGATGAGCTTCTTGGCTTCCAGCACGTCCAATGCCTCCAGCGTGCCGTTGACGCGCAGATCTTTGATATCGCCGGCGTGCTGGAGCTGCATGAGTTGCACGGTCCATTCCACGTCAGACAAGCCGCCCTTGCCGAGCTTCAGATGCCGTTCACGGCGCACGCCGCGCGGCAGACGCTCGGCTTCCATGCGGGCCTTGAGCTTGCGGATGTTCTGCAATTCTGCTTCAGTCAGTTCCGTGGTCGGGTAGCGCAGCGGGTCGGCGATGTTGATCAGGAAGTCCCGCGCCAGTTCAGCGTCGCCGGCCGCGTACCGGGCGCGCAGCAGCGCCTGGCGCTCCCAGGTCGAAGCCCAGGATTCGTAGTATTCCTCGCAGGAGGCATAGGAGCGCACGAGCGGGCCGTTCTTGCCTTCCGGGCGCAGGTCCAGGTCGAGTTCGATCTTGGGTTCCAGCGTCGTCGGTCCTTGCAGGATGTTGCGCAGGTCTTCCACGACCTTCTTGGCGAAGGCGTTGGCTTGGCCGTCGTCGGCATCGTCGGCCGGACGGTAGATGAGAATGGCATCCGCATCGGAGCTGAAGTTCACTTCGCGCCCGCCGTAACGGCCCATGGCGATGACGGTGATGCCGGCCGGCGCGGTTTCGACGCCGAACTCGGCGATCTGGTGGCGCACGGCCCAGGTCAGGGAGGCATCGATGATCGCGTCATACACGTCGGTCATGGCCTTGAGACTGTCGGAGTCGCTGATCACACCGCTCATCCAAGACAGGCCGATGCGTTCGATTTCGTGGCGGCGCATGGCGCGCATGGAGGTGGCGAACTCGTTGATGTTCGAGCCGAAACGTTCCAGCGCCGAGCCGGTCTGCACGTCCAAGGCCTCGCGCGTGCGGGCCTGCAGATTGTCGTCGTCGCCAAGCCAGCTGATCGATTCGACCGACTTGTTGAGCGCGTCGCCCAGGAATCGTGAGTTGGACAGGATGTGGCACAGGCGCTGGGCGGCGGAGGTGGAGTCGCGCAGGAAGCCGAGGTAGCCGGATTCGGTGCCGAAGTTCTCCTCCAGTTTGCGCCAGTTGAGCAGGCCCATGTCCGGGTTCTGGCCCTCGCCCAGCCACTGCAAGACGGCGGGCAGAATGATGCGGTTGATTTTGGCCGCGCGCCCCACGCCGGCGGTGAGCGCCTGCACGTGGCGGATGGCGGCGTCCGGGTCGCCGAAACCGATGGATTCGAATCGTTCCTGTGCTGCCTCGACGCTCAGGACGATCTGGTCGTTCTCCATCTGGGCGTTGACCGGCAGCATCGGGCGATAGTAGATGTCGAGGTGCAGGTGGCGTACTTCGCGGCGGGTGTCGTCGTACTTGTCGACGAGTTCTTCCGGGTGCAGGCCGAATGCGCGGGCGAGTCGGCGCAGCTCCTGGTTCTGGTTGAGCTCGTCCACGTCGATGTCGCGCTTCTTTTCGAGGCCTCCGACCGAGGCCCGGCCGAGGTCCGGGAACAGGTGCGTGCGCTTCAGGGACCAGATCTGCTGGCGATGTTCCATCACGCGCTCGAAGCGGTAGTCCTGGGACATGCGCACGGCCTGCTTGCGCGAGACATAGCCGCCTTCGGACAGGCGCTGCAGCGAGTCGAGCGTGTTGCTGGTGCGCAGCGATTCGTCGGTGCGGCCGTGTACGAGCTGGAGCATCTGCACGGTGAATTCCACATCGCGCAGACCGCCGCGGCCGAGCTTAATCTCGCGGTCCTTCAGGGGCGCGGGAATCAAATCCTCCACGCGCTTGCGCATTTTCTGGCAGTCGTAGACGAAGTTCTTGCGCTTGGATGCGCTCCACACGAACGGCCGGGTCATGTCCATGTAGGCCTGACCGAGGTCGGGGTCGCCGGCCACCGGGCGGGCCTTGAGCAGCGCTTGGAACTCCCAATTCTCGGCCCACTGCTCGTAATAGTTCTTGTGCGAGGAGAGCACGCGCACCAGCGCGCCGTCCTTGCCTTCCGGGCGCAGGCCGCCGTCGATCTGCCACAGCGGCTGCTCGGCCACGCCCATGATGGCGGACTGGCAGACGCGCTGTAACATGGTGCCCATCTTGGTGCCCACGCGAATCAGCGTCTGATGGTCCACATCCTTGTCGGCCGGTTCGACCACGTAGATGAGGTCCACGTCGGAGACGTAGTTCAGTTCCTGTGCGCCGAGTTTGCCCATGCCGATGATGGTGAAGCGCACGTGCTCGCTGCCCTCGGTTTCGTGGCGGGCGATGGCCAGCGCGCCTTCGAGCGCCGCGTCCGCGAGGTCGGACAGTTCGCGGCTGATGGTCGGTTGGATGGAGGTCGGGTCGTCCGCCACGGCATCCTGGGCGATGATGGCGGCCAGTTGGTTCCGGTAGCTGGAACGCAGGGCCGTGGCCGCTTCGGCCAGATCCTTGGAGGCGACGGGCATGGCCGGTTCGTCCGGGTCCGCGCCGACCGCCTTGAGCAGACGTGCACGGCGTTGCGCGTGATTGAACAGATGGCTGTTGCAGTTGTCGACTGCTGCCGCCTCCACAAGCTGCGGCTTGAAGCGCATGAACTTGCCCATCGCGTCGGAGACGCCGAGCACCGTGACCAGACGCTTCAGGGCGTCGTTGTCGGGGATGACGTGTTCCAGATCGCGCTGGCTGGATTGCATCGCGTTGACGATATCCACGAAATTGCTCAATGCCATATCGGGGTCGCAGGCGTGGGCCAGCGCGCTCAGCAGTTCGGCGCATCGCTCATCGGGAATGTCGTCCGCCTTGAGCTGGTCGAACAAGGCGCGGGCCTTGTCGAGGTCTTGCAGACCTGCCCTGATGAGGTCCATGGAGCTGGGTTTGAAGATCGACGATTCCATAAGATTCCACTATATACGCTCATGCCCTCCGAATGGGGCATGAGCCGGGAAGGAGTCATCGGGCGACGCTGATGAGCTCCGAGGAATCCATATCGTAATCGGCCATGGCGTAGGAACGGATGGCGGGGTCATCATAGGTGTTCATGTAATAGGTGTTGGTCTTGGACGAATATCCGCTGGTGAACAGCGTGCGTTCGAACTGGCCGTCGCCCATCTTCGCCATGCCGTCCACCATCTGCACGGAGCCGAGGGTGTGGAACAGGCGCGACACATTGGCGGCTTCATCGTTCTGCTGCGGGTAATGCGCGTTGGTGTAGGCCACACGAACGAAGCGCGACGGGGAACTCACGTCGCCTGGGATGCCATGCATGCCCACACCCGCACCCCAGGCGGTCAAGGAGGCCTTGCCCCATGAAGTCGGTTCGGCCATCTCGTTGCTGACGCACATGTAGTTGCGCAGGTTTTCCATATGGAAGTCGAACGTCGGCTGATTGGCCAGCACATCGACGTCATCATGATGCACGTGCATGCCATCGGCCATCTGCTCGACGACGATGCTGCGCTTGCCGTCGCCGATGAACCAGTGCAGCAGAGACTCCTGCTGTCCCGGCACGATCTGGGAGACGAGCGTCACGTTCCTGAGCGCCTCCTCGACCTCGTCGACGGAGTCGAAATTACGCGCCACCCACAGCGGAAATTCGAACGTGGCGACGTTTTCCGTGCCTTCGACCGGTTCGTGGACGAACGAGGCGTAGCCGGGGAAATTCAAGCCGGCGATGGCCAGACCATGTTCATTGGCGCAGTCGAAATACATCGGCCTATCGGCCATGACCACACCCACGCCGATCACCGCGTTCGGCTTCGCCTTGCCGCCCGCACCAAACACCGTGTCATAGTGGTAGCCGCGCGGAGTAACCAGGATGGTCTCCCCATATGAGAAACTCCAGTCGAGATTACGGCCGAAATAGGTGTTGCCCTCATCATCGGAGAAACGGACACCAGTGCACATAACGGACTCCCTTCCATCGCTTTGGTTGGCTTGCACGTTCATGATACCCATCGGCCGCTGGGAGAACTCTGGGTTTCGCCAGCAGATTAACGTGCGGCGCGACGCATTGAGATGCGCCGCGCCGCGATATGCGTCAACCTTGCGTACCGCGGAACAACGGTTCCGCATTGCGCCAGATACGGCGCGTGGTGGCGGGGTGGTTCATCGAATACAGGTGGACGCCGTCCACGTCGTGGGCCACGAGGTCGGCGATCTGCTCGGAAGCGTAGAGGATGCCGGCGGCACGCAGGGACTGGATGTCGTCCCCCCACTTGTTCAGCAGGGTGTTGAGCCTGTCCGGGATGCGCGAGGCGTTGCGCTCGGCCATGCGACGCACGGACTTGGCTCCACGCACCGGCATGATGCCCGCCTCGATCGGCACGGTGATGCCGGCGGCGCGCGCCTTGTCGAGGAAGCGGTAGAAGTCCTCATTGTCGTAGAAGAGCTGGGAAATCAGGTGAGTGACGCCGGCATCAACCTTGATTTTGAGGTTTTCGATGTCCTGGTCCAGCGAGTCAGCCTGATAGTGGCCTTCCGGGTAGCAAGCACCAAACACCTTGAAGTCCGGCTTCACGGAGCGGATGTATGACACGAGGTCGCTGGCGTGGTTGAACTCGCCGACCAGCTGCTCGCCGTCGATGTAGTCGCCGCGCAGCGCGAGCACGGCGCTCACGCCGGCTTCCTCGAACATGTCGAGAGCCTCATCGATCTTGGCCTTGTCGGAGTAGAGCGCGGTCAGGTGGGCGACTGCAGGGATGCCGTATTCCTTGCTGATCGTGTGGGCGATGCGCGCGGTGGCGGTGCGGTCGGAATGGGTGCCGTGACCGTAGGTCACGGAGATGAAGTCGGGGTTCAGCCCTTCGAGTCCGTCGAGGGTGTCGTAGATGGTGCCGACAGGCGCGTTGCGCTTCGGGGGAAAGACCTCAAGGGTGAACATCGGGGAATGCATGCTGATTTCCTTACATAAACCCGAGCTCCCTCATCCAGAGGGAGCTCGGTGATTTCCGCTACTTGTCGAGCTTGGCGCGCACGGCCTTGGCGGCGGCGACCAGGTTCTCCAGGCTCGGCCAGGTCTCGGCGTTACCACGGGTCTTCAGACCGCAGTCAGGGTTGATCCACACCTTCTTGACGTCCATCTTGTCAAGGATCTCGTAGATACGATCCTCGATCTCCTTCTCGGAAGGAATACGCGGGGAGTGAATGTCGTAGACGCCCGGGCCGGCCTCGGTCTCGAAGTGCGCGTCATGAATGGCGTCGAGCACCACCAGATCGCCACGGGAGGCTTCGAAGGAGATCACGTCGGCATCCATCGCGTCGATGTCGCGGATGATGTCGTTGAACTCGGAGTAGCACATGTGGGTGTGGATCTGGGTGGTCGGCTTGACGGCGGAGTGCACCAGACGGAAGGCCGGAACGGCCCAGTCGAGGTACTTGACGTGCCAGTCGGACTTGCGCAGCGGCAGCTTCTCACGCAGGGCGGCCTCATCGATCTGGATGACCTTGATACCGGCGGCCTCGAGATCGAGCACTTCGTCGCGGATGGCGAGGGCGAGCTGCTTGGTCTGCTCCTCGTGGGTGATGTCCTCGCGCGGCCAGGACCAGTTGAGGATGGTCACCGGGCCGGTGAGCATGCCCTTCATCACATGGTCGGTCTTGGACTGGGCGTACGCGGACCATTCCACGGTAATCGGGTTGGCGCGGGAAACGTCGCCCCAGACGATCGGGGGCTTGACGCAACGGGTGCCGTAGGACTGGACCCAAGCGTTCTTGGTGAACAGGAAGCCGTTGAGGTTCTGGCCGAAATATTCGACCATGTCGTTACGCTCGAACTCGCCGTGGACCAGCACGTCGAGGTCGATCTCCTCCTGCTTCTTGATGACGGCGTCGATCTGGGCTTTGATGAACTCGTCGTAGGCTTCCTTGGTGACCTCGCCCTTGCGCAGCTTGGCACGCTCGGCGCGAATCTCCTTGGTCTGGGGGAAGGAGCCGATGGTGGTGGTCGGCAGCAGCGGCAGGCCGAGGGCCTCGCGCTGCAGGGCCTGACGCTCCTCGCGGGCAGGCTGACGCACGTAGTCGGCGTCGGACAGCTTGCCGATGCGCTCGGCGACGGCCGGGTCGGCGGCCACGCGGGTGCCGTCGAACAGAGCCTGGTTGGCGGCGAGGGCGGCGGATGCCTTCTTCTCGTCCTCGGTGGCGTCGGCCAGGGCGGCGACTTCCTTGAGCTCGTCGAGCTTCTGGACGGCGAACGCGAAGTGCTTGAGGTCTTCGGCCGGGATGCCGGTCTCGCCTTCGGTGCTGAACGGCACGTGCAGCAGGGAGGATGCGGTGGAGACGGCCACGTTGGCGGTGACCTGCTTCAGGGCGTCGACCAGGCCGAGGGAGGTGGCGTAGTTGTTGCGCCAGATGTTGCGGCCGTTGATCACGCCGGCGAAGATGGTGGTGTTGGAGGCCACGCCATACTTGGCGACGGCTTCGAGGTTCTCCTCGCGACCTTCGTTGAGGTCCAGGCCGATGCCGTCGAAGCCGAGCAGGTTGACGGTCTCGTACACGTCGGCGATGTGGCCGAAGTAGGTGTTGAGCAGCACCTTGACATTGCCCTTGGCGGACAGGATCTTGGTGTACAGGGTCTTGAAGAGTTCAACGTCGCCCGGCTCCTTGTCGAGCACGAGGTACGGCTCGTCGAGCTGGACCCATGCGGCGCCGAGCTCGTTGAACTTGGCGAGCACTTCGACGTAGACGGCGGCCACGGCGTTGACCAGGCCCTTGTCGAGCTCGAGTTCGGTGGCTTCCGGGGTACGGGCGAGCTTCAGGAACGTGTACGGGCCGATGAACACGGGCTTGGTGTCGATGCCCAGCGCCTTGGCCTCGTTGAACTCGTCGAACGGCTTGGTGGAGTTGAGCTTGATCTCCGCGGCCGACTCGACTTCGGGCACCAGATAGTGGTAGTTGGTGGTGAACCACTTCTTCATCGGCAGGGCGGTCACGTCGCCCTTGTCGCCCTGATAGCCGCGGGCCATGGCGAAGAGCGTGTCCTCCTGGTTGTCGAAGGAGAGACGTGCGTAACGCTGCGGAATCACGTTGAGAAGGATGGCGGTGTCCAGCATCTGATCGTAGTAGCTGAAGTCGTTGCTGGGAATGAGGTCGATGCCGGCGGCCTGCTGCAGCTTCCAGTGCTTGGCGCGCAGTTCGGCGGCGGTGGCCTTGACGGCGGCGAGGTCGTTGGCACCCTTCCAGTAGCCTTCGATGATCTTCTTCAGTTCGCGGTTCTGCCCGATGCGGGGGAAGCCGGAGACGGAAGTCAGAGTGGACATGAATCCTCCAATGTATGCGTTCGTAACCCGACTTAGGGTAGCAAAACATCCGGATTCCGGCCCTTATAAATGGCCGCAGAGTGTCGTTATAGATGGAATTTATATCCGCTTTAGTCGAAGTCTTTCACATTGATGACCGCGAGCAGTTCGCCGCTGTGCACCTGCCATTCGTCGAACGGTTTGTTCGATCCCATGATCACGATGGATGCGGGCGAAAGTCCCAAATTCAGCAGGTCGAGTCGTTCGCCGTCGGAGTCGGCGGAGGCGAGCCATTGGGCGCTGATCGACACAGTCGGCTCGTGGCCCACGATCATGAACACGCGATTCTTGGCCTTGACGTGGGCGAGCTCGTCGAACACCGCCTGCACTCCCCCGTCATACAGGCTGATGCGGTAGTCGACGATTGGCTTGTCGCCAAAGGTCTTGAGCATGCGGTCCAACGTCTGGCGCGTGCGGGTAACGGACGAGCAGGAGATTTGGTCGGGCACCAGTCCCAACGACTCGATGCCCTTGCCCACGGCCTTCGCCTGTTTCAGACCTTTGTCGGTGAGCTCGCGCTCCGAGTCACCCTTGTCGCCGAACGGCTCAGCCTTGGCATGCCTCATGATGATGAGAATATGGTCGTATTTCTTCGCCGCTTTGGCGACTTTACTCAGCTTGATGCCCATCCGTGGCTCCCTTCACGAACCGTCTGCCCGGTGTGGCGGTGTGGCGGTGTGGTATTGCTTCCAGTATAGAGGTGTGTGAGCGTTCACAAACTCATCGTTTGGCGGTTATTCGTGCGTATTGCCAAGTTCTCCCACCTGACGGTCGAGGTCGCGCAACACCTTACGTAGTTTGTGGTCGGAGATGTCGCGCAGTTCCAGTTCCTCGATCTGCGCTTCACGCTGTTCGTCGGTGAGCGAGTCGATGTCGGTCTGTGTGTCCTTGGTCACGCGATCGCGCTTTCTGAGCGCCTCGAACCCGGAGGCCATGGCGCGCGAGATAACAAGGAAACCGGTATGACCGATCATCTGGTGGTCGGGGCGTACGGCGAGGCCCTGGGCCTTCCATGTGCGTTCGAACGATTCCTGGATCTGCGGCTCGGTCCAGCAGCCGGCCGCGCGCAGGGCTTCGGCCATGCGGCTCATCTGCGTGGTGGTAGTTACGTAACTGACCAACACGCCGCCGGGGGCAATCACGCGGTATGCCTGCTCGAGCCTGTTCCACGGGTCGAGCATGTCGAGCATGATGCGGTCGAACCAGTGTTCGGGCAGTTCGGCGGCAACGGAATCGAAGTCGCCGGTTTTGAGATCCCACCAGCTGGGGGCCTCGCCGTAGTACAGCGTGGCGTTGGCCTGAGCCACTTTGGCGAATTCGGGGCGCAGCTCGATCGTGGTCAGGTGGCCGCGCTCGCCCACGGCGTCCAGCAGGTTCACGCTCATCGCGCCCGAGCCTGCACCGGATTCGAGCACGCGCATGCCGGAGCGGATGTCGCCGAGCTGAATAACTTGGGCGATGTCCTTCGGATACATGATCTGCGCGCCGCGCGGCATCGACAGCACGTAATCGGCCAGTCGCGGGCGCATCACCGCATACTCCCAGCCGCCGATGGCGCGCGACGATTTCCACGGCTTGTTCTTGTCTTTCTCGGGGTAGACCTGATTGACCTGTGCCTCGCGCTTGGCATGCACGGTGAGGATTACGGTGCCTTCGGTCTTGCCGATCACATCGTCATGCAGAATCAGGCCATGCTCGGTCTGCGTGGAGCCGCCGGCCACAAGCTGATCGGTGATCTTCTTGCCCTTGCGGTCGGTGAACTGCACTTTCTCGCCTGCGGTGAGAGGCCCGCGCCTCGGCTCCATAACTTGCTCCTTGCGTGCTCGGTGGGTCAATCGCTACAAGTCTAATGCATGTAAGCTCGCTGGTGAGGTGATGACGATGCGAATGCAGATGACAAGCCAGATCGATGCCGGCGGCAATGACCCCATTTTCCTGATGTTCCACGGTTACGGCAACGACGAAAGCGAGATGATGCGGATTCTCGACGCCGTATATGCGCCGACGCGAGCCGATGCGGCCCCGGCCGCAATTGCCGCCGTACCCAGCTATATCTCGTTCCGCGCCACCTACGCGAGGCCCTATATGGGCGGCAATTACTGGTATCCCGACGGCTGCGGCGTGGACGAGCGCCAACGCGAATGCGCGGCGGTCGGGGATGCGGTGGCTTCACTGCTGGATGCCTCGGCATTCGCCCATCGCAGGAAGATATTGATCGGTTTCTCCCAAGGCGGTTATCTGTCGTATCGTCTGGTCAAGGTGCATCCGACGTTGTTCGATGCCGCGATCCTGCTCAGTCCTTCGTTCATGGGCGAGGAACAGGCGGCGCTTGACTCCCCTACCCGATTCTTCCTGGCGTATGGCGCGCAGGACCGCACGATTCCGCTGCCCGACCAGCAAACGGCCCATCAGGTCCTTGAACGGGCCGGACATCTGACCTATCGCGAGTATTCCGGCATGGCCCATGCCATCTGTGATGAGGAAATCGCCGATATCCGGGATTTCCTACGTGCCATATGATGCCGGTGAGTGAAACACGGGTTGTCGAGTGGTTCCGCAATCACATCAACGGATTGCCGGCTGCCTGATACAGCGACCACCAGTCACGGCGTTCGAGTTCGATATCGGCACCGGCCGCCATCTGGCGGATGCGCTCCGGTGTCATTGAGCCGAGCAACGGCTGGATACCGGCGGGATGACGCAGAATCCAAGCGACGGCAATGCCGTTGGGCGTGGAACCGTATTTGCCGGCAAGACGGGTCAATTCGGCGTTCAGCTCGGGGAAATGCTCGTTGCCGACGAACGGACCGTATTCCGTGCCGGATTGGAATGGGCACCATGCCTGAATGGTCATATGCTTCAGCCGTGAATAAGGCAGGATGCCACCGGTGCGATCGGCTGCGGGATCGCTCGCCATATTGAATTGGATTTCAGCGTCGAGCATCTGTGTATGCATCAGGCCGAACTGCAGTTGGTTGATTTCCAATTTCTGACGAAGGCCGCTTTGCAATAGTTCGATCTGCCACGGGCCCATATTGCTGACTCCGAAATGACGCACTTTGCCACTTGATTCCAACGCATCGAATGCTTCGGCGACCTCGTTCAACTCAAACAGCGTGTCAATACGGTGCAGCAGCACGGCGTCGACGTAATCCGTCTGCAAAGCCTCAAGCTCGTGATCGAGTGCGTCAATCAGATGCTTGGCGCTGAAGTCATATCCGTTGGCGCCGCCATCGTTTTCGCCGAAACTGTAGTCGATGCCGAACTTGGTTTGGATGAAGATGGTGCTGCGGTCGAGTCCTGCGTCCTTCCACGCTTGGCCGAAACGCTTCGAACTGGCGTGCGCGGCATGATCATGGAATCCATAGATGTCCGCCGTGTCGAAATAGTCGATGCCGGAATCATGGGCCACGGCCACGGTACGTGCCGCATCGGCGGCATCCAACGCGTCCATGCGCATCACGCCCATCGCCACTCGTGACGCAATCATGCCGGATTGTCCGATTTCCTGAGTCTTCATAGTGTCTCATTTCTGTTATCGTGAATCGGCGAACGGGCACTGTCCGCTTCGTTGCCGGGCAGCAATCTCCATTGCCGCGGCTTATGTCACCTTATCGCTTGAAGTGCACTTGAAGGCAACTCGCAGGCAGGCAGCGCGCGCTGCCGGGCGCGTCTTCGCGTCTTCATGTCTTCGCTGTGACCGAGACATCGTTGTGCCGTAATCATGCCTATTTCTTGTATGATGACCTCTATAGCAACAGAGCTAGGGGGATTCCATGAACACTACCGATTCAGCCAAAGTCACCGATGCCAATGCCGGCGCAAACAATGTCATCCATATCCCGCACAATCCCACGCTTGCCGGATTGGCCACGCTGACCCGCAACGTGGCGTACGAGACCGGGGCCGATAACCTGGTGATGGATATCATCTCACCACAATCCACCGGCGATGACGATGACCGCCGCTACCCCACCGTGGTATTCGTGCAAGGCAGCGCCTGGACCACGCCGCATCGCGACTACGAGATCCCGCAGCTCTCGGCTTTGGCCCGCGAAGGCTTTGTGGTGGCCACGGTGAATCATCGCGATGCCTCGAGCGATCCCCGCGACGTGTTCCCCGCATATCTCGAGGACGTCAAAGCAGCCATCCGCTATCTCAGGGCAAACGCGCGCCAATGGCACGTGGACCCCGACCATCTCGGTATCTGGGGCACGTCGTCCGGCGGCAACACGTCGCTGCTGGTGGGGTTGACCGCCGACGATCCGCGGTATGAGGACGGCACCAATGCCGATGAGAGCGATGCGGTGAAGTACGTGGTCAGCTGCTTCCCGCCCACCGACATGCTTGAAGCAGTCGACGCATTCGACGATGAGACCAATCCATTCCGGCTGTATTATTTCGGCCCGTTCGCGGCCGTGGTGGGTGCGACCCATGAGACCGGCATCAATGCCGAGGTCCGTCAGCGCGCGGCTGACATGAGCCCCTACCTGCAGGTGCGGGATGACCAGCAGTATCCACCGATGCTCCTGTTGCACGGCACCGCCGACACCGTGGTCCCCTACCATCAATCCGTCAAGATGCGCGACCGGCTGGCCGAGCACGGCGTGGACGCGCAGCTGGTGCTAGTCGACGGCGCCGAACATGAGTACGATTTTTGGAGCCAGCAGGTCTTCGACGTGATTTTCGATTTCATTCGTGAGCGGAGCTGAACACATCATGCTTTTGGGCAGATAGTGCGACCCAAACATCCCGTTGTCTACTTAGAAGTGCAACACCCTTTAAAAAGGATGTTGCACTTCTAAGTAGACAACGGGCCGCGTGGGTCGTTCGCCCGGCTGCCCTACGATAGAGGGTGTCGCCGTATTCCCAACGGCGCAGTCCGTGCCCGGGACGAGGGGCTCGGCCGAATGGCGCGACGATGCGCCTTGAAGTTAAGGAGTCATGATGAAGTCATGGAGATTCACCGGCACCAATGAACCATTGCAGCTCGCCGAGCTGCCCGAGCCGACCGCCGGACCGGGGCAGGTCGTCGTCGACGTGAAGGCGGCCGGCATCTGCCACACCGATGTGGGCATTCTCACCGATCCGGGCTGGATGACGATGCTGGCGCAGGTGCCGGTCACGCTCGGCCACGAGGATGCCGGCGTGATCAGCCAAGTCGGCGAGGGCGTGGACGATTTTCAGGTGGGCGACCGCGTGGCGATATGCCCGACCACGCCGGCCGGCTGCCCCGGGTCCTCCTTCGACGGCGGATTCGGCCCGAAGATCGTGGTGGGCACGCAGGCGCTGGTGCGCATTCCCGACGAGGTGGATTTCGTCAACGGCGCCGCGGCCACCGATGCGGGCATGACCTCGTACGCGGCCGTGGTGCGCCGTGGCGGCGTGAAGGCCGGCGACAGGGTCGGCATCATCGGATTGGGCGGGTTGGGCCAGATCGGCGCCCGCGTGGCCCATCTGCTGGGCGCCGAGGTGCATGTGGCGGAGATCAAGGAGGATATCTGGCCGCTGGCCAAGGAACTGGGTGCGGTGGACGCGCGCCAGTCCATCACGGACTATCCGAAGGGATTCTTCGATGTGATCGTCGACTTCGCCGGATTCGGCGACACCACCGCCGACGCGGTGGACGTGATCAGGCTGGGCGGCGTGGTGGTGCTCGTCGGCATGGGCCGGTTGGAAACCACCATCGATGCCAAGTCGCTCATCGTCAACCAGTGCGATCTGCGCGGATCCAACGGCGGCACGCCCGACGACATCCGAGGCGTCTACGAGCTGATGCGCACCGGCAAGCTCACGCCGGTCACCACGACCGTCTCGTTCGACGAGGTGCCGGAGGCGATCGAACGACTGGAGCGCGGCGACGTGGTCGGCCGTCTGGTCATCAGCTACGAGTGAGGGATGGATTGGCAACGGTGTGTTGGACTGTTTCTAGAGGGTGTTTCCTTGTTTGGTGAACTCCACGGGGCTCATGTATCCGAGGGTCGAGTGGAGCCGCTGGTGGTTGTACCACCATACGTACCGGTTGGCGTCCGAGCGCAGTCGTTCCACGCTCGTGTACGTGTTGGCGTATACGAGCTCCTTCTGATGAGACGGTTGGTGGATTCGACCACCGCGTCGTCGTAGGGGCTGCCGGGATTCGACAGGAAACGCGTGATGCCGAACACGTCGAGCATTCGTTCGATGCGTTCCCCCGGTGAACTCGCCGCCCCGGTCGGTGTGGAGCACCTCGATGTCGCCTGACGGGAAGCGCAGCATGGCGAATGCGGCCGGCACGAGATCGGGGTCGTGCCTGACGCCGACCGAATGCCCGGCGATCTCGCGGTTGGCGAGGTCGCCGGGCAGACATATGTACGCCCATGAATTGCCGGCCCTCACATAGGCCGGGTCGGCGGCCAGGTGGGTGCGCGGCTTGCACCCGTCGAACCCGCGGGCCGACAGGTTGGGTGCCGGGCCGTCGTTCGGTTTTGCCGGATGCGGCCGGTACCGGGCCCTCGAATACGAGCTCGCCATGCCCCGGCCTTCATGATCCGGTTGACGCGGCGGCGCGACATGACGATGCCCGCATGCCCCGGGGCGTGCTTGATCTTCCTGCCCCCATAGATCTTGCCGCTGTCGCGCCACACGCGTCCCACATCCTCCTCATGGGGGTCGGCCCGTTCGGTCTCGGGGTGTCCGAGCATCCAGCAGTAGGTCGACTTGGCAACGCCCAGGATCCTGCACTGCGCCGATATCGGGCAGCGGCCGGCGTCGGACCGTATGGCCTCTGCTTTCGTGCGAATACCGGCGCCGCTTGTTCTGAAACATCCACCTCCATCTCCAACTGGCGGTTGCGCCCCCCTCAACGCGATCAGCTCGTTCCGCTCCGGCGTCCGGTTGTCGGCCGCCCTGGTCGAACCGCTGTTGCGGACCCCCGCACCCACCGGTGCAGGGTGGAACGCGAGATGTCGCACTCCGTCCTGATCTCGCGCGCGGGCTTGCCGTTCTCGTACAATTGCACGATCCGGCGTTTGAACTCCTCCTCATAATGACGTGGACGACCAGGATCGGCCATGACCATCAACTCCTTCGTTGCCCGGCCCTCAATAAACCATCCAATACATTGGAGCCAATCCACCCTCCCATATGGCGATACGCCATCGCGGGCCGTTACACGGTATTGATACATTGTTCACGATTCATACAAACCACCATGTGCAACCCACACAACACCGCAGAGAAAGGGAACGCAAATGAACCTGCTCGCCAAGCTGGGCATGGGCGAGAGGACCCGACGCAATTTCGTGGCCATCCTGCTCGTGGCCGCCGGCGGCTCCATCATCTATGGGCTGCCCTACTTCCACTACGATTACTACGAGGCCTACGCGCAGGCCTACCACCTCACCAACACGCAGATCGGCGTGTTCGGCAGCATCTTCGGCGTGTTCGGCATGATCTCCTACCTGTTCGGCGGCTACTTGGCCGACCGGGTCAGCATCCGCCTGCTGCTGTCGCTGTCGCTGATCGGCACCGGACTCGGCGGCTTCATCCATCTGCTGCCGCTGAACTTCCCCGAGCTCGTGGCCCTGTACTCGTTCTGGGGCTTCACCTCGCTGTTCGCGTTTTGGCCGTGCTGCGTCAAGGCGGTGCGCGTCCTGTCCAGCCCCGAGGACAAGGGCAAGTCCTTCGGCTGGTTCGAGGGCGCGCGCGGCGTGGCCTCCGCGATCATGACCCCGCTGGCCGTCATCGCCTTCCGCTTCGGCATGAACGCGGACGGCAAGCACGACATCGCCGGCATGCGGCAGGTCATCGTCTTCTACTCGGTCATCACCGTGTTCTCCGGCCTGCTCGTCCTGTGGAAGATGCGCGACGACGGCTCGAAGATCGACAAAAGCGAACAGGTCACGTTCAAGGACATCGGCACCGTACTGCGGATGCCGGCCATCTGGATCATCGGCCTGGTCACGTTCTGCAACTACGTGTTCACGCTGTCCGTCTACTACTTCACACCCTACGGCACGTCGCTGCTGGGCATGTCCGTGACCGCCGGCGCGGTGCTCGCCGCCGCCAAGCGCTACGTGACGCCCGTGTCGAACGTGGGCGGCGGCTATCTGGCCGACAAATTCGGCACGAGCCGCCTGCTGCTCATCTCCTTCCTGGTCATGGCCATCGGCACCGCGGCGATCCTGCTCCTGCCGTTGAACGACTCCTCGACGATCGTGTTCGTGATCGTGTTCCTCATCATCTACTTCTTCTACAACGTGAACTACCCGCTGACCTGGGCCATGATGGACGAGGGCGCGATCCCCGAGCGCGTGTCGGGCACGGCCGCCGGCATCATCTCCACCATCGGCTACCTGCCCGAGGTGTTCGTCTCCCTGCTCGCCGGCGCCCTGATCGACGGGCATCCGGGCGTCGCCGGCTACCGCATGTTCTTCGGCTTCCTCATCGCCATGCTGCTGCTGGGCGCCGTGTTCGTCGTCGTGTGGCAGCGGTTCCTCCGGAAGCACGGTCTGGGCAAGGGCTCCGCCGCGAAGACCGAAGCACAGGCCGGAGCGCAGCCCGCTGCGAAGGATGCCGCGGCATGATCCCCTCCCGCCTGAGCGCCCCGACGCGCCCGGTCCACGACGTGCGCTCGTGCATCGTCGAACGCGTGTGGGTCGAAACGCCCGTGGATACGGACGGCGACGGTATGGCCGACCTGATCGCCGTGTACATCCGCCGCCCGCTGGCGTGCGACGACGGTCTGGTGGTGCCGGCCATCTACGTGGCCGACCCGTACATGCTGGGGTGCGACGACGACGGCTACGCGCCGCATCCCACCGACGTCGAGCTGGGCGGCGCGCAGTCCGCCGGCACCGGAGCGGGTGATACGACGGCACCGGCCGGCCGAGGAGCCGAAGCCGACTCCCCCACATGGCCGGACCCCGACCCTGATCCCCGCGCGCGATTCGGCGCGGAGCAGCCGAGCCCGGCCATGGCGCGGGGCCGCTTCCGCACCCCGCGCGGCACCGGCCCCGCGCACCGCCTCGCCCCGGACGAGATGCCCGAGCTGGAGTGCATCAGCGACTACTACGCGTTCTACAACTCGTGCGGCTACGCCACCGTGTTCGCCGGCGGCCTTGGCACGCGCGGCTCACAGGGGTTCAACGACTGCGGCTCCCCCGAGGAGACCGCCGCGTTCGCCGCCGTGATCGACTGGCTCAACGGGCGCGCCCGCGCGTTTACGAATCCCGCCGACGGCATCGAGGTGCGCGCCGACTGGGCCAGCGGCAAGGTCGCCATGACCGGCAAAAGCTACCTGGGCACAATGTGCGTGGCGCTTGCCGCCGCGGGCGTTGACGGGCTGGAGACGATCCTGCCGGTCGCAGGGATCAGCGACTGGTATCGGTACTACCGCTGCAATGGACTGGCGTGCCCCGCGCTCGGATGGCAGGGCGACGACATCGACCTGCTGGCGGCCTTCTGCTTCAGCCGGGAACGCGACGGTCTCGATGCCGGTGCCCGGCGGCGCTATCAGGTCCATCTCGACGCGATCCGCGCCCATATGGACCGCGAGGGCGGCGCATACAACCGGTGGTGGCATGAACGCAACTATCTGGCCCACCTGCCGGAACATCCTTGCCCCGCGTTCATCATGCAGGGGCTCAACGACATGAACGTCAAGCCGTCGCAGGCCGTGCGCCTGCGGGATGCCCTGCACGGGCGAGGCACGCGCTCCTGCCTGGTGCTGCACCGTGGCGACCACTGCTACACGCATGATCTCGAAGGCAATCCGGTGAACGGGTACGCGCACCGATGGCTCGACCATTACTTGGTCGACCGCAGCACCGATATCGCGGACATCCCTTCGGTGCTGATCCAGGACGACCTCGATCCCGGCGTATGGCGTGAGGAGCCATCGTTCCCCGCGCCGGATGCGCGCCCGCTGCCGGAGTTCGCGCGTGCGGACCGCACGCAGCGCGATGCATGCGGCGTCATCGCCGACGACGTGGATGCCACCGCGTTCCGCCGCGACGCCCCGGAAGACTCGATCGGCCCGTGGCGCGACGAGCTGATCCTCGCCGACCCCGAGCCGCGCCACTGCCTGCGCTTCGACACCGCCCCGCTGACTGCGACCACGCGATTCGGCGGCACGCCGGTCGTGCGGTTCGCGGCGAGCTTCGACGCGCCGGCCGCGATCCTGAGCGTCATGCTGGTCGACATCGGATCGCACCGCCGCCTCACCACGGCTCAGGTGAGCACCGGCAGCCTGGTCTGCGGGCTCGACGGCCCGACCATTCCCACGAAGCGCTTCGCGGTGGAGCGGGAGACTTCGGCATACCGCATCCTCTCGCGCGGCTGGATGGACGCGCGCAACGCCGAGGCGCCGTGGGCCAGACGCCGTCTGGAACCGGACGCGTGGCACCGCTACGCCATCGCCATGGAGCCATTCGACCAGACCGTCACAGCGGGCGACCGCCTGCGACTCATCATCTTCGGCACCGACCCGGAGGCCACGACGAAGCCCCGCGGGCAACGGCTGATCACGATCGACACGGCATCCGTCACGCTCGAGCTCGGATGAGCCGCCGACCCGGGCAAGATTCGGCGGTCCGGGTTTCGACCACACCCAAGCAGGGATCAGAAAGGAAGTAACGCCATGCGACTGGGACGCATAACGGCGGCGTTGGCCGCAGTGGCCGCGGTGCTGGCGCTGGCGGCCGGCTGCGGCGGCGCGCGCACCGGCGCGACTGTCGGTCATGCGCAACGAATTCCGCTCGATATTCACCGACGCGGGCGTCGTCCTCATGACGAGGCATGTGCGCTCATCAAGACGGAAATGAACTCCATG
>OLOW01000444.1_pt1 | contig 27796 bp, 21 predicted proteins | sample 1672801 | NCBI WGS metagenome assembly OLOW01 (sample SAMEA3136725, study PRJEB25190) | human gut metagenome | biome: human gut; feature: human-associated habitat; material: faeces | place: Austria | collected 2013 | reverse complement strand
AAGCTGTACAAAAATACGGCTGCTATACCGATGGACTTTTGACACAATACTTCTCATATCCTCGAGATAGCCATCATATTCCGTATGTATCATTCCTGGGCCGTTACCGGCAGTCGAAGAAATCGCTTCCATACCAGTGATGATCAGCCCGCATCCTCCACGGGCAGCATCTTCATAAATCTGCCTGTGCTGGTCTGTGATCTTTCCCTGATTCGCGCAGTATTCAAACATCGCACTCTTCACAATACGGTTCGAAATCACAATATTTCCTATACGATATGGTGTATGCATTAATTTACTCATAAAAGTTCCTCCTCCAAAACAATTGCAGAGCATTTTCTAAATATATTATTTTATAAAAATGTTAAAAAATATTATCCTACTATATAGTTTAGCATTTTATCAGTCATCATCTATGGAGAAAAAAATACAAAATCTGGTATAAAAAATATGCACAATAATCTTGAATACATATCCATAATGCGTTATAATAAAAAACGTAAATACAGAATCTTCGGGGATGGGTGTAATTCCCTACCGGCGGTGATTGTTACTGACTATTTAGCAGGCTGGTGAGTTATAGAACTAGAGCAATTTTCAAATATGCTCCAGGTTATAGAAACTGCTTACATAGCTATAGATAAATCAGAGCATAAGCCCGCGAGCCATTGGCATGATTCGGTGCGAATCCGAAGCCGACAGTACAGTCTGGATGAGAGAAGAATGAGAAGAATGCGGTTTTTGCAGACATATTGTTAGGCATATATTTCTGGATGTCAGGCAGTATTTGATGTAACAAACAGCCTCAATAAAAGCGTAACTTCGCCCCGATATTTCATTATCGGGGCTTTTTTATTTGTAAGAGCGATTACCATTCTTGGTAATTGGTAAAATGAAAAATCTTTCGGGAGAATTCATTTAAGTTAACTAAGCAGGCTTTTAACTTCCCTATTCACACTTCATAATTTGGAGATAATGTATTTTGGATAGATAGAGTGTATTTGCAAATGTTTTTACGAACACATTCTATTATTCTGAATTTTTTAGAAGACAAGAGAAATTATTATATATAGAAGAATTATCTCTGTCACGCTATGGAATTTTGAGCGTAGTTTCTTTAGATTCGTTTCTCCAAAGGAAATGTTTTATTGGGCAAAATGAATGTTCAGCGTGAGTGATAATTTGCTTCTATATAATGATTTCTCCGTCTCCTATCACTTTTACCAAAAGAATGGAGGAAAACAAAATGAATTATTATCTTGGATTTGATGCAGGCACACAGAGCGTAAAGGTCGCAGTCTATGATGAGGATATGAATTGCATCGTATCATCTTCCGCACCGACAACATTAACCTATCCAGAACCAGGCTGGGTAAGCATGGACGTTGACGAATATCTCGCCCTCACCATCAAAGGGATGAAAGAATGTGCATCCCAGATGAAAGAAAAAGGGCTTGATGTCACAAAGATTAAGTCCATCATGGGCGATGGTGTCATTTGTGGAATCTGCGGTGTAGATAAAGATGGTAATGCGATTACACCATACATTAACTATCTGGACTCCCGTACAAAGGAAGATGTAGAACTCGTAAATAGCTGGGAGTTGGATATTTTCGGAAAAGAAACAGGTAACCCGGAGGCAAACTGTATGTTTCCGGCCATGTTTGCCCGCTGGTTCCTGAAAAATATAGAAGGCTTTAAAGAAAATGGTGCGAAGTTTATCCACGACGCTCCATATGTATTAGCGCATCTTGCCGGACTTTCTGCAAAAGATATGTTTGTTGACTGGGGAACTATGTCCGGATGGGGGCTTGGTTATAAAGTAGAAGAAAAATGCTGGTCAAAAGAACAGCTTGACATTCTCGGTATCCCAGAAGAAATGATGCCTCGTATCGTAAAACCGTGGGATATTATCGGACATTTAACAGAAGAAATTGCACAGAAAACCGGACTCCCAGCAGGAATCCCAATCTGTGGCGGAGCAGGAGACACGATGCAGTCCATGATCGGAAGCGGCAATATGGAACCGGGACAGGCAGTAGACGTAGCAGGAACCTGTTCCATGTTCTGTGTATCCACAAAAGGAATCATCCCAGAACTAAGCAAAAAAGGCCTGCGGTATTCGGCGCTGCCGCGCATATTGGAGCCGGTAACGATCTGCGGCTTTATGCTTTCCGCAAACTGTGCGGCAAGCTGTTCTGCCGCAAGGGCAGGCTCTGCCGGGAGCTCGAACCGCACAGCGCGCAGCGGACGCGCACCAATGGCGATGCGGTAATCTCCGGTCTCCAACCGGGCAGCGGCGCAGGTCAGCACCGGAATATCGGTCTGACTGTTGCGCACCGACTGGTAATAGAGCTGCATCGGTGTCTTTTTTACGATCAGCCGCACCAGAACGTCCCGGTCGTAGGGGCGCTGGGCATATTCCTGCAAAGGCAGGATGCCGCCCTTGTACAGTTCCACATCACAATCCATGGCAAGGAACATGGTCAGCACGTCCGAAAAGCCGAACCGGCTGTAAATGCTGCCGCCCACAGTAGCCAGATTGCGCAGCTGCACGCCCACGATATCGTGGACGGCGAACTCAAAGACATTGTTGACAAGCGCGTTGAGCTCGACATGGCGCTCGAGCTGGCGCAGGGTGCACATGGCGCCGATGCGAAACTCGGTCTCGGTCTCCTCGATCTGATCGAGTCCGCAGGCCGAAAGGTCAATCGCCGTCGCCACGCGACGCGAACCCAGACGCATCCAGATGCCGCCGCCCACAATCTTGTTGTTGCGGTTCTTCTGTAAGAGCTCATAGGCTTCGGCCGCGTTTCCAACACGGACGTAGGTACCGAACTTGAGCACGTTCTCCCCCATCTCTTCACTTGTCCAGTACGTTTAAGTGTACCAAACGAGGGACCGCACACCGTTTTAGGACAAAATCCACCCACCCATCCATAACTTGCGGTGATATACGGACTGAATAGCCGTTCTGGGACGCTAAATAGTCCGTATATCACCGCAAGTTATGAGGAGTCCTCCGGGATAGAAAAGGCTCCCAGCCGGAATGGCAGGGAGCCTCATCACATGCTATGTCGAGCGAAGATTTAGCAGACGCCCTGGGCGAGCATGGCGTCGGCGACCTTCAGGAAGCCGGCGATATTGGCACCCATGACAAAGTTGCCCTCCTGGCCGTACTCCTTGGCGGTGTCGTCCACGTTGTGGAACATGCCGCGCATGAGCTGCTCGAGCTTGCCGTCGACCTCCTCGAAGGTCCAGGACAGGTGCTCGGCGTTCTGGCTCATCTCCAGGCCGGACACGAGCACGCCGCCGGCGTTGGCAGCCTTACCGGGCATAAAGGCGACGCCGTTCTCCTGGAAGTAGGTCGTGGCCTCGATGGTCGTGGGCATGTTCGCGCCCTCGCCGACCACCTTGCAGCCGTTGGCGACGAGCGCCTGGGCGTCCTCGAGCAGCAGCGTGTTCTCGCGAGCGCAGGGCAGCGCGATGTCGCAGGGCAGCTGCCAAACGCCGCGGCCGTCGCCCTCGTGCCACACGGCGTTGGGCTTCTCGTCAACGTACATGGCGAGCGTAACGCCCTTGTCGTGGCCAGAGCGCTTCTTGTTGTAGATGCGCTCGAGCACGGTGTAGTCGATGCCGTCGGGATCCTCGACCCAGCCCTTAGTGTCAGAGCAAGCCAGGACCTTGCCGCCCAGCTGGGCAACCTTCTGCACAGCATAGATAGCAACATTGCCGGAACCGTGAACAACAACGTTCTTGCCCTCGAAGGAGTCACCGTTGCTCTTAAGGTACTCGTCAACAAAGTACGCCAGGCCGTAGCCGGTGGCCTCGGTACGAGCGAGCGAGCCGCCAAAGCTCAGGCCTTTGCCCGTAAGGACGCCCGTCCACTCGTTGCGCAGGCGCTTATACTGACCAAACAGGTAAGCGACCTCGCGGCCACCAACACCTAGGTCACCGGCGGGAACGTCGGTGTTGGGGCCGATGTGGCGATACAGCTCGGTCATGAAGGACTGGCAGAAATGCATGATCTCGTTGTTGGACTTACCCTTGGGGTCAAAGTCGGAACCTCCCTTGCCGCCGCCCATGGGAAGGGTGGTCAGAGAGTTCTTAAGGATCTGCTCAAGCCCCAGGAACTTGAGCATGCCCAACGTAACGGTGGGGTTAAAGCGTAGGCCGCCCTTGTAGGGTCCAATCGCAGAGTTGAACTCAACGCGGTAGCCACGGTTGACCTGAACCTTACCGGAATCGTCGACCCAGGGAACGCGGAACATAACGATGCGCTCGGGCTCGACGAGACGCTCAAGAATGGCGGCCTCCTCGTACTCGGGATGAGCATCGAGAGCGGGCTGCAAGGTGCCCAAAATCTCAGTAGCAGCCTGGATGAATTCGGTCTGCTCCGGGTAACGAGCCTTGAGGTCCTCGAGGACCGTCTGGGTGTAGCTCATGTAAGCCTCCAAGGTTAGTGTTAAAAGCCTGAGCTATCATACGACGAGGTTTCGTATCGGTAACAAACAAGATGGGTCCGTTTTTCCCTAATTAACAAATTCGCTGGTAAATGGCATATTTTTCTGTTAATGTTTTGTTTCGTTTCCTGCGTGTTACAAGATGCTGAAGGCCTTTGGAAGCAGAACCGCCAGGAAGAACGCCAGAGAAACAACTTGAGGGCATGCCGTAACACAACGGAGATGACCTTACGAGAGCAACTGGTCGTAAGACCGTGAGCTCACTTCCGCAGCCAAAACAGCGCAAAGCCATTTCAGACGAAACTGAGCTTCAAATAAAGACGAGTCAAAAAAGAAGAACCACTCGAGGCGCATGCTCAAGCGGCCCCTGCTCTTATCCGTCATCGGCGAAGTGGCTTCGGCCCTGTTCATCAAGATCGTCGCACCGAAAGACGGGACAAGTAAATAATACCCAATAATTACCAAGGGAAAGCGCCTCGTTCTACGAACTAGCCAAGCGAATGGACAAGCAGTACCAACGGAACGTTTTTCAACTTATTTTGCGACTGTTCATTGCGACTAAAAACAGGCCAAAAGCGTTACCGCTTCTGACCTGCAAATTTCCTGGAGCGGGCGACGGGAATCGAACCCGCGTCATCAGCTTGGAAGGCTGGGGTTCTACCATTGAACTACGCCCGCAAGATATGGTCGGGACGACAGGATTTGAACCTGCGACATCCTGCTCCCAAAGCAGGCGCGCTACCAAACTGCGCCACGTCCCGAAGGTGTTGAGCAGCTAAGGTCTAAACCTTGCGTGTCCCAAAGCGAAGGAAATTATAGGGGAGACTCCCCGCCTGTGCAAGCGCAGAAACCCTAGCTCCTCGAATGTGCGACAAACTTGCTGTGGAGCAGACCGATCAAAAACGCCGCCACGGCAACCGGCGCCCACGCGGCACCGATATCCGCCAGCGGAAGAACGTCAAACGGTAGCCACGCGCCCGCAAAGAACGCGTCGCGAACCGAGGCGATCACGCTCTGCACCGCGACAACGCCGCCGACCCAAACCCACACTTGCGGATGCGCGTCGCAAAAACCGTGCACCAGGCCCATAAGCACCAGCACAATGGCGACGGGATACAAAGCGTTGAGCATGGGCACCGAGAACATGAGGATCACGTCGAGACCCACGTTGGAGAGCACGCACGAAAACGCCGCGAACACAAAGGCGAGAACCGCGAAGGGACGGCGCATGGCCTCCTCGGAAGCCTCCGCTCCCCCTTCGACCACATACGTCTCGCAGAAGTAACGCGAGCAGCAGCTGATGAGGCCGATGCACACGTTCATGCAGGCAAGGAAAAAGATCGCAAAGACCACGACCGTGCCGGCAAGGCCAAAGTGCATGGAGGCCGAACGGGCGAGGATGGCGGCGCCGTTGGTAGCGTCGGGCATCACGGTGCCGAGCTGCATACCGGCAAGGCCCAAGCCGCAGTAGATGATGGCCATGAGCACGCCGGCGATCACACCGGAACGCGAAATCTCGAAGGCCACGCGCTTGTCATCGGTAACACCCAGCTCGTGGATGGTCTCGGCGATGATGATGCCAAAGGCGAGCGACGCGAGCAGGTCCATGGTCTGGTAGCCAGTCAGAAAGCCCTGCACGGCGGCGCCTGCATCGTAGGGAGCCTGAGGCGCGGCAGCCGGTCCCAGCGGCGAGATCACGGCAGCACCCACGACCAGCACGATAAGCGCAATGAGCGCAGGGCCCGTAATGCGACCGAGCACGCGCGTGATGACGCCGGGGCGCAGCGTGAGCACAAACGCGACTACGAAGAACCCGATGGCAAACACCAGACGTGCCGTACCGAGCGAAACGCCCTCGGGCAGCAGCGGCACCAGCATTTCGAACGCCGTAGAGCTTGTGCGCGGAATGGCCAGGCACGGGCCGATGGCCAGATAGACCGCCGCAACGAAGAATTCGCCAAACTTGGGATGCACGCGCCCAGCCAGCTCGCGGGCCGTGCCGGCGAGCGCGACGGCGATAAATCCCATAACGGGCAAACCGATAGCGGCAATCAAAAAGCCGATCATGGCAAGCGGCGTAGCCGTGCCGGCCTGAAGTGCCAGCAGCGGCGGAATGATAAGGTTGCCGGCGCCAAAGAGCATCGAGAACAGGGCGATGCCGACGGTAACGACATGGTCGGAGCGCAGACCACGCGAGGCAGATGAGGCCATAGGCACACCTTTCGGGTCGAAACAAAAAAATGGGACGGGCAAAAACACCCGTCCCGCAAGTATAAACGGTCCAGCAGCTTTAGCAGGCTAAATCGCGCAAAGCGTCAATCGCGGTGTCGACTTCCTCGTCCGTGTTGAAATAGCCAAACGAGAAGCGAACGACACCTTGGCGCTCGGTCCCCAGCGCACGGTGCATGAGCGGAGCGCAATGGGCGCCGGGGCGCGTCGCAATCCCCCACCCTTGCATGAGCGCATCCGAGATCTCGGCAGAGTCGATATCACCCACGTTGAGCGACACGATTGCAGAGCGCGCGGGTTGGTCAAACGCACCGTAGAGCTTAATCCCCGGAATCTCGCGCGCACCGGCAAGGAAGCGATCAGCGAGCGCACACTCGTGGGCAGCAATCGCCTCGACTCCACCCTGGGCCTCGATAAAGTCGAGACCCGCGGAAAGACCCGCAATGCCGTGACCGTTGAGCGTACCGGCCTCCAGGCGCGTGGGCCACTCAAGCGGCTGCAGTGCATCGAAGCTGTGCACACCCGTGCCGCCCATGGCCCACGGCGCCACGTCAATGCCCTCCGCCACGGCCAGGCCGCCGGTCCCCTGCGGACCCATGAGCCCCTTATGGCCAGTAAAGCACACCACGTCGAGCCCCATGGCCTGCATATCGATATGCGCCGCGCCGGCAGACTGCGAGGCATCGACAATCACAAGCGCGCCGGCCGCATGGGCTATGACGGCCACGCGCGCAATGTCGACCGCGTTGCCGGTCACATTGGAGGCGTGTGTCACCACCACGGCGCGCGTACCGGGCATGACTAGCCGCTCGAGCTCGTCGTAATCGAGTACGCCGTTTGCGTCGCAGCCCGCATGCTCAACCGTCACACCCTGCTCCGTCGCCAAGCGATTGAGCGGACGCAGCACGGAGTTGTGCTCGAGCACCGTCGTGACCACGCGGTCGCCAGGACGCACCACGCCGTTAATCGCCGTGTTGAGCGCCGCCGTGGAATTGGGCGTAAAGCACACATGGTCCGCCCTCGGGCAACCCAAAAGGCGCGCGAGCTTGGCACGGCAAGCGTGAATCGTACGAGCGGCATCGAGGGCACCCGACGTGGCGCCGCGCCCGGCATTGCCGAGCGAGCACATCGCCTGCGTCACGGCATCGATGACCGTCTGCGGCTTGTGCATGGTCGTCGCCGCGTTATCCAGATAGATCATCGCACGACCTCCCACATATCAATCACCGTAAAGCCCTCAGTGGGAATGCCCGCCGCGGCGAGTTCGCCGCGCAGCAGCTCCTCATCGGCAGGCAACGCCTTCCACGCCAGACCGCAGCCGGCAGCGACCTCCCCGGGCACGGGAATCGTTCGCCCGGGAAGGCCGCGCTCGATGCACAGGGACTCGCAGCCCATGGCGGCCGCCGTGGTGGGAAACGTGATGACAAGCGCCGGGCGCTTCTCCCTCATGGCAACTCCAACCAATACGCTACGGGCGCACGACGCGCACGGCCTGCTCCATCTTCTCCACGATCACGTACATGTTGGTGACCTCGCCCACTGCAAGCTGGTCCTTAATGCCATAGTGGTCGAGGCAGGTGCCACAGGTAAGGATCTCGACGCCCTGCTCGGCCAGGCCCTTCAGGTCATCGAGCACCGGCGAGCCCTCGACAGTGAGCTTGGCGCCGCCGTTGTAGAACAGCATGGTCGCGGGCAGCTCCTCCTGCTGCGTCACGGCAAAGATAAACGCCTTCATGAGCTTGTGGCCCAGCTCGTCGTCGCCGCGGCCCATGCAGTCGGTGTAGACGGAAATGACGAGCTTGCCCTTGCCGGCGCTGGCGTCACAGAAGGCAGCGCCATCCTGCTCGGGATCAGCCACGGCAACGGCGCCAGAGGTCGCCACGGTCACGTGCCACTCGGCGTCAGAAACCTTCTCGACCGAGGCCGTGCAGCCCTTCTCCTGCGCCATCTTGGAGATGTTCTTGACGGCGGTCTCGTTATCGACCGAGGTCACGACTGTGCCCTCGCCATCAAGCTGCTTCAGGGCTTTGAGCGTCTTGACGACGGGCAGCGGGCAGGCATCGCCCATGGCATTGACTTCAATCTTGGTAGACATAGCAAATTCCTTTCGAAAGAACCGTTCTAGAGAACGGCAAACAGTTACATAAACGTGCGGGCTAGCGAACAACGCGGACGGCAGGACCGCCCGGCACCGGCTCGCACACGCGGCCGATTGTGGCGGCAACGCGTCCTTCGGCATCCAGGCGACGCGCAAGCTCATCCACATCGACAGCAGGTGCCGCGATAAGCAGGCCACCAGACGTCTGCGGATCGTATAGCGCATCCAGCATGCCAGGCTCCAGGCCCTCGTCGGCAGCCACGCGTGGGCCAAAGAAGTCCTGGTTGCGGTAGGCGCCGGCGGGGATAATGCCAAGACGCGCCATGTCGAGCACTTGATCAAAGAGCGGCACCGCCCCCGACGCAAGCTCAATCTGCACGCCCGAGCCCTCGGCCATCTCGCACGCATGCCCGATCAGGCCAAAGCCCGTAATGTCGGTGCAACCGTGAAGCTCGAGTCCCTCGGCCAGACGGATCGGGGCCCCGTTGAGGGTGCGCATCGAGTCAAACATGGCTGCGGCCTCGTCCTGCTCGATGAGCTCGCCCTTAATGGCCGTGGTGATGATGCCCGAGCCAACCGCCTTGGTCAGCAGCAACGCATCGCCCACGCGCGCGCCGCTGTTGGCGAGCATACGGTCAAGCGCGACAAACCCGCTCACGGACAGGCCGTACTTGGGCTCGTCGTCGTTGATGGTGTGGCCGCCCGCGATGGAGCAGCCGGCCTCGACGCACTTGTCGGCGCCGCCCGCCAGAATTTCGCCGGCAACCTCAACGCCCAAGCAACTGGGAATGCACAGCAGGTTCATGGCATGGCTCGGCCGCCCGCCCATGGCGTAGATGTCCGACAGTGAGTTTGCCGCGGCAATCTGGCCAAACAGAAACGGGTCGTCGACCATCGGTGGGAAGAAGTCGATGGACTGCACGAGCCCCAGGTTCTCCCCTACGCGGAAGACGCTCGCATCGTCGGAGGTATCGAACCCCACGAGCAGATTGTCGTTATGCACATTGGGCAAGTCGCCCAGGACCTGGGCGAGGGCTCCGGGAGCCAGCTTGGCGGCTCAACCGCTCGCGGCAGTCATAGACGTGAGCTTAATCTGATCGTCAGCCATACGAACCCCCTTCCAACAAATCAACGACTTTAAGTATACGCCCCAGGCACGCTTCCCAAGAGACCGCCGACGGCTCGAACGTCGAAGGCGGCTCCGCAAGCGCCTGCGCGATAGCATCTGCCAGTGCGCGCTCAAACAACGGAAGGTCGGCCGCCACGGGCGTGTCGACATCCGTCATACGCGGCGACGCCACCCACGTCACGGGAGCACCGGGAAGCATCGCCTCCATCCAGGGACGAACGCCGGGCAAATCGGTCGCCACAACTTTGCAGCCGCACGCAAGAGCCTCGATCGTCACGAGCGGTAGACCCTCGTAAAACGAAGGCAGCACAAAGACGTCGGAACTGCGGTAGGCACGCACGAGCCCATCGCTATCCAGGCGCCCCGCCAGCGCCACCGGCACATTCGAGGCCGCAGCCAAGCGCTCGATACGCGCGTACTCGGCATCGTCCCCGCGGCCGCCCACAAGTACCAAGCCAGATGGGCGGACGTCATCGTCAATCGGCAATGACACGGCTCGGACCAGCGACTCGACGCCCTTTTTAAAGCAAATCTTGCCCACGTACACAAGCGATCCCGGCTGCCTCGCCACGCTTGCGTCGCGGCAGAAGACGCGATGGTCGTAGCCCGTCCCAATCACGTGGATGCGATCGGTATCGACGCCGCACACCAGGCCAATCTGCTCAGCCTGCTCAGCATGGAGCGCAAAAACGGCATCGAGCCGACGAACCGCACGTACGATGCGATCGCGCTCGAGCGCATGCGAACGCAGCTGGCGCAGGTCGGTCGAATGGCACACGGCAACAACCGGCACGCCCCGAACGCACTCGCGCGCCAATGCGGTCACCAGATACAGGTGATGGCAGAGCACCAGATCGGGCCGAAACTCAGCCACCGCCCGATCGATTGCTGCAGCAAATGCCCGCTCAAATGCCTTGAGCATCGAAGGCGTCAGGTCACGATAGCGCGTGGAGGGATAGGGCATGACATCGGACATACCGCAGATGGGAAACGGCAGCTCGGGCGACTCGAACGGTACGGCAAACACGGCAGCACGCCGGTCCAGCTCGCCTTGGGTATCACCCGGTGCCGCGCCGCAAAGCACGGCGGCGCGATGCCCCGTCTCAATCTGTTCGCGCACGAGCGCGGCAAGATAGGTGCCGCTGCCAGTGCTATCTGGTTTTTGTGCCGAGATATTGAGGATGCGCATGTAGCGGTACACCCCTAGGCCAAGGCGGCGGCGCGGACAGCCGCACCGATGGCCCCAGCAAAGCGCGCTTGAGGCGAGGTGGTCACGGGTGCGCCCAAAAGCTCGCCCAACCGCTCCACCACGAAGGCGTTCTCGCACAGGCCACCGGTCAGGTAGTACGGGGCGCCCGCGGCCTGCCCGGCCATGGTCGCCACGCGCGACACGACGCTTTCGATCACGCCACGCGCAATGTTCTCGCGCGGCTCACCGCGACCGATCAGGCTGATAACCTCGCTTTCGGCAAACACCGTGCACATGCTGCTGATCTTGGTGGGCTCGCCGGAACGCGCCAGGTCGGCCATCTGCTGCTGGGAAATGCCCAGGCGGTCGGCCATGATCTCCAAAAAGCGCCCCGTGCCGGCAGCGCACTTGTCGTTCATGGCAAACTTGGCCACGCGGCCGCCTCTAAGCTGGATGACCTTGGTGTCCTGACCGCCCACGTCGATCACCGTGCCGTGATCGCCAAACAGGCGCACGGCACCGGTGCCGTGGCAGGTGATCTCGGTCACGACCTTGTGTGCATAGGGCACGGCGACACGACCGTAGCCGGTCGCGATCACGCGCACGTCGTCGGCAGCCACGTCATAACCCGCCGCTGCCAGTGCCTCGCGCAGCCGCTCGGAAGCATCGACCGAGGAGAACCCGGTTGGCTGCACGCACGTCCACGCCACCGAACCCTCCCCATCGACCACAGCAGCCTTAGCCGCCGTAGACCCGATATCGATCCCGATCCCTATCATGGCTCTCTCCCAATCTAAACATCAAAGACAGCGGCGCGTTCAGGCGCCTTAGCTCTAGGTTTCTCAGGTTCCGGAGATTGCCCCGAAAGCGGAGCGCAGCGTACTTTGGCACGCAAGCGACGGTTTGAGGGGCAAGATCCGGTGCCTGAGAAAACTAGAGGGTTTCGATGAAGGCGGCGATGCGGGTCTCAATCTGGCCCATGTCGCCGTTGCTGTAGTCGGTCTCGATCTTCATATACGGAATACCCGCACCCTCGACAGCCTCCTGCATGCGCGCACTCTCAACGTTAAAGGTGTGGCACGCCTGGAGCACGTTTTCGACCACACCATCGACGTGATACTTCTCGCACATGGCCAGCGTGTTTTCCATACGACCGTCGTTGGGCGTCATGACCGAGCAGTTGATATCCAGGTAGCGGTCGGCGATGGCGCGCAGGATGTCGGGAGCCTCCGGGTCGATCATCATGGCCGCCGTGCGCTCGCCCGAGCAGTCGTCCATGCACACGACCACGCCGCCGTTGGACTCGATGGTGCGACCGATCTTGTTGATCACGCCGCCCACCGGGCAGCCGGTGATCAGAATGCGCTTGGCATCCGTCGCAACCGGGCGCTCGCCCGCGTCGTAGGCCTCGCGCAGCTTGGCGACCTTTTGCTCCAGCTGCTGCGTATAGGCCTCGATATCAAAGCTAAACGTACCGGCGAACATGGTGCTCATCAGGTCGACGCCGCTCATGGCCGCCGGCTGGTTGGCCTGCAGCGCAAACATGTCGAGCTGGGCCGCACGCAAGCGGTTGCGACGACGGACGGCAGCGCGCAGGTCATCGTCGGTAATCGTGATGCCGTAGAAGCCCTCGAGCTCCTCCTTGAGCAGGCGGCACTCCTCGTACCATCCTTCACGCTCGTAGGCGCGATCGCGACCCTGCGGAAGATGCAGAATGTGCGTGCGCTTGAGCTCGTTGAGTAGCTCGTACATCTTCTTCTTGCCGTCGCAGGTGGTCTCACCGATGATCATGTCGCTAAAGTACGTAAACGGGCACTTTTGCGAATAGGCAAAACCGTACGTCGACTTGATGAGCGGACACAGATTTGCCGGCAGCACCTTCTCGGCCTCGGGAATCACCTCATCGGACGTACCGCACAGAGCCACGCTCGAGGCGCCCGCGGCATCGATAATCTCGAGCGGCGTATAGCCGCACAAAAAGCCGACCAGGCGATTACCCGCCTGCTTGTAATCCTTAACGCGAATAAACGCCGCCTTGCGTTGCTCGTTGAATTCCTCAAACGTGCGCGGCAACGGCTGTTCCTCGATATCGGCCATAGTAGTTCCCCTCTCTTGCACCGATATACCGACAATTAAACAACAAACCGACGCCATACCCAAAAGGAAGCATTCTCTAGGGAATGGCGTCGATAAGCTCCTGCGTATACGAATCGCTCGGGTGTGCGATCACGTCCTCGACCGCGCCTTCCTCGACAAGACGACCGTGGTAGAGCACGCCAATCCGGTCGGACATATGCCGAACCACGCGCATATCATGCGTGATAAACAGCAGCGCCACACCCGTCGTGCGCTGCAGGTCTCGAAGCAAGTTGAGCACTTGGGCCTGAACGGACACGTCAAGCGCCGAGACCGGCTCGTCGCATACCACAAGGCGCGGCTCGCAAATAAGCACCCGTGCCAGATTGAGTCGCTGACGCTGTCCCCCCGAAAGGTCATGCGGATAGCGGTCATAATGCTCTACCAGAAGACCGACCGAAGCCAGGGCCGAGAGCGCGCGCCCATGGCGCTCATCCGCATCGCGCACGCCGGCGATAATCAACGGCTCCTCCAAAATGCGGCCGACACGGTTGCGCGGGTCAAAAGCCGTAGAGCTATCCTGGAATACCAGCTGGATCTCACGGCGAAACGGCTTGCGTTCGCGCTCCGACATCGTGGCGAGGTCGTGCCCGCGATAGACAATCGAGCCGGAATCCGCACGCTCGAGACCACAGATCAGGCGTCCAGTCGTCGACTTGCCCGATCCGGATTCGCCAACCAGGCCATATACCTCGCCCGGCGCGATCTCAAACGACAGATCGTCCACGGCGGTAAAGGCCTGACGCTTAAAACCTGAGCCCGGCATGGGATACGTTTTAGTCAGATGTGAGACCCTAAGCAGGGCTTCGCTATCAACAGCCATGGCACTCCCCTTTCTCGACAAGCCAGCATTTGGACCGGTCGCACGCATTCACGGCAACCAGCGGAGGCTCCTGCGCGCGGCAACGCTCGTCCGCCCGGGTGCAACGAGGCGCAAAGCGGCATCCACAGGGTATTGCCGTAAGCGGCGGCACTGTGCCCGGAATATCCGCCAGCGTGTCAACTCGCTCGCCTTCGAGCGGCGGAATACTCGCGATGAGCCCCTGGGCATACGGGTGGCTCGGGCGCTCCATAAGGCCGCAGGCGTCGATCTCTTCTACGATTTGGCCCAGATACATGACGTGCACGCGCGAGCAGATGCTCGTGACGACACCCAAATCATGGCTGATAAAAAGCACCGCCATGCCCTCGGAACTGTTGAGGTCGCGCAGGAGATCCAAAATCTGTTTTTGAGTCGTCGTGTCGAGTGCCGTGGTGGGCTCATCGGCAATAAGCAGGCGTGGGTGCCCGGCGAGCGCCATGGCAATCATCACGCGCTGGCGCATACCGCCGCTAAAATCGCCCGGATACATGTCGAAGCGAGCCGCAGCATCTCGAATACCCACACGCTCCAACAGCGATAGAGCCTCGTTGCGGGCTTCGCGTCGGCTCACCTTACGGTGGGCCCGCACGGCCTCGACGACCTGGGCCCCGACCGTCATGACGGGATTAAGCGAGCTCAAAGGGTCCTGGAAGATCATGGCGATATCGCAGCCGCGCACCTCGCGCATGCGCTTGAGCGGGCGTGCGAGCAGGTCCTCCCCGTCAAAGAGAATCTGGCCCTCATAGGCCATCTTCTGTTCATGCTCCAAGAGGCGCATGACACTCTGGGCAAACACCGACTTACCGCAGCCGGACTCGCCGACAACACCAACGATCTCGCCGGCATCGATATGCAGGTTGAGTTTGTTGACGGCTTCCAGCGCGTTGCCATCGCGGCCCACAAACGAGATGCAGAGGTCGCGCACGTCCAAAAGATGTTCGCTCATGGGCTAGTCCTCCTTGGTCTTGGGGTCGAGGGCGTCGCGCAGGCCGTCGCCGGCAAGGTTCAGCGAAAGCACGCTCGCGATGATGGCGATAGCCGGGAAGAAGATCATCCACGGGGCTTTGCGCATCACGTTCTTGCCCGCCTGCAGGATGTTTCCCCAGCTGGCGTCGGGCGCCTTGATACCCAGGCCCAGAAACGAGAGGGCGGCCTCCGAGAGCACGGCCTCGGCAAAGACAAAGGTCGCCTGCACCAGGAAGGGTGCCATAACGTTGGGCACGATATGCAGCCACACGATGCGCGCGGTCGAGGCGCCCTGCACGCGCAGGGCCTCCACAAAGGGCTCCTCCTTGACCACCATCGCACGCGAGCGCACGATGCGCGCCATGCTGGGCGTATAGACGATGGAGAGCGCGATGATAGCGTTCCACACGCTCGCCCCCATCATCGCCATGAGCGCGATGGCCAGCAGCACGCCCGGAATGGACATAAGGCCGTCGCAGATGCGCATGAGAATATGGTCGAGCCTCTCGTTGTAGCACGCATAGGCGCCAATCACCAGGCCGAGCGCACTCGTCGCGAGCGTGACGGCAATGCCAACGCCAAGCGACACGCGCGCGCCCGCGATGACGCGGGCAAGCAGGTCGCGGCCAAAATCATCGCAGCCAAAGGGATGCGCGGGCGAAGGTGCCGAAAGTCGCAACGTCATCTCCTGCGCATTGGGATCAACCGTCCACACCAGCGGACCGACGAGCGCGATCAGCACAATCGCCAGGAAAATGCAGCCGCCGACCACAAACCCCTTGTTGGCAAGAGCCTTCTTTAAATTTTCCATCATGCATCGCCCCATTTGCGAGCGCGCGGGTCAAAAGCGCCGTAGGCAAGGTCGACGGCCAGATTGATCACCGAATTCAACAAGGCGATGACCAGCAGCACGCCCTGAATCACCGGATAGTCGCGACGCTCGATAGAGCTCGTGACCAGCTGGCCCAAACCGGGGATGTTAAAAATGGCCTCAGTCACCACGGCGCCCGTAATCAGGGCGCCAAAAGAATAGCCGACCGAGGTGAGAATCGGCAGCGCTGCGTTGCGCAGGGCATGGGCCAGCACCACGCGAACCTCGGAGACGCCCTTGGCACGCGCCGTCTTGACGCAGTCAAGCTGCATGGCCTCGATAACGCTCGAACGGGTCATGCGCATGAGCAGGGCCGCCTGCACGCATCCAAGCGATATGGCCGGCAACGCAAGATAGCGTAAATGGCTGAACCAGCCCTTCGATAGCGGCACATAGCCGGCCACCGGGAACACACGCAACGTGACGGCAAACAGCCACATAAGCATAAGCGCCATCAAAAAGCCGGGTATCGCCACGCCCAAAAGAGCAACGACACGCAAGACCGCGTCGGTGCGCGACCCATGTTTGAGGGCAGCGACGACGCCGCAGGGCAGTGCAATCAACAGCGCGATGAGCTGCGCCAGAAGCGCGAGCGATAGCGTGGGGCCAAAGTGCTCGGCGATCGCCTGCGTGACGGGCTGGCGCATAAAATACGAATCGCCCAGGTCGCCGGTAAGCACGCCGCCCATCCACTCAACGTAGCGCTGCGGCAGCGGCTCATTGAGGCCGAGGCTATCGTTGACGCGCTCGATCTGGTCGGCCGTAGCCTCCATGCCGAGCATCGAAGAGGCCGGGTCGCCCGGCGTGAGATAGATAATCAAAAACACGACGACCGAGATAATGAGCATCACCGGAACCATCGCGCCTATACGTTTGAGCGTGTACTTCAACATGCGAGGCGTCTATTTCCCCTCTGAACGTGGACAGGGTGTGGCGGCCGCAGGGGACCAGACCCCTCCAGCCGCCACACCATCTATTGCATTACTCCGGACGCTTGGCGTTCCAGATGATGGCGCCGTCGAGCACTTCGACGTCCTCGACGTCTGCCTGGGTGCCCGTGATGGAAGCGTAGTGGCAAAGCGGCTCGATGACGGCGATCTCGTAGAGGCGCTCCTGAGCCTCGGCCCACTTCTTGGCCGCGGTGTCGGTGTCCTTGGCGGTGCGGGTCTCGGCCACGAGCTTGAGCGCCTTCTCGTCGGACAGGCCATAGAAGGCCTTGGAGACCGAGAGGGACTGGGCCGGGATGGGCTTGTAGTTGGTGGAGGCCACAAAGAGGTCCCACTGCTCGGGCTTGCTGGAGCGGATGTCCATGAAGGTCGCGAACTCGTAGCTGTCGACCTCGGCGGTGAAGCCGGCCTTCTCGAGCTGCTCCTGCAGCGCGACGGTGGCGTTGTACATATCCTTGTAGTCGGGGGTGGTCAGCAGCTTAACCGTCTCACCGGCATAGGAGGTCTTGGCCAGGGCCTTCTTGGCGGCCTTGGCGTCGGCCTGGTTGAAGTACTTCTTGCCCGCGTCGGTCGCCCACTGAGTGTTCTCGGGGTTGCCAAGGTTGGGATCGATGTTGAAGAGCTCCTTCTCGCCATAGGCGGCAAGAGCGGCCGCCTCGCAGTCGATAGCCATGAGAGCGCACTTGCGGATCTCCTCGTCGGCGAAGATGCCCTCGTTCATGTTGAGGAAGGCGGTCAGAACGCCAGCGTTATGGGTGTAGAGCTTAACGTCGTCGTTGCCGTCGAAGTCGTGGTAGTTCTCGGTGGGGATCTCGCCAGCGATATCGTACTCGCCGGTCTCAAACCCGCTCACGCGCGTGGAGGCCTCGGTCACGAACTGATAGTAGATGTCCTTGGTGGGCGCGGAGACCTTGCCGGTGTAGCCCGAAGCCTTGCCGTGAGCGGCGACATAGTCCTCGTAGCGGATGAGATGGACGTACTGGTCCTGCTTCCACTCCACAAACTTGTAGGCACCGGTACCCACGTACTCGGTCACGCCGGTATCGCCCGCGGCCTCGATGACCTCGGAGGGGAAGATGCCCGGATACTGGGAGTGGTTGCCCAGGATGATCAGAAAGTCGACGGCGGGCTCGGTCAGCGTGCAGGTGACCTCGTGGTCGCCCGAGGCGGCGAAGGTGGCGCCGGGCAGCAGGCTCGCGGCGCGGTCGTTGACGGTGAGCCAGCGGTTCATCGAGGCCACGACGTCCTCGGAGCCAAACTCCTTGCCGTTGTGGAAGGTGACGCCCTCGCGCAGCTTGATGGTGTAGGTCAGGCCGTCGTCGGAGACCTCATAGCCCTTGGCCAGCACGGGCTGGGGCTCGTAGTCGCTATCGAGGCCAAAGAGCGGCTCGACGACGTTGCAGATGATGTCCATGGTCACAAGCGACGACGTGGTGTGCGGATCGAGACCGTCCGGGCTCGCCGGTAACGCGATCTGCAGCTCGTCGCGATACTCCACATCCTGGCCGGAGGCAGCGGCGCTACCGCTCTCGGCGCCCGAACCGCCGCAGCCGGTGAGGCCGAGGCCCGCCATGACGCACAGGGCAGCGGAGCCGGTCAGAAAACCGCGACGGGAAACGCCCGTCTTGAAAAGATCGTTGTTCATTGAGTTCCTTTCGTGTCTGAATAAACAGATAGAATCTGCCGGGACGGCGGAAATCCCCCGCCCCGGCAGTTATGCGAAGCCGATCGGCGCCCTGCGGTGCATCCGGACACCGGCCGACATGGCAACGGAGAAATCCCTATCGCGTGGATAGGAACACCCGGCGGCACGGCTTAGCGCAGGTGCGGCTAAATCGTCTCGAGGAAGGCTTCGATGCGGGTCTGGAGCTGACCGGCATCCTCGCCGGCGTAGTCGGTCGTGATGTGCATAAACGGAATGCCGGCCTCCTCGGCAGCCTTCTCCACGGCAAACGACTCCATCTCGTAGAGCGTGCAGAACTGCAGGGCCACGTCGACGATGCCGTCGGCATGCAGGTCCTTGGCCATCTGGACAATGTCCTTCATACGCTGGTCGTTGGGCGTAAAGACGGCGCAGTTGATCTTAAAGTAGCGCTCGGCGATGGCATCGAGCATCTCGTCGACCGTCTCGCCGGACTCGTCGACCAGGTCCTTGTAGTAGCGCGAGCCCGTGCAGGACTCCTCGCCCACCACGACGCCGCCGGCCTTCTCGATGAGATTGAACAGCTTCCAGTTGGGCACGGCCATGGGCGTACCGGTGTACAGGATGCGCTTGGTGCCCTTGGGCGCCACACCCTCGCCGGCCTCAACGCGCTGCTCGCACTCAGCCGCCATTTCGTTGATGGCGCCGGTCAGGCGCGGCGTGTCATCCATAAAGGCGGCCTGAACGGTCAGCAGGCTGTCGAGACCGCTGATGGGCGCCGGATCGGCAGCGCGGGTCGCAGCCAGACGCTGCAGGGCGCGACGCTTCTCGTTGACGGCGTGGATGGCAGCCTTCAGACGCTCGGGCGTAATCGTGACGCCGCACTCTTCCTCGATCTTAGCAGCAAGCTTTTTGACCTCGGCTTTCCAGGTCATGAGCGTCGACTCGTCGTGTACGTTGGGAATATCCATGACGTACATGTTCTTTTGCGTGGCAAAGAACTCGTAGGCCTTCTTCTTGCCATCGCAGGTGTTCTCGCCGACTACCAAGTCGCTCGACTCGATGTAGGGGCAGACCTCGCCCAGCTTAAAGCCGGCAAAGCTCTTGATAAGCGGACAGGTGTTGCGCGGCAAATGCTCCTCGACCTTGTCCGTTGCCCAGTCGGCACCCGAGCACAGACCAACAGGAATACCGTCGCAGGCAAGTACGATCTCCTCGGGCACGTAGACGCAGAACGAGCCCACGATTTTGGTGGCCTCGCCGGCCTCCTTCTTGTCGAGCATCTCCTTAATACGGCCGCTGTGGATGTTGGTGGCGACAAAATCCAGGTAGGACGTGGACTTGGGGCGATTGTTCTGCGTCAGGAACATATCGCCATACATCTGACCCACGGCGCCCAGCAGCATGTCGTGGTCGGCAAGATTCATGCCGAGGCTCTCCCACATCGGATGGAAATCAAATTCTTCAGCCATGGCGGTTCCCCTCTCGAACCAAAAATGAATAGCTACGGTATTGCTGCACGGTGGGTGGCGAAAACCCAGCCGCGCTCAAACCCGGAATTTTGGGGAACCCGCTTTGCAGCTGATTATTTAGTTGTGCGTCGTCTCTCCCGGAGCCGTGAACATACCTGCTCATATGCGGCTCCGAGCCATATACAGGGCGCGCGCGGCAACGCGGCGAATGTATGTCGTCTGCGGCATGTGCGCACCCTCCTTTACAAGTTAAGGTCAACTATATCAACGGTCGTCGACCATGCGAACACCGTTGACATTCGTACGACAGCATCGTGTGCCGTCGTTTAATAAATAATTATCTGTGTTGATAAGAGTTTGTCATCCATCATTCGGCGAACGGCAAGACAAAGCCGCCGAGGCTTATATCCCCGACGGCATTACCCGGCGCTATCGACAAACCAAATGGATCTTACTCGCATCGAAGTGCATGCGTAGCGTCTCACCTGCTTGCGGCAGCTCGTCGACAGGCACGCCCACCTTGTTGACCTTCCACTGCAGACGTGTGGGCGCATCGACGCGCGGCACGTCCAGCAGCACCAGGCGCTCAAAACGCGAATCGCTCACGCGGGCCACATGCAGGTCATAGCTGTTGCGACCACGCTCGACACGGTTGTCAACATGGAAGTAGCTTGCCCGAATGCCCAGGTACGCCACATTATCGGGAACCTCGCGACCCACGTTAAAGGTCATACCCCAATCCAGGGCTTCAACTTCCTGAGGCCCGACCTTGCGCGCCCGGCTTGTGTTCTTGCAGCCCGTCAGGCGCAACGCCGCCAGCGTCTGCGGACGGCGGACCACGTCCTCGACGGAGCCGATCTCCTCCACATGCCCGTCGTGCATCACGCAGATACGCTGGCACAGGCGGCACGCTTCGTCGATGTCGTGGCTCACGTAGAGCACGGTGCGGTTGCATACATCGAACAGGTCGAGCATGTTCTGTTCGAGGGCGCTCTTAAGATAGGAATCGAGTGCGCTCATGGGCTCGTCGAACATAAAGATGCCCGGATGCGCCGCCACCATGCGGGCAAGCGCCACACGTTGCTGCTGGCCGCCCGAGAGGCGCGCGGGATAACGGTCGGTGAAATCGGCCAGGCCAAAAATGCCCAGGTAGCGCTCGGCAAGTTTTTTACGCGCCGCGGCGTCGCCCGTATCCTTTACGCCGGCGCACACGTTATCGGCCACCGTCATGTTGGGAAACAGCTGATAGTTTTGGAACAGCAGGGCGCATTTACGCTCCTGAGGTGACAGGTTGATGCCCGCCTCCGAGTCAAAAAAGGTAACGCCGTTGACGACGATCTTGCCCTCGTCAGGCGTCTCCACGCCGGCAATGCAGCGCAGCGTGCAACTCTTGCCGCAACCCGAGGCACCCAACAGCGCCACTCGCTCCTCGCCAGCCTCAAGCTGCATGTCGAGCACAAACCCGGGATAGCGCTTTTTAATATCCAGAACAAGCGACATGGCCTATCGACCTCCCTTCGTGACCGCGTCATCGCGCATGAGCTCAGCCAGCGCCTCGCGATCGATACGCAAGGCATCGCCGCCCGCCGGGTCGAGCGAATCGCCCTGTCCGGCAAACTCTTTGGCCTGTTTGCGCTCCGTACGGGAGAGACCACGCTCGCGATACTTTTGCGAATGCGCCGTGTACATGTTGATGAATAGGATGACCAGGAAGCTGAACGCAATTACGACCACGACCCAAAAGAGGGCCACCGACGTATTGCCGCCCATCCACTCAAAGTAAATCGCAATGGGAACGGTCTGCGTAATGCCGGCATAGTTGCCCGCAAAGAACAGCGTACAGCCAAACTCGCCCATCGCGCGAGCGAAGGCGAGCACCGTGCCCGCCGCGATTGAGGGCCACCCAAGGGGCATCATAAGCTTGGTAAAGATGCGTCGCTCGGACCATCCCAGGGTTCGCGCGGCGTCGAGCATCTGCGTGTCGAGGCTCTCGAAGGCTCCGAGTGCCGTACGATAGACGAGCGGGAACGACACCACCACGGCAGAGATCACCGCAGCCGGCCACGTAAAGACAATCGAGATGCCGTGCGCGATAAGCCACTGGCCCACCCCGGTCGAGCGGCCAAACAGCATGAGGAGCAGAAAGCCGCAGACCGTAGGTGGCAGCACCATGGGGATGGTAAAGACCGAGTCGAGCAAGCCCTTGATGCGACTCGAGGTACCCATGGTCTTCCACGCGGCGAACAGGCCCAGCGCAAAGGAGATCAGCAGGGCAAGGCCACTCGTTTTAATGGACACCCAAAACGGTCGGTAGTCGATGCCGCCCAATAAGGAGGCCAGAGAGGTCAAGGGCCCCCGCTCATCCCGCAACACGACAGACGACGCTTCTACCATTTGAGCGCTATCAAGCCAACGCGCGCCGCCCTTGGCATCAGCCGAGGCTGATGCAATCACCACATAGCGGTCCCCATCCGCACCGCGTTCGTCAAAGCCATAGGTATACCCGCCGGCATCAAACGTTGTTTCCGCCGTGACATACCAAGGAAGATCCACGTCCCCTAGCTGCGCACCTCCCATGCAGTTTGCGCTGTCGAGCTTACAGACGAGGGCTTTGAGACCCGATACGCACTCGTTGTCCTGCGGATCCAATCCATACTTCTCGACCGCCTTGGGCGATATCCACACCACAACGCGATCGGCAGCAGGTGCCACTACAAGGTCCACGTCCTCGTCAACGGGAAACCGGTAGCCCTCAGGCTGGCCCTCCATGGCACGAGCGGTCCCCTTGGCCAACCGCTCAAAACCCTCGATCCCATAGGAAAGCCCATGAGCGGTCGCAGCAGCCTGGGCCCCGTCCTCAGCATCCCCAGCAAACGCAAATCCCGGCACCCAGCAAAGCGCGAAGGTCAAAGCACAGGCGACAAGCATGCGGAATCTATTAAGCACGAAAAGCTCCAAGAGAATACAAGGACGGAGTGAAACACAAAACGATGGAATTATCGCGCCAAGCCGCTCTACGCGGAAAGCTCAAAGCCGTACTTGGCCCAGATCTTCTGCACCTTCTTGTTGGTCAGGCAGAAATCGATGAACGCCTTGGCCTCGTCGGCATGCTCGGAGCCCTCGGCAACGGCGCCCGGGTACACGATGGGCTTGTGCGAGTCCTCGGGGCACACGAAGGCCTCCTCGATGCCGTCGTAGCGGAAGATGTCGGAGCTGTAGACAAAACCGGCCACGCAGTCGCCCGTAGAGACATAGGCGGCAGCGGTACCGACCTTGTCGGCAAGCGCGACCTTGTCGGCGATCTCGGGCGCGTACTCGCCGTCATCGCCCTCGGTGCCGGTGTAGAGGCCCACGGAGGCCAGCGCCTGGTTGGCGTACTTGCCGGCGGGGACGGTCTTGGCGTCGCCGATGGCAATCTTGCCGTCCAGGTTCGCGACGTCGGCGATGGCCTCGACCTTGGTGTCGGAGCCCTCGGCGCGAATGATCACGAGGTCGTTGACGAACATATCCTCACGGGTGTCGGCGTCGACGAGCTCGGCGGTCTCAGCGTCATCCATGGTGCCCTTGGAAGCGGTGATGAGCACGTCGACCGTGGCGCCGGCCTTCATCTGCTCAACGAGGTCGCCGGAGGCCTTAAACTGCGTGTCGGCAAAGGTGGTGCCGGTCTGGTCGGTGTAGAGCTCCTGGACCTCGGGAAGGGCCTTCTCGAGGGAGTTAGCGGCAAAGACCTGCAGCTCGACGGTTTCCTTCTTGGAAGAGGCCTTGGCGGAGCCGGCATCGGATCCGGCCGGCTCGGACGTCTTGCTGCCCGAGCAGCCGGCAAGACCAAGGCCGGCAGCGGCGACAGCAGAAAACGAGACGAATCCGCGACGAGAAACCATATCGAACATATTCAACCCTTTCGGACCTTGTGCCCGGGTACCCCACCGCGGGCTTTAATCTGCAATCAGATTATACTTCTGCGCGAATAATGATAGTGAGAAATTATTCTCGTCAGAGAATATAGTTTCGAGTTAGCATGCACCTCGGCGTCGATTCGGTGGAAAACAAAAACGGAGCGACCGATAAGGTTGCCCCGCCGCAGGTAAACCGCTTAGTTGGTATGTCCGCCGCCCGCTGTCATCTGAGCCGCATGCTCCAGCTGGTCACTCACGGCCTCCCAGCTTTCGCGGGCGGCCTTCGTAGAACCGGGAAAGTTTACGACAAGTGTATGACCTCGTTGCATGCAAATAGCGCGTGAGAGCATGGCGCGGCGCGTCTTGGTCATCGAGTACGCACGGATTGCCTCGGCAATACCCGGCACATCGCGGTCGCAAACGGCACGCGTCGCCTCGGGCGTCACATCGCGCATCGAAAGCCCCGTGCCGCCGCAGGTGAGCACGACATTGGCGTGGCACTCATCGGCGGCTTCCACAATGGCATCACCGATCTCGCTGACGTCGTCGCGCACGACCACATGTGAGGCGACCGTCCAGCCCTGCGCCTCGATAAGTTCCTCGAGTGCGGCTCCGGCCTCGTCCTGAGTAAGATCGCGCGTATCCGAGCACGTCACGATCGAAATCTTCAACTCCATAGCGATCCTCCTATAGCACCGTTCCCTCAGGCAGGTCGACACGCACGACATCCACGACGTCGCCCGCCTTGAGCTCGCACGGGCCTTCGTCAATACGCAGCAGACAGTTGGCCCGCTGCATCGTGCCGAGCAGCGCCGAATTCTGCGTCTTGGCCTCGGTCACCAACAGCTCACCGGTCTCGGGGTCGCGCAAAACCGTCGCGCGATCGAAGAAGCGTCGGTCCTGGCGCTTCTTCACACCGTGGGTAAGAGCCGCTCGCTGCACGGGACGCGCCCCCTCTGCAAAGCCGCGCATCTTGCGGATCGACGGGCGGGCGAGCATCTCAAAGCCCACATACGCCGCCGCGGGATTGCCTGAAAGCCCCAGGTAGGGCTTACCCCCGAGCAAACCAAACGTGATGGCCTTACCCGGACGCATCGAGATGCGATCGAAGAGTACCTCGCCCTCGCGCTGGACCAGCGCCGTCACATAGTCGTAATCGCCCGCCGAGGCGCCACCGCTCGTAATGACAAAATCGCACTCCTGCACGGCACGATGTACCAGCTCGGCAATCACCTGCTCATCATCCGGCGCAATGCCGTAGAACACGGGCTCGGCTCCCGCATCGAGTGCCTCGGCCATCAACGCGGACGAGTTGGAGTCGCGAATCTGCCCGCGCGCCGGCAGCTCACTCGGCGCGACCAGTTCCGTCCCCAGCGAGATAATGCCCACGCGCGGGGCGGCATGCACCTTCACGCTCGCATAACCGGCGCTTGCCAGCAGGCCGGCGCCTGCCGGAGCCACAACCTCGCCAGCACGCATCACGACGTCGCCGGCATGGGCCTCCTCGGCGGCAGAGCGAACGTTCTCCCCCACCTTGGCCGGCGCCGAGAACCTCACACGCGAGCCCTCTTTGCCGTCACCGTCGAGCACGTCGACGATCTCGTATTTCACCACAGCATCCGCACCCTCGGGCACCGACGCGCCCGTCATGATGCGGACCGTCTCGCCCGCGCCGATTGCGCCCTCAAACACATGGCCCGCGGCCTCGTGTCCGATAACGTCGAGCGTCACCGGAGTGTCACCGGTGGCTGCAGCAAGATCGGCTGCGTGCACGGCATACCCGTCCATGGCGCTGTTGGCAAACGGTGAAATGTCGATATCGGCCACAGCATCCTCGGCCAAGGGAAAACCAGCCGCCTGCCACACGGGAATCTCGACGAGATCGGTCGGAGCAACGTGCGACAGGACAATCGACTGCGCGTCCTCCAGCGGAATGAGTTTCTCTGCCATATGCACCTCTTAATGCCACGGCGCACAACAGAGGCGCCGATTCTTTATGCTTGCCTCAGTATAATCCCCCGACGCACAACCGCGACTCGGCCTGAACCCGCAAATACACCTGTCGGTTGCAGGCCGCGAAACAGAATGGAAACCAACCCACCGGCTCGTCGCGTTTACCTCGTTTTATAATGCTTGCGTTGCAACCTAAAAGAGGAACGTATGGCTCATAACGACAAACCCGAAAGCGCAAACGAAGCGCAGGATCATTCCCAGTCGCTCGACGACGGCGGCTTTTTCTCCCTGAACGACGTTATCATGGCCGGCAGGCAACAGCTCACCCGCTCCGAGCATCTCTTGGCTGCCGACACGCGCCGCAACGTCCGCAACCTACTCGCGAGCGCCAAGTTGCTCGTACTCGTCGTCATCGTCTCGCTCGCCATGGGCGTTGCCGCTTGGGCGTTTTTGGCCTCGCTGAATATCGCGACCGATTATCGCGAGCACCACGCGTGGATCTACGCCATGCTCCCCGTCGTGGGCGTGGCTACCGCATGGGTGTACAAGAACCACGGTCTCGCCGCCAAGCGTGGCAACAACCTGGTCATCGACTCCGCTCTGGGCACACGCCTCATCCATATGCGCATGGCCGTCCTCACCTTCGTCTGCTCCACGCTCACGCACCTAACGGGCGGATCGGCCGGTCGCGAGGGAGCCGCGGTGCAGATTGGCGGCACCATCGCCAGCAACATCTCGAACCTCGCCCACCTCAAAAAGCATGACCACCACGACCTCATGCTCGCCGGCATCTCGTCGGCCTTTGGCGCCGTATTCGGTTCGCCCCTTGCCGGAGCTTTCTTTGGCATGGAGATGTGCTTTATTGGCAAAATCGACTACACCGCAGGCATCTACTGCCTGGTCGCCTCGTTTACCGGCTATTTTACGTCGCTTGCCTTGGGAACCGAGTACGAGGCGAATGTTATCGCCAGCGTTCCCAACATGACACCACGGACGGTTGTCATCGTTGTTATCAGCGCCATTATCTTCGGTTTGACGGCACGCCTCTTTGCCTGGTCGGTTCGAACCGTCAAGAGCCTGTACGGTCGCTTTATCACCAACTACCTTGCTCGCGCACTCGTGGGCGCGCTCGTGGTGCTCGCGGCCTACGCGGTGCTCGACGCCTGGAAGTATGCCGGCCTTGCCACCTGGCTCTCGGGCGCCGGGTTCGCCGGTAACACAACCCTTGCCGACGCAGCCATCAAGCTCGTGGTGACGGCGCTCACCCTGGGCGCCGGCTTCCAAGGCGGCGAGGTCACGCCCCTGTTTGGCATCGGTGCGGCGCTCGGCGGCTGGATCGGTTGCCTCGTCGGGATTGACCCCAGCTTTCTGGCGGCGCTGGGCATGCTCGGCGTGTTCTGCGCCGGCCTCAACGTGCCCATCACCACCTGCATGATGGCCATCGACCTGTTCCACGGCACGGCAGCCGGCTTCTTCGTGATCGTAGCGTTTATCAGCTATCTCGTCGGCGGACACCGCGGCGTGTACCCCGCCCAGCGCATCATCTCGCCCAAGCGCCGTTCGCTTATTGTGGATGAGGGCGGTACAGTAGCGGATGCTATCGAGCGCCACAACGACCTGATAGAGTAGACGTTAGTATTCGCCGTGCAGCCACAATCAGGGGCAATTCGACCTGAGCGCGACCGCACCGTCACGTCATACGCCGGGAGTCGCCCCATGCACGCAACTGATTTTGGTCGCACGCTCATCATCGCCAACCCAGCCGCCCAGTCGGGTGCGGCGCGCGAAGTTGCCGAGCGCCTGCAGCGCTTTTTGGACATGACCGCACGTGCATCCCAGTTTGACCTGGTGCTGACCGAGCGCATGGGACACGCCAAGGAACTGGCTGCACAGGCTCAGGGCTACCGCACGGTTATCGCACTCGGCGGCGACGGCGTGATCCA